>Ga0129336_10000429_pt1 | contig 24590 bp, 34 predicted proteins | sample CPB6_02_DNA_FD_96878 | JGI IMG/M metagenome (GOLD analysis project Ga0129336, IMG submission 96878) | Freshwater to marine salinity gradient microbial communities from Chesapeake Bay, USA - CPBay_Sum_0.6_0.2_DNA | ecosystem: Environmental > Aquatic > Marine > Coastal | place: USA: Chesapeake... | reverse complement strand
CGGAGCTTGCCATAACGAATCATAGGTAATTGTTGACCGGCTTCCGCTACTGTAACTCGGGAATCCAGCGTTTGAAGCAGTCGCAGCATTACCGGTGATGTTGATCGCCCAGGTTCCACTCGCGCCGGTTCCGGTCGGGGACGGGACGTTTGTTCCGATCGCAAGCCCTAAATTTGTTCTAGCGCCTGATGCGGTCGATGCCGCCGTCCCACCGTTGGCTATTGCAACAATACCCGACACATTACCGGCGGTCGTAGCAGTCGTCGCAGAGGCAACAGATTGACTACCAATATTTGCTGATGTGATGAACGTGCCACCACTATTAGGGAATCCCGCGTTTGTCGCATAATTGACAGACTGGCTACCGATATTACTTGACGTTATAAATGTGCCACCGCTACTAGGAAGGTCGGCATAAACAGCATTCTGAGCTGATGACGCAAATGACACTGATTGACTACCAATATTTGCTGATGTGATGAACGTGCCACCACTATTAGGGTATCCTGCGTTTGTCGCATAATTAACAGACTGGCTACCGATATTTAGTGATGTAATAAAAGTACCCCCACCAGCGGGAGATGTAGCAGTCGTCGCAGAGGCAACAGATTGACTACCAATATTTGCTGATGTAATAAACGTGCCACCACTATTTGGGTATCCTGCGTTTGTCGCATAATTGACAGACTGACTGCCAATATTTAGTGATGTAATGAATGTGCCACCGCCAGCGGGGGATGTCGCGGTTGTAGCGGTCGTTGCAGTTGTCGCGCTTGTAGCCGTCGCAGCGTTACCAGAAATATCAATTGCCCAAGTGCCGCTAGCATTGCCCCCCGTGCGAGTAGGAACATTAAGATTAGTCCGAGCAGTAGCCGCATCCCCTGCGCCTGTACCACCATTAGCTACAGGTAATATGCCCGAAACGTCCGTAGTCAGGCTAACAAGTGCGGTGCTATTTTTATAAAAATCGGTCCCGTTAGACCACACCGACATGATTTTTCCGGCGGGAATAGCGATTCCAGTGCCCGCATAGGTAGTATTACCAATTACTGTGGAGTTATAAATTGTAGCCGTATAGCTACTATCATTAAAAATAGTGTACTGCTTAGGACTTGGGGGAGCGTAAACAGCAAAACTATTACTGGTCGTAGTAGTCAGCCGAATCATGGCATTACGCGCCTCATCCGCCGCACCGTTTAACGCAGTAAAAGCTTGATTAGCTGACGTTACGCTAACTGTAATATAGCCTGAGATAGCGTCCTCAATAATGGTGCCCAAATTTGTATTGGTCGTGGTGCCCCAAGTACCGGCTTGGTCACCATTGGCTATAAGCTCGATGCGGAGATCAGGCGAGTAAGTGCTCATGTCGTACTACCTTTATTTGGCTGGAGGCGGCACCGACTTAACGCTGCTCGCCTGTTGTTTCTCTTGGTGAGCCATGCCAATTTGCCTGAAGCGCATGAACAGGTCAATGCACTCATTAATAGAGCCTGACGATAGCTGCCTCATAAGCACGTTGAACTCGGCGATGCTTACTTCACCAAGATTGATTTTGTCATCCATTCATAAACTCCTTAAGGTTGAGGATCTACTGCGGGGGGAACTGGAGTAGGAGGCGCCCAAGGCAGCGGCTCATCGACCACTGGATCTATTTTATCTGCTATTTGTTTAGCGATCACGCCATTTACATGTTCTTCATAGCTGTCAGTAACTACGGGTTGTATCCAACTCAACACAATCTCTTGCGTAAGCTGATCGTAGGGTACAAAATTAGGCTGATCAGGATTTGGCGTAAACGGCGTAGCACCGCTAAACATACCTGTATTACCGTTAGCGTCCGTACCCGTTTTAGTCCAATACGTCTGAACTACATAGTTTGGCATGGCGCCAACACGGGTAACTTTCATTCCAGTAACAGCCCAAGTGTAAGTGATGCTCATTTTACTACTCCTAAGTTAATTGTTATAGAACACTTTTTAATGCCCCCGCAGAGCCTGAACTTCTGCCCGGAGAGCGACAACTGATTTGGCTAACTCAATACATGCAGCTATGGCAGCGTTCCCGTAAGCCAAAGCTAAAGTGCCATCTGCGTCTTCAAGAACTACTTCTGGCAGCAATTTTTGCCAATCTTGCGCTGAACAGCCAGCTTGCCGTTCGCCGCTATCAATACGCGTATAAGTACCAACTTTTACTACAGCAAGCCGGTCAACAAAATCATCAGGCAAATCAGCCCAATCTTTTTTCAGGCGCTCATCCGAGTAGGCGGTAACATTACCGGCCATAGTAAGGTTTCCAGACATATCCATTTGAAGTCGATTGGCTGCTGCCGACCACCCGCCGATGCGAAGTACGTTGTCGCTATCAAGACCCATATTGACGGCGTAATAGCCGCCACGATGGAACGCCATTATTGCGCCGGCATTACCAGTAGAATAAATATTAAGCCCTACCCCGGATGACCCATTTACTGAACCATTTCCGTTTATTTGAGAATATCCATTTGGGTCAAGGTAATAAGTAGTGTCATTAGCGTCGTAGAAAATGGTAGCGTCAATTCGACTTTGTGCGTACACCCCTTTATTTAAATATAAACTGTAAGTAGAACTGGTGTTTGAAGTACCAATACCCATACAATCATTACCTAGATGATAATAGAAATACCATCTACCGTTTGCTTCTCTATAAACTCCACCATAACCGCCGCCGTCGTACATCATCCCATTTACACCGCTATGAGAAACGAACATACCGCTGTAGCCATTTTTGTTGCCGTCTATTTGCAGTTGTGTATAAGTGCTACTGGCATTAGTGTAAAGATGCGCGCCATAATTATTAGGCCAATATATTCCATAACTACCATCAAACTGAATCCAAGTGCTTGGCCGAAAATATACGTTACCAGAAAGGAGTAACGAATATAAATAAGAAGTGCCGTTAGGATCACAATAATATCCAGTATTATTACTATCGTAGAAAATGGGGGCGCGGGCGCTATTAGCAAAAATGCTATAACCACGGTCTACAGTAAAATAACTATCGTAAACATAACGCCAGTACCAACCGACGTTTGAATCATGTAAGCCGGTTGTTCCCCCACCACCGGGGATATCGGACATGAATGTAATACGCGACCCTATACCATATCCATACCAATTATTACGACCGGTGCCATATGTTGTTACATGGCCATAGCTATTTCCGCCAGAATTTGCAGACCACAAACCGTAAGCATAAGTTTGGAAATAAAGCCCAGTATCACCTTGAGAACGAAACCAATTATTCGCGTAAACTTCTCTTAACTGCGCACTGCTATCCATATTAATATAATAAGAGGTATCATCGCTATCGTAGAAAATGGGGGCGCGGACATCCCCACTAGCGTAGCTTATGCCGTGAACATGCAGTCTATACGATGCGGAAGGAGAGCCAATACCAACATTGCCAGTGCCAGTGTAAATGTTGGTGTTACTATAATAGTTTATATACGTTTGATAACCACCGTCTTGGCTATCTAAATGCAAATTACCGTTAGTTGCACAAACGGTTGCCCAACCAGCTGCGGGACGGCCATTTGTACCGACATAAAGCATCGCGCCCCAAGTCAAATTGGGTCCGTGTAGAGTCCCGCCCCTAACCCGGATAGCAGCATTAGATCCAGAATTTAAGTCTGTATAAAACGATGTGTCATCGCTATCGTAGAAAATGGGGGCGCGAGCAGACCCAGTATTCATTTCTAAATATGCACTAGATCCATCTGAAATAAGTTGCATGGGGTATGTTGATTGATCTCCGCTATGATATAAACGGCCCCACTTTATACGAGACCCCGGACCGTTATGCTCAAATACCATCTGTCCGACTAGATTGGCAACATTACTACCATGAGTAGCAGATATAGCATGTCCTTCTCCGGAAGCCCAGCTACCTCTTATATCAATATCTCTATATGTTGTTACTGAACCTTGCCCTGCACTAACATTAAGCGGAGCAAAATATGTTGTAAACTGCCCGGTTTCAACACCTAATTGAGTTATTTTGGATGTACCGGCAGGATCGACATAATATCCAGTGTTATCGCTATCGTAGAAAATGGGGGCGCGAGCAGACCCAGCGGCTTGAAAATAATTTCTTGTTGTCTGCACCACTCCTACATGGTCAATAGACACCGCAGTTTTTGAACCAGTAGCGTAGCTATCTGTTGTTGCTAAATACATCTTAGTGCCATAAGCACCAGAGCCTTGTATATAAATTCCTGCCTGTGCAGCCGTGGTGGTGCCGCTCCCGCCATTCCACGTAATACCAGCGGCATAATCAGCGGTGGTTTGCCCATTAAAATGAATACCATACAGCCCCAGACCCGGAGTTGTGGTATTTATAGCCGCTTGATACGCCGACTGAATGCCGTTTGACGTAGACGCTGCAACCGTTCCCGTAGATGTGGCCGTTGAAGCGTTACCACTCAATGATGCTGTTATTGTTCCCGCGCTAAAGTTACCCGACGCGTCCCGAGCCACAATAGTCGAGACTGTGTTTGCGCTGGTAGCGTTAGATGTAACGGTAAATGTCTGAGCAGAAGAACCGTTAAACGATCCAGAACCCGACAAACCCGTACCGGATGTCGCAAATGTAAGGCTATTAGCTACTTGTGTAGCAGTTGTAGCCGACGTAGCCGACGTAGCAGTCGTGGCATTACCAGACAAATTAGCCGTAATCGTACCGGCGCTAAAGTCACCCGACGAATCCCGAGCAACAATTGTGTTCGCCGTATTTGCTGACGTAGCGGTGGTGTCAGAATTGGGGATAGACGCAGACGCGGTAAATGCGCTTGTGCCATTGCCTTTGACGTAGCCGGTCAGGGTTGTAGCGCCAGTACCGCCATTAGTTACTTGGAGCGTGCCAGTAACATGGGTCTGAAGTCCGACCTGTCCCCAAGCCGGGGCAGTGCCCACACCACCTGACAGCAGGACGTTGCCAGAAGCTACATCCGCGAGCTTTGCCAGAGATGTCGTCGTATTCGCGTAAATAAGATCGCCAACAGCGTAGGAACTAAGTCCAGTACCACCGTAGGCAGCAGCAATAGTGCTACCGTTCCAAGTACCAGCAGTAAGTGTACCGACTCCAGTAACACCCGTGTACGAACCATTAAGCCGCCCAGAAGGTAACGTACCGCTTGTAATGTTTGTCGCATCGGTCGTATCAGTTGTTGCTGAAGCTGCTAGCCCAGAAACCGCACCCGCACTAATCGCAATAGCCGTATTTGTAACGCTAGTGATCTGCCCCTGCGCGTTGACCGCAAAAACCGGGACGTTTGAGCCTGAGCCGTAAGTGCTAGCCGTAACGCCAGTATTTGAGATGTTAAACGTGGTGGCAGGGGAAAGATTTAAACCTGTACCCGCCGAATACACCTGAGCACTGGAAATCTGGACGAACGTAATGTTCGTTGTGCCAAACGTAATAGTGCCGGAGGTATTGCAGACATACGTTTCACCCGCGCCCGTATCGCCGGATGTGACAAAAAACGCATCGCCCAGACCCAGACCATTAGGGCTTTTGACCGCATATGTATCCGCATCAGTAGCGCGAGTCAGCACCCAAGCTACGGCCCCGCTACCTACGGTGGTAACGGTGTAAACGCCGTTTTCAAAAGCATTAGTCTGGTTATAGACTAAAATCCGGTCGCCGACCTGCGCGGTGGGACCGTCAGGCGCAAATGCAGCTAGAGTTCCCGCATTCGTCAGCGTTGCCCCGACTCCCACGCCGGGACCACCCGGCTGGTTATAGTTGGCGGTGAGGTTCCCCGTCGTGTTTGGCACTTCATATTTAACGGGCGAATGGTAAGTAATTCCTGACGAAACCTGCGTATCTACATAAGTTTTATTGGCAATATCAGTGCTACTGGTCGGTGTGGTTGATACCGTTCCAGAAGTTATATTCGCCGTAGAGATGTTGGCGGTGGATACGCCAAGAGTGCCAATATCAAGAATAGTGACCGCAGACCCCGCCGCATCCAGATTGACAGACCGTTCAGCGGGATAAGTACAGAATACGTCTTTAGAACCTGCTGCGAAAACAACCTTTGATCCAGCGTTACTAGACTCCAGCACCGAATCCCGAGTAAGCGTGGGGCCAGTCGTTGAGTACGTACCAACACCAACCTCCCAGTCGCCTGTCGTTGGGTCAACTGCGGCGTAGTACGTAGTATTACCGTTACCAATGACGCTAAAAGACTGAAACCCAGTAGATGCCCCACCTAGCGTAAAGTCAGCCGTGCCGGTCGTTGTGGTCGTTTCTTTAACTCGATCTTTTAAGACTAGCGCCATATCATTCTCACGATAATGTATTGATCTCAGTCCAAGTTGTTGCCTGAGAATCGTCTATGACAGTCCAATTTGGCGACTGTGCATCATTGATCTGCGTCCAAGTTGTTGCTTGAGAAGTATTTATGACAGCCCAATTTGGTGACTGCGCATCATTGATCTGCCCCCAATTTGGGGTTTGAGAGTCATCAATAAGCTCCCAAAGCAGCCTAGCAGAGATTTGGTCAATCGCAATTGCGCCATCTGTAATGATAGAAAAAAACGTCGCTACTGCCAAGACCGAATCAAGGACACTAGCGGATTCGCTTACAGGGGCGTTGAAAATGGATGGCGCAACAAGCACACTATCCAGAGCAGTGGCAGACTCGGCCAAGGAAGTGACGAAAATAACGGCAGTGGACTCCTGCTCGGACGCCGTAGCCAAGTCTGTAACGGAGGCAAAAAGCGTAGCCGAAGAAGTTACTTCATCGGCTGAGATCGCTAACTCATCTACCGTTGCCGAAAAATCTATCAGCGCACTAGGTGAATCTAAAGCTATAACAGAGTTCGTAACATCAGCTAAGAAGTTTACAGATGTTGAAGAACTGTCAGATGCGGTCACTGGCACGTAGACCGACGACACAAAGTCCGCCAGTGCGGACGCAGCATCTTGAGCGGAGGCTTGCTCTGAGACAGAGCCTAAGAAATCTATAAGGACGGATACTGTCTCCGTCCCCGTTACTGACTCAGACGCATCGGCATTAAATATAGACGCCGCTACGCTAGTTTGATCTGACACCGTAACGGAGTCAGACATGATCCCTGCAAAATCAACTAGCGCAACGGTAGTCTCAGATATTGAAGCCGAGTCTTGTGTGAACGAATCGTAAACTACCCCCGCCCCTACCGTTGCAAACGGAGTTGTAGCGAACGGGGAGAATCCAAGCACAAAGGTTTATCCTTAAGCTGCATCAAGACTGAACGTATACGTAACATTCAGCGTGTCACCGGATACCACAACCCGGTCACCGGGAGACTGGAAATCAGCTTCAGAAAACAAAATACCGGCAGTGCCCGAAGCAACCGAACATAGGAACGCACCTGCGACCGTACCACCTGCACCTGTAATGCTGAACTGAGACGGCGAGGCGCTATTGCTAATGACTGACGGGTCAGCAGTAGTTGCAGTACCAAAGGTGACAGCTTTTCTGGAACCTGCATAGTTGGTGAACTCAGTCCAACCGCCGTGGGTCAAAAGCGTATCCGCAGCGGCATAGGTAGTGCTGGAACCGGGGCCAGTAACAAGCCCCAAATACCAAGCAGCCGTATAAGTGGCGCCTTTAAAGAACTGAGTATTCATGTCTTGCAGCCCTTCGTTGACCACAAGGTTATGCATTTCATCAGTCCATTTAACAACGCCATCGGCGCCGACACACTCGACTTTAAACACGCCACCGGCTTTAGCAGACTCCGAAAATCCGGTCTTAGCGACCAGACCCGCCGCTACATTGTCAGTGGACGTTGCCGTATCTTTGTTGAACATGGTTGTCCCTTTAAGCAATACGAATAAGCGCAGAAACTACAGTATTGGTTGGCATGTTCACGGTGAACAAACCTGTAGCGGTTGACGTTTTATTAGACCCAAAATCCAGTACACATACCGCACCATTAGCCCCGGGCGTATAAATTAAAGCGCCACGAGCGGTTATCGCCCCAGTCCACGAAGGTGATGAAAAGCTAACATACGTAGTACTACCACTAGAAGTTGCTTCAGCACCAATTGTAGCAGTTACTATTTGCCCACCAGCTACATAATTTCCTCCAGTAGCTTCATTAGAGGCGGTATACGCGGATGTTTCTGCGTTCAATGTGGCGAGATTGGTATACAACGCTAGATAAAACGTGTCCGTGGCAAAATTAATAGTGCCATTAAAAAGACCTGAGCGCAGCGTATTACACGAATAATTGCCCGTGAACGCCATCAAGCGACTCCAGTATTTTGCGGTAATGGCGCCATACGATACTGACCATTCCGGTACGCATCGCCACGCTCAAGCCCATCACCAAGACGCCTAGCAAGCGCTAAGGCTTCCATATATTTTTGATTATACAGCGCTAGCATATCTGCTTCACCCTTCATATAGGTGTAAGCCTCTACTAACGATCCATAAAGTAGCACTGTATCAAAGTTATCCCCAAGCCATGTAGTCGTAGCTGTGGTGATTGATTCGGGGTAATAGTAATAATGCAACTCTACGTTGTAGATCGCATCTGGAGTTGGCCCAAGAATAAACGACAACTCGTTAGTAATAGTCACACCACTGGTTGTTGGGCCAAACAGCGCATAATACTTGGGAATCCCAGTATCTGTGGGTACTGGATACGATTGACGAATAAAATTAACGTCTTTATTCAATAAATATTCGTACGCCCCAGTGCCATCTATAACTGCTATCGAATATACAGCTAAAAAATCGCCCGGGCACGACAAATATTTATTGTTCGTAGAAGTAAGGCCAGTGACATTTTTTCTTAACGAAGGAAATTGCACCGAATTATAAATGCGCTGTTCCGCTTGCTTAATAAACGTATTTAGCTGTGTCGTTGCCGACACATACGTTCCATCAGCAAGGTACGTATCAGGAAACTGATTTTCCGTATACGACTGAATTGATGCAATTAACTCGGTGTAATTCATATTTTTAACCCATCGGGCCTCTGGCCATTACACCTTTAGTCGCCGCACCAGTGCCACGAATTTTGATACCCGTGGTTTTAACACCAATATCTCCTGCGGCTTTAGAAATAACGCCGACAGACATATCAACGGTATCAAGTTTGCTGCGATTTGCGCGGTTATCAGTCAGCGGACCACCACTCATAGTATGTGGCGGCGCATAAACATCCGCAGGGCCAATCTCTTTACCTTTGACTTTCAAACTGTATTTGGCCACGTTAGCCTCCACGAGAAGTATTACGCTGATTCATAGCACGCGCCAAATTACGGCCATACTTCTTCATTTCCATAGAAGTTACGCCGCCTTTTTTCATACCTTTAGCGTGCATTCGTTTTTCGTGGGCTTTTACCTCTTTATCGGCAATAGCCTTAACCTGTTTTTTGTCCATGTCCGGCTCCTTACGTCGTTGATACTGTGATTGTGCCTAAAGTTACCGTCAAAACCAAGTTATTTGGCGTAAGTCCGGCATCATTTAGCCTAGAACCACCAACAGGGTTCCATCCCCATTGGAAGATACGACTACCCGCTTCGGGAGTTCCATTAGCATTTGGACCAGTTCCGCCAGTCAACGCGATCTGCAATCCACTAGTGCCAGACGTAACATAACTAACATCCGGTCGAGGCTCTTGCACCGCTTGAGGATCATACACAGGATACATACCTAACTGCAATTGCGGCTGGTCTGGTTCCCAACACTCAGGGCAAACTTTGATGGTTACCTGCTTAGTCTTGATGGTCAGCTTTTTGAGTTGCTTAAGCATGTACCGCTGCGCACAGCGGTCACACTCAGCAATCGTGTACTTAGCTGAAGCGTATTTTGGCCCTGCCATACATCACCTGTAGAACATTTGTCTTGGCACATATCGATCAGGGGCCTTATCCCGATCTTCCTGCGACGCCAAGAGCCATTGTTCTTCGTACTGCGCCTTAAGGGCGGCAACACGATTGGGGTCCATATTTGGCAATTTCATGGACATGCGATAAGCCAAACCAGAAACCATACACTCCACTAACCGAAAGGGGATGTCTTGAGTTCTGGTGCCCGTACCTGCGTCCTGCATACGGCGCATACGCCAATAAACGAACATATAAAACGGATTGCCTACCGATCCTTGATTTGGGATCGGCCAAATATTGATCGACGGAGGCCGGGTCACATAAACGCTAGTCCCCGCACTATACGTTGTAGCTACAGTATTTTGCTGCCCACGGCCACAATAGCTTATGTACCCAGCGGTGTTACCGGTCTGTGTAAGACTACTATAACTAATTATTTCACTACCAATTTTGACAAATCCGGCAGCGGCTAACCCAGTCACGTCGCTCAAATAAATAGTTGCATCAGTGCTACTGGTAACCGCCTGCGCCAAAGTCGTTGCCGCTGTAGAGTTGGTTTCTGCTGTTTGCCGGTTAATCCAAACCTGAATAGGACGACCTTGTGCGTATTTGTTTGGGATTGTTGAATAAGTAGATTCGCTAATTCGATTGATATTAATATCAATCTGTGTAGTACCTTGCCCAGCATTTGTGCGAGTTACTTGATCCAACAAATCGATGGTATCGTTAGGAAGAGCATAAATCGCTTGATTGGGATATAGAGGAATCTGCCCCTCTTCAATAGTCCAAAGGTTGATACCCCGATTTGCCCACTCAATTGTTAGTAGATTGAGACTTCTCCGCGCAGTACGAAAGTCATAACCCGTGCGCAATTCAGCACCGCAACGCTCAAACGCCTCTTCAATGAGATCGTTAACGTCAAGGTTAAATACTGAAGTGCCTGTGGTGGTCATGATTATTATCGATGCCTTGCTGTCTTTTTAGCGATCGCCTTGGGCTGTTTTACAAACTGCTTCCCGGCGGCCTTTCCTGCGCGTTTAGCCCTCGTTGTAGCAGCATATTCAGCCGCTGACAAAGACTTGATAGCGGCTTCAGGAAGGTATCTTTCACCCGTGTCAGAAGATCGCTTACCACTTTTAGTTCTCCATTTTTGAGCGGTCCAATTTTTCAGGGACTGCTGTGGAGCTTTCATACTATCTTACCTCGCGTTTTACCACGCTTTGCGATACCGTCAGCGCGTTTGGAGGCAGAACTTACTTTACCACCTTTAGCAAATGTAGTGCGCAGTAATCTTGGCGCATCTGCATCACCTGCGGCGGGATTTAAACGCTTAAATCCTTCTGGGTACTGTTCTTGCACATTTAATTCACGTATTACCGTGGGAGAAGCATCACGTTCAGCCGCATCAGAAGACACGGTATCGTTTGCCGTAGAAGAAATAGTGCTTGAAGGTTCGTCTTTTCTTTTTCTAAATGCGAGAGCACTTGCACCAAGAAGCGCGGCTAAAGCAGCAAGATCTTTACCTCGGCGTGCCATAAGTTATCCTTTGTACCCGCCGCCCCGAGCCTTATATTGTTTCGCTAGTAGCTGGGCCTTCCTCGCGGACCATTGCCCTGCGGCTGTGCCCTGTACCGCACGGGATTTGATGGATTCAAACAAAGCCTTACGCATGCTGGGTTTGGTATAAACCCCAGCCTGATTGACTTTAGATTTGACTTTGCCGCCCTTAGCGTATTCAGTAAAGTCAGTATCATCCCTGCGGGCCTTTTTCTTCGGCCCGGGCATCTTGGATGGGTTGATATCACCCATTCCACGACTGGCTTTCACTTTTTGCCTTTCATATACCCGCCACCACACATAATAATGGTGCCACGAGTTTTGCCACGCTGAGCGATACCGTCCGCACGCTTAGAAGCCGTCATACCACCCTTTTTATATCCGGCGCCTTGATAGGCTTCATACTCACGAGCAGCTTCAGGGACAGATTCACGCATAGCTTTGGCCGCACGAATATCATCCCGTGCGGATTTAGCCATAGTAGTTGAGAACTTCGACAAAATGTCTTGTTCCCCTTCAATGCCCTTACGCATGAGCTGACGAGATTGCTCCAGCTTGGCGACCTCTTTTTCGGTAGGTTTGCGAATATTGGGCATTGAAGTTCTCCTTAGCACTTACCGCCGTGCTTCATATTTTTACTACCGGCCATAACAATTTGTTTGCCTTTGGTATGACCCTTCTGCTGCACGGTGTGCTCGCCGTGGGGGCGTTTGCCGCCAGCAACAACTTTACCCATGGCGCTAGCCTTAACCGAACCACCAGCGGCGTAAGCTTTGCCGCCTTTTTTCATACCTTTAGCTTCGGCCATTTCGTGTTTGATCATGGATTTAGGAGCGCCTTTAGCTTTCATAAAAGACACTTCTTTCTTCATCATTGCCTTGGACTCTTTCATTTCACCACCCTCTTTAAATTTGCGGCCCTTATCGGCCTCCATAAATTCCTTGCCAACCTTTTGCGGGATGCCAAGGCGTTTAGCAGCGGCGGGGTTGTTAGCAACCAACGCCATCAAATTGTGTTGTTTACCTGTTTTACTCGGCATCGTCTTTTTTCTTCAGAAGTTTCTGAACCGTATCAGTTTCGTATATACGAAGTGATACATAGACAATTCCTAGAAGCCCACCGACAAGTGTTACCACTGGATTAAGCCATCCCATTACGCCAGTAAACAAAACAGTCAGAGATGCCCCATCCGCCGCTATCTTTAAATCACTGGTACTCATTTCAACACTTCCATGCCCGCAGAGATTTATTGATCCGACTGTTCGGGTCCTTGGCTGTCTTCGATGAAGTCAGCTTCTTCTTCATACCGGTCATACGGGCGCAAAAAGACTTTTTCCGGGCGCCCCCCTCGGGTTGAGGGGGTTTGAGACCCGGTTTCCCCGGATTGGCAGCGTTGTAACTGGCTCGCCCTTTGGCATTCAAACCACCAGAGGGACTTTTGCCTTCTTTGCGTTGCCATGCCGGAGTCTTAGCCATAGAACACCGTTACTTTTGCGTTACTCAAAACGGCGTAGACGTTCGTAGAAAACAAAACACCAGAAGCAGGGATCAACGCATTAAAGGTTTCACCGTTAGCTGTGGTGTTTATCGTCATTACCGTAGCGCCGCCAGCGCCGCCATTTTTTAGGATGACGGAACCAGCGTTACCACCGGGCTCAATAAGTAACCCACGCACCCGAGTACGGCCTCCATAGACCGTACCAGAAAGGGCTAAAGAATTAGCCTTTACGTCTGTTTGGACGGCCATGTTGACCTCCTATCAGTTCTGAGCTGCAGTTGGTGCCTGAGCGCCGTTAGAAGCACGAACCACATACTCAATGGTGATGGTTGCAGCGCCGGTCGAAGCGGCAGTACCGACGGGAGCAAATACACCAGTGATGATCACATCAGAAGAGCCGACATTCACAAACGTCGAGGGAGAGGCATAAGTTACGGAAGCACGGCCAGTAGCGATTGGGGTAGTGGTAGCCCCGCCAACCGTACCAATCGTAGTTGCACCGGCTTTAACGGTGATGGTATTGCCCGTACCGGCGTTAAACGCAGCGGTTACGTCAATATAGATGTTTAGGATTTGCGAGCCAGCGGGCAAAACCGCAACTCTCGTATCCGTCGTGGTCGTTCTGGTAATCGCGCCAGACTGAGCAACAGTGGTCAAACCCATGTTGCTGATGGTACCTGCGGTGGTACCGGTGGTGTCTTTTACCGTGCCCAGACGCCAAGGGCCAAGGTGGGAAGCAAAACCCATGATAAACTCCTCATGCACAAGTCTCTATACCATCGGTGCATCGTCCACTAGGCTGGTCGGTATAGATTAAGATCCTAGACGTAAAGACAATATATATTAAAAGAAAAGGGGGCACAAGGCCCCCTTCCCGATTAGGCTCCTTGAGAGCCGTACATACCCAGCGGATCGCTCCAGCCAAAGCTGTAACGCTCACGAGCCTTGTAGCGCACGTTGCCGGTGTCAAAATCACCGTCCATCGATTGCTGCAAGGGGGTGCGCACGAAGTGCTTCATGCCGTTAGGAACATCAGTGGTCAGGAACCATGCGTTCGTATCGGTCAAGAAGTGGTTAATCGTGTAACCCTCGGGGATCGAACCGTTGTTCTTAAGCGCGTTGATGTCGTTGTCAGTGGTGCCGACACGGAGTTCGGTTTCCAACAGACGAGTTGCAACGAATTGCAGCGCCGGGGGAACAATCAGTTTCTTGGGGCGAGCGGCGATCAGCAGATCACGTTCGTCAGTCCACAAGCTAATCTGAATAACGGCGGCCTCAAGCGAGGTCTCATTCAGGTCAGCAGGGGTGCTGGGAATGTTGCTGTTCGTACCACCAGACACCAAGGGGTGCGAAGCAGAGAACAGAGGCACGCCATCGCCACCATTATAGCCAGCGGTGAAGCCGTTGTTTAGAACAGCAGCAGCCTTGACTTGTTTGGTGTACGCCATAGCACGAGCCAGAGCCTTGGTGTAACGAGCAGACAGGCTGTCGTACAGGTTGTCCTCGATGGCCTCTTCGGTCAGCGAGAAACCCAGAGCAATGGTTTCATGGTTATAGCGAGCGGACCAAGCTTCCTGACCATTGTCGTACGCGATGGCAGAACCTTCGTTCTTCACCGGTGCGGCGCTGAAGCCAGACAGTTTGGTTTCCTCTTCAAAACTACGTTCCGAAGTCTCGGTTTCGTAGATCTCTTTATGCTCTTCGCCGTAACGTGCGTACTCCAGACCAAACAAAGCGTTCAGACCGGGGAGCAGTTCTTTGAGCAGTTGTGCGCGTGAAATAGCCATGTTCTACTCCTTAGATACCGGTTGTGTTGTTGTACGTATGGGTGTTGATTTTCACAACAAACTCAACGTACGTGTCAGTGCCGGTAGCGCTAGCGGGGATAACGTCCACGATACGAATAGGCAGAGTATTCGTAGTATCCGTGGTGTCATCAATAGCTTGCGCCGAATCGCCAGTGGTGGTACTGCCCGAGTTCAAAATAACCGAAGTATTACGACCAACGGCGGTACGACCCAGACCGGCGATAGTGGTGCCAGAAGAGACCATCGCTACTTGAAACAAGGCGCGGGGGTCATCAACCACGTACGCGAGTACGTTCGACACACCGGAGGAAGGAGCATACTGCGCTTGCACAGTCTGTCCAGACGAATTGGTGTACTGAACACCAACACAAACACCGAGCGCTTGGGGCGCAGCGGTACCATCAGCAATCACTGCGCACTTGCCGGAAGCCAGCAGTTCGACGAGATCGCCATTAAAAACAGCCCCAGAATCAACCGGGACCAGACGGGTAGACCCCGCATACGGCGTACCACCAATGCTATTGATGGGACGAAAACCGTAGGGAGCACTGACTGTAGGATAAGCCATTGTTTTACTCCAAAAAGTTTAAGTTCCTCTACCAAAACTAGTCGTGGATTTTTTCTCTTTATAAAGAGGCATCCTCGGGTCGCTTTGGCGCATGAGATTGTTGTCTACAGCTTCCGTCTGGGCTTGTGTTTGCTTTGAGTAAAACTCATTGCGTTGGCGAACAAAGTCCACAGGGGTTTTGCAGAGCAACAAACCGCCGATCTCAATATTGTCCCTATAACGAGACGCAGGATCGACTAACAGTCGGAATTTGGGTTGTTCCTCAACCGGAACAGGCTCCCAACCTTCACGGAGTTTGGCCGATAGGTTACGCGGGTCAGCGTTGTTCAGGGTCGAGACACGAATCCAGCGATATGCGTAATCCGGCATTTTGTCCGGTTCAGGCAAAAGCTCGGGCTGCTGCCACTGCTTAGGGCGCTCCGAGATCGCACGTGTTTCAAGTTCTCTTGCGAGACGGTTTTCAGCCATTTCGGGCCTCCTTCACAAACTCCTTCACATACTGCTCAGGAGTGATGCCCAACTTTTTAATCAAGTTGAGCTGGCTCGTCTTCAACTTCACCTTTTGGGGCGAAGTACTCCGAGTTGCCGGTGCCACGACTGTCGCGGGTTTGGTACGTACAGGCTCGCGGGGCGTTTGTTCTTCTTCCTCCGATGCAATCGTTGTAGTGAATGCTTCGGGGAATCGTTTGCGCATCGTTCTGTCCAATGCACGGTAATAATCGTCGGACCCAACCACAACGCCATTTGCCTTAAGCTCTTCATGCAGACCTAAAGCATACGCCGTCATACCTTTATTTGGGCCAAACCACGGATTGCGCTCTTGCCACTCCTCCGCTTTTGGGTCAACCCGTCGGGCTGGTTGCGTCTGTTGAGTAGTTTGTACATCAAAATTTTCCTCCTGTAAAGAGGGCATTTTGAAGTTTTGCGCTTGCATGACCTTTATGTTGGCCTGCTGCATCGCTTGCTGCGCCTCAACAACTTTATCAGTGTCGCCAGCATCATAGGCTTCTTTATAAGCCCGTTTGGCCGCATCAAGCTCTAACTGCGCTGCACGCTGCACCGTAGAAACGTATTCTTTTTCCCCAGTAGACAGGATATTTTTAATACGTTTATTTTCTTCAAGCAATTTTTGTGCCACAACCAAAGCTTCTTGATGCTCTCGGAGGGCGGCTTCTTTTTCTCTGCGCTCGTCATGCCAGACTTTGCGCATCTGCTTGAGTTTTTCTTTAACGGTATCGTCGTACTGATCGAGTTCGTCTTTCTCTAGTTCTTCAACCAGAGGTTTTGGCATCGGGGTCTTACCACGATCTTCATCGGGAGTATCGTCCTCGATCTCGATTTCAATATTAGATTCTGCAGAAGCATTTTGTTTGTCTTCTGCTTTGCTATCAATTTCATCAGGAAATTTAAACTCGTTTTGTTCCATCGAAGGCATTTTGTACTCCTTCCTTATTTACGTTTAATACCACGGGGATCGTCAACCACACCTTCAACACTGTCGTCGTTGATGATGCGAAATTCACGACCATGAATAACCAAACGGGAACCGGTATGCGGGCGAATCAAAACAAAATCGCCTTTTTTACACCATGGGCCGGTGGGAAACCGTTTTTCGTCTTTGTAGCAATCAGGCCCAAGATCAACTACAAAAAGAACAGTGGTCAAGGTTTCTTCAACACGGATGGTCTCGTCTGATTTAATCAGACCGACCTCTCCTTCAAATTCCTTGTCCACTTCAGGCACCGCACACAAAATACGATAGCCTGACGGGCGGGGTAGTTGTTTGGCTTTTTCCTCTGCGCTTGCAGCAAAGTTATAAGCCCCGACAACTTGCGGGTTGCTGGCGTCTGTAGCCAGCAAAATAGAATCAGTCATCCGAGTTCTCCAATCTTTCTGCTAGGTCTTGGATTACAGAGCATGCGGCCTCAAGACCTCGTAACTGGCCGCATACGAAACGATACTCATCAAAATCTTTGCAATTACCCCGTGCAACAGCTTCTGTCAGCACTTGCATACGATCTTTGTATTGCTCAAGTAAATACTCCAAATTTTTGTCCATTACTCACCTTTTGTCGGTTGTGAATGTTTTGTTGATAAGTGTTTGAGCACGTCAACGCTCAAGGTAGCCATCATCTCTTCACGCGATGCCTTGCTATTTACAGCGGCTTTAACGGCATCTATTTTGATACGTTTGTCGTCGGTCTGCTGCTGCGCGGCAATCCGTTGCCGCTCCACTTCAAGTTGTGCGGCTTTTAGTTGCGCGTCGGTCTGATCTTTCGCCGCTTTGCGCTGCTGTTCCTGCGCTTTAATCTGCAGCTCCTGCATCTGTATCTGGACCAACGGATCTTGCGCTTGCTGCTGTGCCTGTTTAGCCGCCATCTCTTGCTGATTAGTCAACAGCAACTGCTGAGCCGCTTGCGCCAGCATGGGAGACAACCGCGCCTCAACTTCAGGTGACAAGTAGTTATCCTCACCATCCTCATTTTTCTCGGGGGGCAACGGCATACCCAACTGCTGCTCAATCTGACGCCGGTACTCAAAGCCCAAGTGCTCACTGATGTGCGCCATCATGGACTGTTGCAACATCTTGGCCTGTGGGTTGTTCTGCAGCAACATCTGTATCTTCGGGTCGTTCATCGCAGACATATGCACGGTGATATGCGCTTGATGGTCTTGCATCAAGAACGCCTTGACCGGACGCATCATCAGGATGTGCTGATTCTCCGTCACGGGGTCCATCGGCTTCATGTCGTCTTCCATCGGCACGAGCTTGTCGGCATCCTTGATACCCATCACGTCCAACATCTGACGATTTAATAGCGGCATGTTGAATATCTGCGGATTGTTCTGCGCCATCTGGAACACAGCCTGCATCTGCACAATCTTCTGCGCCATAGTCGCAGCGTTGGGGTCTGACACAGGAATCACGTCTACGTTGTCGTAGTCGCTACGTTTTGCCATGCGGTTGCCAACATCCGGCTCGTAGTTATACTCCTCGGGGGTATAGTCCGCGATGATGTCTTTGAGAAGGCCCAGCTCCTGCTTCATCGAGTAGTGGATGCGCGCTTGAATAGCTGACATGTTCTTAAGCGTACGCTCAAGAATAGCCAGCGTCGTACCCACCGGAGCCTGTGCGCTCATGTCAGACAGACTCAAGTCTGCGGTGTTTGCAAACCTGCGTCCCTCCTCGATGATCTTGTCCATCAACCCAGCCAAAGTCTGACTAGGCTCCTTGTACGGCAGGGGCAACAAGTTGTCGCGCAGCGTGCCAGAGGGCACATCAACATCGCGCCACTCCCCCGGACTGATCGGCGTATCGTCGCCTTTTACCCGCATGCCGCGAGTTTTAAATCCCCCGGGGAGATTACTAAGAGTACCAGCATCAACAAGCTGCCTAATAAGACTAGTACCGGACTTAGCAAAAGCGCCAATAAGGTGGATAAGTCCAAAATAATAGAAACCAAACCCGGGAACGTATCCGTAGTGGACGAAGTGCTGTCGCGGCTGATAGGTATCATCGTCAGGCTCCCAGTTACGCCGGATCGCCAAAACCTTCTGTGACCCCTTCTCGATTGTGATCACATATGGCAGAGCGATGCCCGTCTCCTTGCCACGCTCTTTGTGCTCGTATCCCTTGAGGTTACGGTGCACGTGCATCTCAAGAAATTTATATCTATTGTCAGACGTAGCCCTGAAGCCCAGCTTTTCAGCGATCTTCTTCTCTACTTCATCCAACACGTTATCAGGTGGTCCTAGATCTATATCTCTGTAGAACCCTGCGTACTGCAAGCGCTTCAAATCGTTCTCAGACTTACGCATCACATGCGTAATCCGTTCCGCAGAGGCCAGATCAGACGCGCCATATGGCACCACAAGATCTTCTGCGGGGATGAACATTGACACCTGCCGCTCAAGATGAGGGTCGTAATACACCTTCTTAAACGCATTACCCGCCAACCCCAGACCCCACAACATCCGCTCGTGCTCGGGCCGATATTCCTTCATCACGTCGGTTAATTGGTAGTTCATGTCCTCTTGGACACGCATCGCGGATTCTTTTTTAGCCGGTGTTTCACGACCAACGATTTTTGTTTTAACTGGACCGCTGGCGGGAAACGTAGCCATCATGGTCTCTGACTGAAACTTAACCAGAGCTTCAGCGAGGATCGGGTGATACACCCCGCACGCGCCTTCCCACGGCTCGGCTCGCTCTTCAATTTTTAAACCCAACAGCTCAAGTCCATCAACATATGTCTGCAGCCAATCTTTACGGGAGGCCACGTCTTCGTCGTAATCACCAACTAATTCAGAAGCGATTGCTTCCAAATCTTCTTCGCTCATGTGCTCGGCAAGATTTGCGCTGAAGTCTGGCTCATCTTCTTCGCCGGGTTTAATTTCAAGAATAGGCTGACCATCAATACCAAGCACAACTGATTCTGGGTCTTCAATTTCAATTTCGATCTCAGGCCCTTCCTGCTCCACAAGATCGTCAATACCCAAGGGTGATTGATACAGTGCTTTGTCAATATTTGTAGCCATGTTCTACCTCAGTAGTATTCCCGTTTCCTACGAAACTCACGGGGTTCATCTTGTTCATCGGTCTCAAGTTGAATAAAGCCCCCTCTGCGGTACCGCAGTAGTGCCTGACTCATCGAGTCCACCATGTCGTCATGCTCACCAGACGGGAAGGAGGCGACTTCTTCAACCAGTTCTTCCGCCCAACGGGTGTCGGGAATCCATACTCGCCCACTTGCGAATAGGTCGGCTACTGCGTTCAGACGAGCAATCTTGTCATTACCTTTGCTCGGTGTAAATTCTTGCACAGGTATGCCCATCTGTCTAAGTTCAAATATTAAGGGCGAACCCGCCGCTTTTGCTTCAATAATGCACGCATCGGGGTCCCACTCTTTAAACTCTTGGTACGCCCGCGCTTTTAATTCAGGAAACTCCATCCGTTTTTTAAACGCATTGAGCAATATTATGTTCGATTGTGGCAGTCCAACCTCGTCGTCTTTATAGAACACCCCCCACGTGGTGCACGCCGAATAGTCCGCTCGCTCAGTCTTGAGAAACGCCGTATCCCACGACTGGATTATGAACTCACACTGAGGCGGGTGGTCCTCCTCCCATATCTGCCACCACTCCCGCTTGATGATCGCACTTACATCAGAGGTGGGCTGCTGCATGTACTGGGCTTGCCATTTAGCCACCGGCAGCTCAGAACGCAAGGCATCAAGTTCTTTATAAGACCAAAACTGCGGCCATAAGGGTTTACCCGAAGGTAGGATAGCTGGGAACTCAATCACCCGCCAGTCCTCGCCCTCCCGCTGCGCAGCGGCTTTTAACACCTGACCAGTCAAATCTTTCTTAGACCAACGAGTCATCACCACCACGATCGCCCCGCCCGGCTGCAGGCGCTGTCGCGGACCCGACGTGTACCACTCGTAAGTCTTGTCGTAAATCTCAGAATTAGTCTCAGCCAGCGTGGCTTCTTGTTCTGAGTGAGGGTCGTCGATGATGAGCAAGTCTGCGCCCTTGCCAGTTACCGCACCACCGATACCAATAGCAAAGTACTCGCCCGAATAGTTAGTTGCCCAGCGACCCGCCGCCTTACTGTCGGCCTGCAGACTCACTTCTGGGAATATATCTTTGTAACGGTCCCCGTCCACCAAGTTACGCACTTTGCGACCGAACCCCACAGCAAGCTCTGCCGTGTGCGAAGTCTGAATAATCTTTTTGCCCGGGTACATCCCAAGGAACCAAGCTGGCAACAGGTACGACGCAAACTCCGATTTCGTATGCCGAGGCGGCATATTAATAATTAAACGCTTGATTTTGCCTTCAGCCACCTGCTGAAACGCTTCGGCCATCTTCTCGTGATGCCAGCCGTGAATAAAATTAGGCCAGACATATTTTACGAAGGCCATAAAGTCCGATTTAACTAACTCTTTAGTTTTAGCCCGCCTCGCTTCGGCTATTAAGGCACCGACCTTCTGCCGCGCAGCCTCCGGCAAGTTAGGCAGCGCCTTCTCGGCAGCTTCAAGAAGCTCGGGGCTCACCTAAATCCTCTGAGTTTTCTTCGGATTCGGTCGTAACCGGACCAAATTCGGCATCCAAATTGATCTCTGCTACCGATTTTGGCTCTTCTTTGGGAGTTATATCGATTACTTCCCCAGTAAAAAGCTCCAAAGTCTTTTTTAAGTCAGATTCGATGTCGTGAATGGTGCGATGAGTGACTGTTATGTCGATTCGATCGCTAAAACTACCCACATTTGACAAGCGCCCCAAGTTTTCTAGCGCTTTTAAACGAACTTTTGGGTCTGGATCAGTGGATTCCAATATAAATCGGTTAGTCACGTAGTTGCGCAACCGCCGCCCCACGTCCAAAACCTCTTGGTCCCACTCATTTAGGATTGATTCTAAGTGAACTATTGCACCGGGCGTAGTTGTTTTTGGCGCCGGGGCTTTGGATGCTGCAAATAACGAACGGGCTTGCGCCTTGTCAGCCTCGTTTATTGCAACTTGCAGCCCATTATTAGCCAGTTCTTGTACCGTCTGGAACATGGCATGAGCTTTTTCTCGGAAGTCGTCGATCTCTTCCGGCTTAGTATCAAAAGGCAAAGGTATTCCTACCTCTGGCGTTATAACGATTGGCATGGTGCGCTTGTAGCCCTTCCAAAGTTGCGCGACTGTATCAGAAATATACCCCACCCCGCAACATCTTTTCGGGTCCCCTTGACGGGGGGTGTTTCTATAAACACGTTTTGATATGAGCGGCTAATTTTATGAAGGGGTAGGGGGGCCTATTAGTTTGTTAAGTGCTACGTGGTTTGAGATTGGTTGTGCATATTGCTATGCGTGGCCGTGCGTGGGTCCCATCAGCCCAGCCTTGGGGGGTCGGGGGTCTGGTTAACACCTGTTAATAAATTGGTCGGCGGGCCCTACACGATAAAATACTTTGAGATTCTAGGATTATGTAGATAATTATTACTGCAGCACCCTTCATCAATCATTATCAACGGAGTCAGTCATGGAATACTCACAAGTCACCAAGGCAGTTATCGAGGCAGTCAAGGGCGATCAGTCGGCCGCGAATAAATGGCAGTCGGCCGGCGCCACTGCGCGGGAGTTTTTCGGCACAGAAGCGGCCATGCGGGAAGTCAAGGCGCAGTTCATTGCGGACGCGATTGTCCCGGCACTGGATAAGAAACATGGCGCGGCCATGGCCGTCGACCTTCCCCGCAAGGGTTCGGCCGACTATGTTAAATACATCGGCGCCCATGGCGCGGAGCATTGGGAGAATGCGAACAAGGCGAAAAAAGACGCGCGCGCGACTGCGGATACGATGTTTAACCGGGTTATCAAGTACGCTTTCCCCGCCGAGAAAGCGGAAAAGACGGTTACCGAAACCAAGACCAAACTTGTGGAATTGATCAATGATGCAATCAAGCGCGCTCAGAAAGACACAAGTCCCGATTACGATGTTTCCACACTTGTAGCGCACCTGAATAACGCATTGGCCGTCGTCAATAAATAAGTTAACAGGTGATAATAAATCCCTCCCCGCAAGGGGAGGGGTCAACCTCGGAGAGTGAAAAAATGAACCATGAAAATATCCCCGCGACAAAGGGCAATTTTGTCCTAATGCTTGCCAACCTCATGAAACACGCGATAGAACGGCACGGGCTCGATCGATTCTATGCGGTGACTTTCGGAATCGCGGGAACGATTGTTCGCGTGTATGAAAGCGATAACGGCGACTGGATTTGTGACCTTTGGATGGAAAACGACACTATAAAACAAAGCATATGGGGCGCCTAACTTATTAACAGGTGATAACCAGCCCGCTTCGGCGGGCTTTTTCTTCGTCCACTTTTTGAGCGTCACTTTCTTATGATAGTTCCTCCTGATGATGATGCAGCAGCACGCCATGATGATGCAGCAGGGCTAAAAACCTTTGTTCCGCTTGTTCCGCTTTGTTCCGGGCAGACGGAACAAAGTAAGTCCTTGATTTGCAAGCGATTTCTGTTCTTTTTCTTTGTTTGTTCCGTTGTTCCATATATATATATACCTATACGGAGAGCTAAAATAGGTTAACACTGTTAACTAATTCTATAGGAGGATCAAGTTGGCTTTTTGGCAAGCGCGTTATTTATGTGGAACAGACGGAACAAATGACAACGAAGCGTCTAACATCATGATTTCAAACGACTTTCAGACAAATAAGCCGCCCGGAACAGACCGAAACAGCCCGGAACAAACCCCGCAATTGGGCGCCGCGCCAGACCGATTTTGCCGTAATTGTGGCGAAGAGGTTGCTCTTTTGCGATGGCGTCTGAGTTACCGCACCTGCTTATCGTGCGGCGAGGTCGAGGCCAAAGCGGTCAAACACACGATCGTGCCAATGCACAAGTCCAACTATGTGCTTGTCACGGACAACGAATTGTTGAGAGGCATCAACAATAAGCAGATGAAGTGAGCATAAACCCCTGAGCATCAGCAAAGGGAACTGGTGAAACAAGTTAACAGGAGTTAATAAATGAGCACTGACAAGACCTTGGGTATGGAAGCTGTCGCAGAACTGGAGAACTATGCCAAAGACCACTACGAGGAGGGAGGGCACTGGGTATTTGAGACTTATAACCTTGACGCGTACATTGAGGTGTTGACCCTGACCCGGGGCAATGTGCCCGAGGCCAAAAAGATGTTGCGTGACAACTGGACCCGCATCAATGAGCGTGCGAAGGAGTGCGCGTTTGGTGATGGGGAATATTAATCGCAAAACAAGTTAACAGGAGTTAACAAGTCATGAAACAAGTTCCGTACAACACGGGCAAGGTCAAGATCGGGTGCCAGTACGAGCCCCGTCGGAACTACATGGACGCCGATAGCTACTTCATGCAGTCGGTTTTGTTAGGGGATTACAACTACCGCAGACGGCAGATGGCGCGGCGGGTGTTGTATGTGGTTGGCCTTGTTGCGTTGTTCGTTGTGGTTAGAGTGTTGACATGATCGTCGATCGGAAAACCGGCAAGCCTGTGGCCGTTGGCGACCTGCTCATACGCAAGGATCACAAGGGGTTCAAGCATCGGTACATGGTGTTGGAGTTCTTGGAGCCTAACACTGTGTGGGTAAAGAAGTTAACACAAGGAGACAGATGGATTTTTCTCAGGATGTCATTGGCATCGTTGCAGTTGGACGAGGTGATGATTTGATTTTTATTAACAGGAGTTAATGAATGAACAAGACCAAAGAAATCCTAGCTGCAGTCCTGCTTGGCATCGTTGT
>Ga0129336_10000428_pt1 | contig 24603 bp, 18 predicted proteins | sample CPB6_02_DNA_FD_96878 | JGI IMG/M metagenome (GOLD analysis project Ga0129336, IMG submission 96878) | Freshwater to marine salinity gradient microbial communities from Chesapeake Bay, USA - CPBay_Sum_0.6_0.2_DNA | ecosystem: Environmental > Aquatic > Marine > Coastal | place: USA: Chesapeake... | reverse complement strand
GACTCGAGCGTGCGGTGCTCCTCGTTGACCTTCTTGAGGGAGCGGCGCTGCTCGGCGGCGTCGAGCTTGCCACCGTCCTCGTCGGTGCGGGACGAGACCTTCACGTCCATGATGATACCGGAGATGCCAGAGGGCACGCGAAGGGAGGTGTCCTTCACGTCGCGGGCCTTCTCGCCGAAGATGGCGCGGAGGAGCTTCTCCTCGGGGGCCAGGTCACCCTCGCTCTTGGGGGTGATCTTGCCGACGAGGATGTCGTCGGCCTTGACCTCGGCGCCGACGCGGATGACGCCGTCGCGGTTGAGGTTGCGGAGGGCCTCCTCGCCGAGATTGGGGATGTCGCGCGTGATCTGCTCGGGTCCGAGCTTGGTGTCACGGGCGGTGACCTCGAACTCCTCGATGTGGACCGAGGTGAACACGTCATCCTTCAGCAGGCGCTCGGAGAGCAGGATGGCGTCCTCGAAGTTGTAGCCGTTCCAGGGCATGAAGCCGACCAGAACGTTGCGGCCGAGGGCCAGCTCGCCCTTGTCGGTGGCGGCGCCGTCGGCGATGACTTCGCCGGCCTTCACCTTGTCGCCGCGGCGCACGAGCGGCCGCTGGTTGAAGCAGGTGGAGGAGTTGGTCTTGAGGAACTTGCGCAGGTCGTAGACGTAGACGCCCTTGGAGGGGTCGCCCTTGAACTTGCGGTTGTCGAACTGGGACGGGGAGATCTCCCCGTCCTTGGTGACGACGATGCGGCGCGAGTCGGCGGCGGCCACGATGCCGGGGCCCTCGGCGACGACGACGGTCTTGGAGTCGATGGCGACGCGGCGTTCGAGCCCGGTGCCCACGAAGGGGGCCTCGGTCACGACCAGGGGCACGCCCTGGCGCTGCATGTTGGAGCCCATGAGCGCGCGGTTGGCGTCGTCATGCTCGAGGAAGGGGATGAGGGCGGCGGCCACGGACACGACCTGCTGGGGCGAGACGTCCATGTAGTCGACGTCCTCGGGGTCGACCTCGAGGATGTCGTCGCGGAAGCGCACGGTCACCTTGCCCTTGAGCCGGCCGGCGTCGTCGATGTCGGAGTTGGCCTGGGCCACCTTGAACTTCTCCTCCTGGTCGGCGGTCATGAACTCGACCTGGCTGGAGACCTTGCCGCGCACCACCTTGCGGTAGGGCGCCTCGATGAAGCCGAACTCGTTGATGCGCGAGTAGGTGGACAGCGAGTTGATCAGGCCGATGTTCGGGCCTTCAGGCGTCTCGATCGGGCAGATGCGTCCGTAGTGGGAGGGATGCACGTCGCGCACCTCGAAGCCGGCGCGGTCGCGGTTGAGGCCTCCGGGCCCGAGGGCCGAAAGGCGGCGCTTGTGCGTGAGCTCGGCCAGGGGGTTGATCTGGTCCATCAGCTGGGACAGCTGGCTGCGCGCGAAGAACTCGCGGATGGAATTGCCGAAGGGCTTCGGGTTGACGAGCTTCTGCGGGGTGATCGAGTCGACGCTCTGGTCATACTCGTTGATGCGGGCCTTGACCGTCTTGATGACGTTCTTGAGTCCGGCGCGGCACTGGTTGGCGAGGAGCTCGCCGACGTTCCTGACGCGGCGGGAGCCGAGGTGGTCGATGTCGTCGATCGTGCCCTCCTTGCTGCGGAGGCGGCAGAGCTGCTTGGTGGCCTCGACGATGTCCTCAGGGGTGATCGTGCGGGTGTCCAGGCCGACCTGGAGGCCGAGGCGCTGGTTGAGCTTGTAACGTCCGACGCGGCCAAGGTCGTAGCGCAGCGGATCCTGGAACAGGCGCTGCATGTGGGCGCGGGCGCCCTTCACGTTCACGGGCTCGCCCGGACGGAGCTTGCGGAAGATCTCCTTGAGGGCCTCCTCCTCGTTGCGGACCGCGCCGATGTCCTTGCGGAGCGAGAGGATGATGGCGCCTTCGTCGAAGGACGTGTCGAACACGCCGAACTTCTGCTTGGGCAGCTGGCGGTGGATCTCCTTGAGGGTGTCGCGGCTCAGCTTGTCGTACTGCTTGGCGACGACCTTGCCGGTCTCGACGTCCACGATCGGGTCGGCGTAGACGAGCTGGGAGAGCTGCTCGGGCTCGAGGTCGAGCGCGGCCTTGGCGGTGAGCTCGCGGTGCTGGTAGAAGAGCGCGAGGATGTCCTTGTCGTCCTTGTAGCCGAAGGCGCGGAGGAGCGTCGTGACGAGGAACTTGCGGCGGCGGCGGCGGCGGTCGAGGTAGACCCAGAGCAGGTCGTTCTGGTCGAACTGCACCTCGATCCAGGTGCCGCGGTCGGGGATGATGCGGAAGGCGTGGAGGACCTTGCCGCTGGTGTGGGCCGACTCCTCGAAGCAGATGCCGGGGCTGCGGTGCAGCTGGGAGACGACGACGCGCTCGGCGCCGTTCACGATGAAGGAGCCGCGGTCGGTGATCATGGGCACCTCGCCCATCAGGATCTCCTCGTCCTTGAAGGACTGCTTCTCGCGCAGCCGCAGCTTGAGCATCACGGAGATGGCGTAGGTCGTGCCCTCGCGGATGCACTCGAGCTCGGTGGACTTGGGCATCTGGAGCCCGTACTCGAGGTATTCCAGGCGGAAGTTCCCGTTGTTGCTCTCGACGGGGAAGGCCTCGCGGAAGACGGCCTCCAGGCCGAGGTTCTTGCGCGCCGACGCCGAGGCGGCGTCGAGCTGCAGGAACTCGTTGAACGAGAGGATCTGGTTCTCGATCAGGTTGGGCGGCGGGATCACTTCACGGAGACGGCCGAAGTTTTTGCGCTCTTGGGGCATGACGGGGGAAGGTGGGCTCGGAAAGGCTGGTGAAGGTGGCTGGCTGGTTTGCCCCGGTTTTTAGGGCGGCGGGGCGCCGCGGTGGGAAGAAAGGCGGGGAGGGCTGCGCGTACGCGGCGCCTCCCCGCCTGAAAGCGGGGACGCGGAAGGTTACTTGACCTCGACCTCGGCGCCGGCGGCCTTGAGCTTGGCCTCGATGTCCTTGGCCTCGTCCTTGGTGACGCCCTCCTTGACGGGCTTGGGCGCGCCGTCGACGAGGTCCTTGGCCTCCTTGAGGCCGAGTCCGGTGATGGCGCGGACCTCCTTGATGACGTTGATCGGGTTGGCGCCCTTGGCCTTGAGGATGACGTCGAAGGCGGTCTTCTCCTCGGCGGCGGCACCGCCAGCGGCGGCTCCTCCGGCGGCGACGACGGCGACCGGAGCGGCGGCGGAGACGCCCCACTTGGCCTCGAGATCCTTCACGAGGGCGGCGATTTCGAGCACGCTCTGCGCGCTCAGCCATTCGACGACCTGTTCCTTGGTGATGTTGCTCATGTTTTCGGGTTCCTTGAACGGTTAGAGTCCGGTGAGGACAATTGAGGGCTCGGGGCCCCTAACCGGAGTTCGTTGGATGTTGTGTTGTTTGGGTTTGGGTTTCCCTCCGTCTCGGGACGGCCACTCGGCCGGCCTCCGAAGGAGAAAGGGTTCAGGCCGCGGGGGCCTCCTTCTTGGCCTTGGCGTCGAGCACGCGCACGAAGGACGCGGCGGGCTGGCTGAGGAGCGAGAGGAGCTGGGCGCGGATGCCGTCGAGGGAGGGCAGCTTGGACAGCGCCTCGATCTCGGACTTGCTGAGGAACTTGGAGTCCAGGACGCCGGCCTTCACGTCGAGCTTCGAGAAGTCCTTGAAGAAGCTGACGAGGACCTTGGCGACGCCGCTCGGGTTCTTTCCGCCCGTGACGAGGGCGGTGTGGCCGCTGAGATGGGCGGAGAGGTCCGGCAGGTTCGCCTGCTTGGCGGCGATGTTCAGGATGCTGTTCTTCACCACGTGGTACTCGGCGCCGTGGGCGCGGAGCTGGTCACGCACGGAGGTCGAGTCCTGGACGGTGACTCCGGTGAAGTTGGCGAGGAGGAGGTAGTTCGAGGAGGCCAGCTGGGCGGCGACTTCGTCGACGAGATACTGCTTTTCGGCGCGCATGGTTTTGGTTCGTTCAGGTTATGCGGTTCAGGCGGCCACGACGGCGGAGTAGGGACGGAGGTCGACGCCGACGCCGGGGCTCATGCTGGCGCTGATGGTGATGGAGCGGATGAAACGTCCCCCGGCGAAGCCGGCGGGCTGGGCCTTGACGAGGGCGGCGAGGGCCGCCTGCGCGTTCTCGGCCAGCTGCGAGGAGGAGAACGACTTCTTGCCGATGACGATCACGACGCTGCCGGTCTTGTCCATTTTGAACTCAACGCGGCCGGCCTTGACCTCCTTGATGGTCTTCGGGAGGTCGTCGGAGACGGTGCCCGACTTGGGGTTGGGCATGAGGCCCTTGGGACCGAGCACGCGGGCGACCTGACGGACGTCCTTCATCGCGCTGGTGGTGGAGATGGCGACGTCGAAGTCGAGGAAGCCGCCGTTCACCTTGGCGATGAGGTCGGCGAGGCCGGCGAAGTCGGCGCCGGCGGCGAGGGCCTCGGCGGGGTTCTCGGTGAAGGCGAGGACCTTGATCTTCTTGCCGGAGCCGTTGGGGAGCGAGACGGTGCCGCGCACCATCTGGTCCGACTGCTTGGGATCGACTCCGAGGAAGGCGGAGATCTCGACGGTCTCGTCGAACTTGGCGGACGGCATCTTCTTGAGGATGTCGACGGCCTGTCCGACCTCGTACTTGGCCTTCAGGTCGGCGACCTGGAGGGCGGCGCGGTAGCGCTTGCTGGGGTTCTTGCTCATGGCGACTTTTGGTCTCCTGCTTCGTGCAGTGGTTGGCGGTTTGGGTTGGGAAAGGCCGGACTCAGCCGATGACCTCGATGCCCATGGAGCGGGCGGTGCCGGCGATCATGCGCGCGGCGTTCTCGGGGTTCACGGCGTTGAGGTCCTTCTTCTTCAGCTCGACGATCTCGAGGAGCTGCTTCTTCGTCACCTTGCCGACCTTGTCGCGGTTCGGCACCTTGGAGCCGGACTCGATCTTGGCGGCCTTCTTCAGGAGGACGGAGGCGGGCGGGGACTTCAGGATGAAGGTGAAGGACTTGTCCTGGTAGACGGAGATGATGACGGGCAGGATGAGGCCGGCCTGGTCCTTGGTCTTGGCGTTGAACTCCTTGCAGAACGCCATGATGTTGACGCCCTTGGCGCCGAGGGCGGGGCCCACGGGGGGCGCGGGGTTGGCGGCGCCGGCGGGAAGCTGGAGCCTGATTTCGCCTACTACTTTCTTGGCCATGTGTTTGTTGGTGAGAGTGGGGGTTGCGGGGCGGATCAGTCGCGGTCGTCGCGCTCGACCTGCCAGAATTCGAGTTCGACGGGCGTGGAGCGCCCGAAGATGTCGACGGAGACCTCGAGCTTGCCGCGGTCGGCGTCGATCTTGTCGATGTTGCCGGAAAGGTTGGCGAACGGACCGTCGGTGATCTTGACGCGCTCGCCGGCATGGAAGCTGACCTTGGGCACGACCTTGTCGGCGGCGTCGGCGACCTGCTGCAGGATGGTGCTGATCTCCTCGGCCTTCAGGGGGACGGGATTCATGCCGCCGATGAGGCCGATGACCCCGTCGACGTTGCGGAGGAAGTTCCAGGGGCCTTCGAGGAGCGAGCCCTCGTCGTCGAAGAGACGCGCGCGCACGAAGAGGTAGGAGGGGTAGAGCTTCATCTCGCTCTCACGCTTCTTGCCGTTGCGGAAGTCCTTGACGGTCTTGACCGGCATGAGGATCTCGGCGACGTAGTCGGCCATCTCCTCGTCCTTCACGGCCTTGTCGAGCAGGCGCTTAACCTTGCCCTCGTTGTTGGAGAGAGTCTGGAGGGTGTACCAGCGGAAGTCTGAGGAAGGGGCGGCCATCGGAGGTTCAGCGCATGAGGCGCGTGGCGAACTGGACGAAGTTGGAGAGGGAGAAGTCACAGAGGAACACCACGGCGCCGAGGAGGGCGGTCACCGCGAGCACGACGGCCGTCGAGTCGACCAGCTCCTTGAAGGACGGCCACGACGCCTTGACGAAGACCTCGGTGATGGTCTCGTTCCAGAAGGCGCGGATGCGTCCGAGGATGCCGGTCATGTGGTGGTGTCTTGTGGGAGAGATGGCAGGACGGGTGGGAATCGAACCCACAACCAACGGTTTTGGAGACCGCTACTCTGCCAGTTGAGCTACCGTCCTGTGCGTGGTTTCAAAGGGACGGGTGCCGGACCTCGGGGGAGGCCTCGGCACCCTTCGGGGCCCTAGGGCTGGAGGATCACTTGGTGATTTCCAGGATCTGGCCGGCGCCGATGGTCTTGCCGCCTTCGCGGAGGGCGAAGCGCTGGCCCTTCTCCATCGCCACGGGCTTCTGCAGCTCGATGGTGATGGTGACGTTGTCGCCGGGCATCACCATCTCGACTCCCTGGGGGAGGACGACGGTGCCGGTGGCGTCGCAGGTTCCGAAGAAGAACTGCGGGCGGTAGTTGTTGGTGAAGGAGGTGTGGCGACCGCCTTCATCAGCCTTGAGGACGTAGATCTGGGCCTTGGCGACGGTGTGCGGCTTGATGCTGCCCACCTTGGCGAGGACCTGGCCGCGCTCGACCTGGTTCTTTTCGACGCCGCGGAGGAGGAGACCGACGTTGTCGCCGGCCTGTCCCTGGTCGAGCTCCTTGCGGAACATCTCGACGCCGGTGACGGTGGTCTTCTGGGTGTCTCGGAGGCCGACGATCTCGATTTCCTCGCCGACCTTGACGACGCCGCGCTCGATGCGTCCGGTAGCGACGGTGCCGCGGCCGGTGATGGAGAAGACGTCCTCGACGGACATCATGAAGGGCTTGTCGACTTCGCGCTTGGGCTCGGGGATTTCGGAGTCAAGGGCGTCGAGAAGGTCCTGGATCGCCTTCTCGCCTTCGGGCTTGGCCTCGAGGGCGGCGGTGGCGGAGCCACGGACGATCTTGGCCTTGTCGCCGTCGTACTGGTACTTGTTGAGGAGGTCGCGGACTTCCATCTCGACGAGGTCGATGAGGTCGGGCTCGGAGAGGTCGACCTTGTTGAGCCAGACGACGATCTTCGGCACGCCGACCTGGCGGGCGAGGAGGATGTGCTCCTTGGTCTGGGGCATGACGCCGTCAGCGGCGGAGACCACGAGGATCGCTCCGTCCATCTGGGCGGCGCCGGTGATCATGTTCTTGACGAAGTCGGCGTGGCCGGGGCAGTCGACATGGGCGTAGTGACGGTTGGCGGACTCGTACTCGACGTGCGAAGCGGCGATGGTCACGGTCTTGGTGGCGTCACGGACGGTGCCTCCCTTGGTGATCTCAGAGTAGGACTTGTTCTCCGCCAGGCCCTTGCGCGCCTGGACGGCGACGATGGCGGCGGTAGTGGTGGACTTGCCATGGTCGATGTGACCGATGGTGCCGACGTTGACGTGCGGCTTGGTGCGGTTGAACTTCTCTTTGGCCATGGTTTTGGGTGGTGGAGGTGGTTGGTGTTGCGTGGAAAAGTGGTGGAGCCCCCGAGCGGATTTGAACCGCCGACCTCGTCCTTACCAAGGACGCGCTCTGCCGACTGAGCTACAGGGGCGTTCCGTCTCGTGCGCTGAGACACGATGGGAAGGGTTTGAATGAGGAACGGCTAATCCACCGTCAAGCGGATTTTTGCAGGGCTTTTACAACCTTTTTTCCGGCTAAGGACCGACCAAAACTTGGTACACTCCAGGCCCTACCTGCCCCACCCATTGCCGGGCAGCCAACCAGTCCATGATGGCCCGATCGCTGCCGGCATCTCCAGAGGTCTGAATCAAGGTAGGTCTTCCCAACAATCCCAAAGAATCAACCCCTATGATGGCCTTAAGCATGCCAAATTGATTACTTTTAAGGTTAAAATTGGGAATTTCACCCACTTCTAATGTAATTACTGGCTTCGAAAGGGAATCGATGGGGGAAACCACACATCGAAAGCTTCGGCTCTTTATGGCGCTCAGTGGGGCTTTGGTGGAGCCAAAAGTGGACGTAATGTCTCCATTTTTAATATTAACGGCGTCCAGTGGGTCGGAAAGACGGGAAAAGTCGGACTCCAGAGGCAAATCGGCGGTACGACCTGGCTCAAATCTGAGGCGTGGCGGAATAAAGGGGAAAGGGGAATCCTCGGGTCGCACCTGGTAATCGCTGCCCACCGAGGACAGTGAGGGTGAGGGGGGCAGGAAGGCCAGCGACTCGTCCAAGAGCAGAGTCCTTTGGGCCAAGGGGTCGTCGGAGGACAGCAACAGGGCCGTCGAGGATGCGGGCGTTGCCTTGGGAAGACTGGGGGAGCCGGGCTTGAAGACGATGAGCGCCAGAAGAAAGGCCGCCAGTCCGGCCAGCAACGCGGTCCGGGTCAACGGGGGCATCCGCCCGCCCGCCAGATTGCGCATGACGCGGAGGGCCCGCACGGTTCAGTTGCCCGAAGGACGCTCGACGATGCTGACCTTGGCGAGGGACCCTCTGCCTTCGCGCAGGAACGAGAGCACCACGGTTTCACCGGGCTTGCGGCGCGCGATCGCCAGCCGCAGGTCATTCCAGCTCTGGAAAGGCCGTCCGTCCACGGCCACGATGATGTCGCCGGCGCGGAGCCCGGCCTTGGCGGCCGGGCCGGAGGGAGCGGCCGACGTGATGCGGGCGGCGCCGCCGCGATTGAGCGAAAGTCTGGTCGCCTCATCAGCCGGAAGGTCCTCGCCTTGGACGCCGATCATGCCGCGGACGACCTTGCCGGTATTGGCCAGGTCAAGGGCCACGCTGAGCACGAGGTTGGAAGGGATGGAGAAACCGATGCCGATGTTGCCGCCGCCTCCGTCGGTCCGGATCATCGTGTTCATGCCCAGAATGCGGCCCTCGGTGTCGATGAGGGGCCCGCCGGAGTTGCCCTGATTGATGGCCGCGTCGGTCTGGATGAAGTCCTGGAAGGCCAGCTCGGCCTGCGTGGAACGTCCGGTCGCGGAGACGATGCCGGACGTCACCGTCATGCCGACCCCCAGCGGATTGCCGATGGCGAGGACGGAGTCCCCCACCCTCGCCTTGTCGCTGTCGGCGAAGCGTGCGAAGGGAAGATTGCGCTCGGCGACCTTGAGCACGGCGATGTCGGTGCCTTCGTCCACTCCCAGCACCCTCGCCCGCAGCTGGCGTCCGTCGGAAAGCTGGACGAAGGCCGCCTCGGCCACGCGGTCGTCATCAAGCATCACCACATGCCGGTTGGTGACGACGTAGCCGTCAGGGTGGATGATGGTGCCCGAGCCAAGGCCGCGCGGAACGAGCGTCTCGCCGGTCTTGCTGTCGGTGATGACCTTGCTGGGGTCGATGCGGCCACGGAACCGGCGCAGGACCGAATCCGGCACGACCTCGGCGGTGCGGATGCTGACGACCGAAGGCATGACGCGTTCGAGCATGTCGGCATGGCTGGCGCCGGGACGCGTACGGTCCAGGGGCCGGGGATCGGTCTCAAACTTGACGGCTCCCAGCGCGATGGCCGGGCCCAGGATGAGCAAGGCTAGGAGGCGTGACATGCCCCCAAGATTTAACCGGAAGCCGTGGGGAGGCAAGCGGCCTCAGCGCGCCATGGTGAAGCCGCCCCCGGGGGAGGAGGGCTCGGCCTCGTCCTTCTCCCGGTTGAAGCGCATGGAGAAGAGCCGGGTCACGCCCTTCTCCTGCATGGTGGCGCCGAAGATGGCGTCCGCCGCGGAGACGGTGCGCTTGTTGTGGGTGATGACCAGGAACTGGGAGAATTTGGTGAACTCGTGGACGATGTCCGTGAAGCGGCCGACGTTGGTGTCATCGAGGGGGGCGTCGAGTTCGTCGAGGACGCAGAGGGGGGAGGGCTTCACCATGTAGATGGCGAAGAGGAGGGCCACGGCGGTCATGGCGCGCTGGCCGCCGGACAGCAGGGTGATCGTGCGCAACTTCGTGCCCGGGGGCCGGGCGATGATGTCGATGCCGCTCTCCAGCGGATCCTCGGACTGCACCATCTCGAGGTCGGCGGTGCCTCCGACGAAGAGGCGCTCGAAGGTGAACTTGAAGTTCTTGCGCACCTGGTCGAAGGTCTCGGTGAAAAGCTGGAGGGACGTCTGGTTGAGCTCCTCGATGGCCTTGGTCAGCTCCTCCTTGGACTTCCAGAGGTCGTCGCTCTGCGCGGTGAGGAAGCCGTGGCGCTCACGCAGCGAGGAATACTCCTCGACCGCGACGAGGTTCACGGACCCCATTCCGGAAATGCGGTCACGGAGGTCGGCGATCTCGCGCACGAGCGGAGGCCAGTCGGCGGACTCCATCGCGGCAAGGTCTTCGGCGCTCGGATCGGGCCGACGGACCGGCGTCCGCGGGGTCGGGGCGGCCGCCTCGCCGTCCTCGGTCTCATCGAGGTCCTCCAGGGCCGAAAGGCCCTCCGGCTCGCCGTCGGCCAGCCAGAGCTGCAGGCGCCAGTCGACGTCGGCGACCTCGAGCTGATGCTCGGTGCGGACTTTTTCCGCGATGAAGCCGCACTGGGAGCCCTGCTCGGCGAGGGAGACTTCCAAGGACTTGAGGCGCGATTCCGCGTCTCGCAGGCGGTCGCGGTCGACGGCGAGGACGCGGTCCTCGGTTTCCAGTTCGGCGTCAAGTCGCGCCAGTTCGTTGCGACGTTCGGCCAGCTCGGCGGCGGCGGCTTCGGCTTCGACGCGGAGACGCTCGGAACGTTCGCGGGCGGCGGCGGATTCGCCGCGGAGCTCGCCGATCAGCCGGTCGTTCTGGGCCGCCTCATTGCGGCGGGCGGCGGAACGCGCGGCGGCTTCGGCCCGGCGTGACTCGAGTTCCGCGAGCTCCTTGCCCACGGTCTCGAGACGCTGCAGCTGCTCGGCGCGGGAGAGACGCACGTCACCCAGGGCGTTGCGGCGCGACTCGACCTCCTGCCGGCGCGTTTCCAGGGAACCCTCCGCCTGCACGGTCTCCTGGCGGAGACGGCCGAGGTCGGCGTCCTTCGTCGTCAGGACCGCCTGCGCGCGGTCGCGCCGCGCCAGGGCCTCGGACTTGGAGGCGTCGATCTCCGCGAGCTGGCGCTGCTCGCGGGCGATGCGCTCGTCGACGGCGCTGAGCGTGCCGCGGGCGGAGCGCTCGTCGGCCTGGGCGACCGAAAGCTCCTGCGAGGCGCGGTCGACCGCCTCACGGCGGGCGGCGGCTTCGGCGTCGGCGGCGTCGATGTCACGCTGCAGGCCGAGCGCCTTCTCGTTCAGCGCGGTCAGACGGTCGTTCTCGGACTCCAGGGAGGCCCGGGAGGAACGGATCTCCGATTCACGGGAGAAGACGCCGGCGCCGGATCCGGCGGCCTTGCGAGGACGGCCGGCGAAGACCAGTCCGCGCCGGTCCACGAGGTCGCCGTCGGGCGTGGCCACCAGGAAGAAGTCGAACGAGGGATTGGCCCTCCACCAGCGGACGAACTCTCCCAGCGACGGACAGAGGTGGCAGCCGTCGAAGAGATTGGCGACCAGGCGCGCGTGCGAGGGCGACTTGGGCTTCACGGCGGAGGCGGCGGGACGGAGCCAGGACGGGACCTGCTGCGCCGGCCGGCCCGAAGGCGGAGCCTCGACCTGGAAGACGGCGCGACCGAGGTCGCGTTCACCGATGCGGGCGACGAGATCGGGCAGGATCTCGGCGGAATCGAGCGCGACCGCTTCGGAGGCGGCGCCGAGCAAGGCCTCAAGGGCGGTCGCCGAAGCGGAATCGGAGACGGTGACGAGCTCGGCGAGGGCGGAGGCCTTGCCGGCGGCGACGGTGTCGGCGAACTCGCCCTTGAGGACGGCCTTCGCCGCCTCGGAGAAGCCCTCCATCCTGGCCTGCATCTGCTCCAGCAGGCCGAGCTGGGCGGAAAGCTTGGCCACGACCCGGTCCTGTTCCGAGATGGCCTGCTGCAGCGCGCGGAACTCCGCCAGCAGGGCCCTCCCCTTCTCGACGGCCTCCTGTTCGGAATTACGGGCCGAGGTCAGCTCGCCATGGCGCGCGGTGACGACCGTGGCGCATTCGTTGGCGCGGCGGGCGAGCGTCTCCTGCTCGGCGACGGCGCGGGCCACGGAATCGGTCAGGTCCTGGTGGCGGGTCTGGAAGCCGCGCAGGTCCACCTCGAGATTGGTGAGGTCGCCCCGGGCGCGGGTCATCTCGCCTTCGGCGACGAGCACGTCCTGCCTGAGCCTGCGGAGCCTGGTCTCGTCCTCGACGAGCATCCTGGCCGCGTTCTCGACCTCGGCGGTCTTCTCCCGATAGGCGGCGTCCGTGGCGCTGAAGGCCCCGTCGGCGGAGGAACGGTCATCGGTCCGGCCGCGGAGCCTGGTCTCGAACTCGGCGATCTGCAGCTCGGCTTCCGCGGCCTCCGCGCGGATGTCGACGAGGCGCTTCGACAGGTCTTCGGCGCGCAGGTCGGCGGTCCGGGCCTGGGCCTCGGCCGCGTCGCGGTCGGCGCGCAGCGCGAAAAGGGCCTGCTGGTCCTCCTCCACCGCGAGGGACAGCTCGGACCGGCGTGAGCGCGAGCCGGAAAGCGTCTCCTCCCGGGAGCGCAGCGATTCCGCGACTCCTTCCGCCTCGGCGCGGCAGGCCGAGGCACGCGCCTCCAAATCGACGACCTGCGTGCGGCGCTCGCCGAACTGGCGCGCCTGCCACGCCAGGTCGAGATGGGTGAAGCGGTGACGCAGCCGGCGGTAACGCATCGCCTTGGCGGCCTGGCGGCGCAGCACCGCGATCTGGCGGCCGACCTCGCTGATGACGTCGGTCACGCGGGCGAGGTTGGCGTCGACGCCCGCCAGCTTGTTGAGCGCCTCGCGACGCTGGGTCTTGTAGCGCGTGATGCCCGCCGCCTCCTCGAAGAGGTAACGGCGCTCGGCGGGATTCGCGGAAAGGATCTGGTCGATCTGTCCCTGGACGAGGAACGAATAGGACATGCGGCCGACGCCGGTGTCCATGAACAGACGGTGGATGTCCTTCAGCCGGGAGGGCTTGCCGTTGATGAAGTAGTCGCTGGTGCCCTCGCGCTGCAGCCGGCGGGAGACCGAGACCTCGGCGAACTCAGTGCCGAGCTCCTTCTCGCAGTTGGCGAAGATCAGCTCGACCTCGCACTGCGGGAGCGCCTTGCGCCGGTCGGTGCCCGAAAAGATGACGTCCTGCATCGCGGGGGCGCGCAGGGACTTGGCGCTCTGCTCGCCGAGCACCCAGCGGATCGCGTCGACGATGTTGGATTTGCCGCACCCGTTGGGACCGACGACCGCCGTGATGCCGGGGCGGAGCTCGATGCGGGTCCGGTCGGCGAAGCTCTTGAATCCGTTGACGACGATTTCCTTGAGGTACATCGAGGGGCGAAGGGCACGATTGTCCCGCCCTACCCCTCCCGCAAGCGTCTTGTGCCCCCGCGACAACTCACTTATTCACGGGCCGGAAGGCGGCGTTTCGGGGTTGACGCACCCCCTCGCCCCCTGTTGCTTCGACCCCTTCAACGAACATGTCCGTAGAAATCAAGATCCGCAAGGGCGAGACGGTCGACAAGGCCCTCCGCCGCCTCAAGAAGAAGGTCGACCGCGAAGGCATCATCAAGGACGCACGCGCCAAGCGCGGCTTTGAGAAGCCCGCCGAACGCCGTCGCCGCAAGAAGAAGGTCAAGAATTTCAACGCCTACCTCCGCAAGAAGTGGGAGAACGCCTGAGCCCCCCGCTCAGCGACCGACGCGAAGGCCCGTCTCCGACGGGCCTTCTGCTTTGCCGGACGGAAGGACCAACAGGAAGGGCCGGACTTGCGTCCGGCCCTTCGGCAACGACTGGCACCGCGATCAGCGGAGGAACAGCAGCTCCTGGTAGGAGGGCAGCGGCCAGTACTCGTCGGCGACGACCTCCTCGAGCGCGTCGGCGGCGGCACGGACCTTGAGCATGGCCGGCAGGACCTTGTCGCAGGCGTGCTTGGCCTGGGCGTGGGTGTCGGACTTGCTCACGTCACGCGCGGCGTCGAGGGCGTCGATGGCCGAGGAAAGCTCATCGGCCAGGCCGACGACCTCCTTGCGCAGCTTGCCGCCGGACTTGGTCTTCTCGACCGGAGTGAGGGCGACGGCGTACTTGAGGGCGGCCGGCAGCAGGAGGGTCTTGGCGATGTCGGAAACCAGCTTGGACTCGGTGTTGACGGCCAGCACGTAGGAGTGGGTGTAGATCTCCTCGCGGGACTCGAGTTCGGCCTTGGACAGCACGCCCTGGCGTTCGAAGACCTCGACGGAGGACTTGGAGACGATCTCAGGCAGCGCGTCCGGCGTGGTGCGCAGGTTCTTCAGGCCACGCTTGGCGGCCTCCTTGTGCCACTCCTCGGAGTAGCCGTTGCCGTTGAAGACGATGCGTCCGTGCTTCGTGAGGATGTCCTTCAGCACGCCCTGGAGGGCCGAGTTGAAGTCGGAGTTCTTCTTCAGGGCCGCGGACAGCTCGTCGGCGAGCTTGTCGAGCGAGTCGGCCATGATCGTGTTGAGCACGGTCAGGGGGCCGGCGACGGAGAAGGCCGAACCGACCGCACGGAACTCGAACTTGTTGCCGGTGAAGGCGAACGGGCTGGTGCGGTTGCGGTCGCCGGCGTCCTTCGGCAGCACGGGGAGCGTGTCGACGCCGAGGGTCATGTGGCCGCCCTTGCGGGAGCTGGAGGCGGAACCGCTCTTCTTCACCTGCTCGATGACCTCGTTGAGCATGTCGCCGAGGTAGATCGAGATGATGGCGGGCGGAGCCTCATTGGCGCCGAGGCGATGGTCATTGCCGGCCGAGGCCACGGAGGCGCGCAGCAGCCCCTGGTGGAGGTCGACGGCGCGGATCACGGCGGAGCAGAAGGCGAGGAACTGGGCGTTCTCGTGCGGGCTCTGGCCGGGCTCCAGCAGGTTGCCGACGCCGGAACCGCCGATGGACCAGTTGACGTGCTTGCCCGAGCCGTTGACGCCGGCGAAGGGCTTCTCGGCGAGGAGGCAGACGAAGCCGTGCTTGGCGGCGACGCGCTTGAGGAGCGTCATCGTCAGCATCTGGTGGTCGTGGGCGACGTTCGCGGACTCGTAGATCGGCGCGACTTCGAACTGGGCGGGGGCGACTTCGTTGTGGCGCGTCTTGATCGGGATGCCGAGCTTGAAGCACTCGCGCTCCGTCTCCATCATGCAGGCGAGCACGCGGTCCGGGATGGTGCCGAAGTACTGGTCCTCGAACTCCTGGCCCTTGGCGGGCTTGGCGCCGAAGAGCGAGCGGCCGCAGGTGTAGAGGTCGGGGCGCAGATGGTAGAGGCGCGAGTCGATCAGGAAGTACTCCTGCTCAGGACCGCACGAGGCGGAGATGAAGCCGTGCTTCTTGCCGAACAGCGCGAGGACGCGGGCGGCGGCCTTGTTGACCGCGGACATGGAGCGGAGCAACGGAGTCTTCTTGTCGAGGGCCTCGCCCTTCCACGACACGAAGGCGGTCGGGATGCAGAGGGTGGAACCGTTCTCGGTGTCGAAGATGTAAGCCGGGGAGGTGACGTCCCAGGCGGTGTATCCGCGGGCCTCGAAAGTGGAACGCAGGCCGCCGTTGGGGAAGGAGGAGGCGTCAGGTTCGGCCTGGATCAGCGCCTTGCCGGAGAACTGCGCCAGGGTGCCGGTGCCGTTCGGCTCGAAGAAGGTGTCGTGCTTCTCGGCCGTGGTGCCGGTCAGCGGGTAGAACACGTGGGCGTAGTGCGTGGCTCCGCGCTCAAGAGCCCAGTCCTTGATCGCGGCGGCCACGACGTCGGCGACGGCGTGATCGAGCTTGGAGCCGGACTCGATGCTGGACTTGAGGGACTTGAAGACGTCCTTCGGCAGACGCTTCTCCATCTTGTCGAGGGAGAAGACGTTCTGCCCGTAGATCAGGTCGATCTTCTCATTGCGGAAGTCGAACGAACCCTGGAGGCGGGGCTGTGAGGCGATGGCCTTGATGGCGTCGCTGCGGGCGGGATTGGTGCTCATGGATGGAAACTCTGGGAAAATGAGAAAAGCACCGCCTATGCCACGCAGTCCACCGAGAGTTACTCATAAACAACTTGGTCTTTTTTAATCATTTGTGCCTATTTTTAGGCACAAATGACCTGCCTATTTCCAGGCATACACCAATCGCATGAAATAGGCGGTGCCCAGCCTGACCTGCGGGGGGACGGGATTGCCGCGCAAATCGTGGGTCACTCCGAGGCGCACAGAAAGGGGGCCCTGGCCTCGTAAGACACCCAAAGACGTCTCGTGCCTGACATAGTAGTCATTCCAACTTTCAAGGGACGGAACGGCCGCAATCTGCGTGTTCCATTCGACCCAGCCGAAATCGCGGACGAACAGCAGGCCGAGATCGGCGGAGGGAGCGGACAAGGTGGGCTGGAGTTCCGACATGTATGTCTCGTAGCGGTGACCCACGCCGGTCCTCAGGTCCAGTTTGCCCAGAGGATCCTGGAACACCCGGAAGCCGAGACCGACGGTGTTGACGGTGAGGAAATCGACCTGACGGGCGTGGTCATACCCGGTGTCGGTACGCAGATACCAGAAGGCCACCTCGGCGGGATTGGTCTCGTAAGACAGCTGGGCGTGAAGGTCGTCCGCGGCGATCTGGGTCCCCGCGGTCGTGCGTATCGTGCGCACGCCGGCCGTGATGACGTCCTCGGCGGACTCACCGCGCGCCATGAAGCCCGCGGAGAACCCGCTGCCGGTCGTCGCCCCGGAGCGGCCGGAAACATCAAGGTCCGCCTGGGCGGTCCACTTGCGCACGGGCAGAACTTCATGGGGCCGGGTCACCGCGTCCCGCCAGAGCTCAGTGCGCGCGTCAAGCGGGACGGACTCGGACGAGCCGGAGGCCACCGCCCGTCCGCCCACGGCCGAGACGCGCCCACGACGGACAGGCCCGCCGTCGCTCAGCCGCACCTCGTCGTCGACCGCGAAAGACTCGACGGAATCAAGCGGGATGCGATGGACCGCGTCTCCGAGCAGAGGCACCTTCATCTCCAGCCTGCCGTCCACGATCCGCTCGATGCGGCCGCGCAGGAAGGTGCCGTCCTTCAGCGTGGCGGTGTCTGCGGCCAGCAGGGCCGGAAACAGCAGCAAGGCGATGGCGGGCCGCATGGAGGCAGATTTGGCGATTCCGCGTTAGATTGCCATAGGTAGTTTCGGGGGTTATCTCCTCATGGATGAAGGTCGACGTCATGATCCTGGGCGCAGGCCCGGCGGGCCTCGCCGTGGGCGCCGCCCTTTCTGCCGCCGGCCGCCAAAGCCTCGTCGTGGACCCGGCGGACAGGACAGGAGGGTCAATCCGGACGGTGAGGGAAGACGGATGGACCGTGGAGACCGGCCCCAACACTTTGCAGCTGGAGGACGAATCCGACCTCGCCCTGCTCCATGGCTACGGGCTCGGAGATGAAATCCTGGAGGCAAGAAGCGAATCCGCCAAACGTTTCATCCTGTCACGGGGCAGGCTGCACGGACTCAGGCCCAGCCCTCTCTCGATCCTGACCTCGGGACTGCTGAGCCCCTTGGGCCGGCTCCGGCTGCTCGCCGAACCGTTCATCCGACGCGGGGGCCACGCGGGCGAGACGGTGGCGGCGTTCGCGCGACGACGCTTCGGCGCCGAAGCCGCCGCCCGGCTGATGGACCCGGTCGTCTCCGGAGTGCATGCGGGAGACCCTGACCGGCTGGACATGTCCGCCTGCTTCCCCTCGGTCCACCGGCTGGAAGCCGAACACGGCTCAGTGATCCTGGGCCTGATGAGGCGGGGGAAGAACCGGCGCAGGATCGTCGGCTTCCGAAAAGGGATGCAGCAGCTGGCCGACGCGATGGCCGCCGTGGTCGCGCGCACGGGGGAGATCCGTACGGGATGGAAGGCCGCGAAGCTGCGACGCGACGGACAGGGATGGACCGCACGGCTGATCAGGAATGCCGACGGCGCGGAGGAGGAAGTCCGCTGCGACAAGGTCGTCATCACGATTCCGCCGTGGAAATGGAAGGAAGGTCCGTTCGACGAGTCGCTCCTCGGGAAGCTTGCGCCTTGGACAAGATGCGAGGCGCCGCCGGTCACGGTGGTCGCGCGTGGCTATGACCGGCCGGCCGTGGCGCATCCCCTTGACGGCTTCGGCTACCTCACCCCGGGCGAGGAAGGCCGGCGCGTGCTCGGCTGCCTTTTCCCTTCCAGCGCGCTGCCGGGACGCGCACCGGAGGGAAAAGTCCTGCTCTGCTGCTTCCTGGGCGGCTCTAGGCAGCCCGCAGTGGCACGGAGGGACGACGCGGAGATCAAAGGCGTCGTGGACCGCGAGCTCGCGGAGACGCTGGGGGTCTCCGGGAAGCCCGAACGAGAATGGATCCAGCGCTGGGAGCAGGCTATTCCCCAGTATGACCATGACCAGCGCCGTCGTGAAGCGTGCCTGGACGCGTTGGAAAGCGAGGAGCCGTCCCTGCGCTTCCACGGCGCCTTCCGCGGCGGCATCTCGCTGATGCAGGCGATGCGGGGAGGCGAGGCCTTGGGCCGGCGCCTCGCCGGCGCACGCTGATCAGCCGCCGGCGGCGGGCTCGGGCAGCGAACGCACGAGGAGCAAGGCCGGAAGCATGAGCAATGCGCCGCCCAGGTACACCCAGAGGTGCGTGCCGTAATGGAAGTAGGCCAACGCGGCGATCACCGGGCCGACCACCCTCGCCAAGGCCCCGGCGGAACGGAGGATGCCGAGATTGCGGCCCTGTTCGCTGGGATCCGAATAAAGCGACACGAGCGCCGACATGCTGGGCAGGATCAGGCCCGTGGCGAAGGAGATGAGCCCGAGGCCGGCGAAAAAGAGCGGCTCGGAGCCGTCACCCGGCTTGGCGATGACATGAGGGATGCCGGCAATGAGGGCGAAGGCGGCGCCGGCGGCCGCCATCGCGGCCATGAGCACCTTGCGCTGACCCAGACGCGCGACGAGCCGCCGGGAAAGGCCCTGGGCGACGATCATGCAGGCGCCGTTGAACAGGAAGAGTCCGGCGTTGTCGCGGGGACTGTAGGCGAAGAGCGCGAAGGTGAGGAACACGATCGTGTTCTCCATCCCGGTGAAGGCCACCTGGTAGACGAGATTGGCCCAGGAGGCCCGACGGACCGAAGCGGACCTGACCTTCACGAGATCGAACACCGACGGACGGACCTCGGACGACCGACGGTCCACCGGCAGGGTCTCCGGCAGAAGGAAAAGCACCAGGAGGAAATTGAGCGTGGCCAGGCAGGCCGAGATGATGGCCGGGACCGAGAAGGGATTGAGGCCGAAGGGGCCGTCAGGCGCGCCGTGCGGAAGCTGAAGATGCGAACCGACGGCGCCGATCACCGGCCCGAAGACGAAGCCCAGTCCGATGGCCACGCCCACGACCGCCATGCCCTTGGTCCGGTCCTTCTCCTCCGTGACGTCGGCGGCGGCCGCGCTGGCGACGGCGATGTTGCCGGCGAGAAGTCCGCAGATGAGGCGGGTGAGGACGACGACCCAGAACTGCGCGGCAAAGATCCAGAGCGCATAGGACAGCGCGCCGCCGGCCAGGGTGAAAGTCAGGACCCGCCGCCGGCCGACACGGTCCGACAAGGACCCCCAGATCGGGGAGAAGACGAACTGCAGCAACGAGTAGAGGGCGCTCAGCAGGCCGCCGAACAGCACCGTCTTCTTGAAGACGGTGTCGCCGCCCATGGCCTCGGCCGTCGCCGAAAGCCACCCGATGATGGTCCCCGCCTCCCCTTCCGTACGGACGTAATGGTCAAGGAGATGCGGGAAGAGCGGGATGATCACGCTGAAGCCCACGATGTCCATGAACACCGTCAGGAAGATGAGGCCGAGGGTGCGGCGCGGGGCTGCGGACATGCGCCCACGATGGGCTCGCCGGACCCGCGTGCAAACAAAACAGCGGCTTGCCCGCGGGGCGGCGCGCGGGAGAATGGACGGCATGGACTTATTCCGGCTGCTGCTGGCAACGACCGCCTTGCCCCTGGCGGCGGCGACCACCGACCCCAAGTCGCTGCTCATCGAACAGCGGCTGGCCGGGTTCTCGGACGGAGAATACGGGGCCGCCATCGAGCGCTCGCTCGACGAATTCGAAAAGCGCACGGGCCGCCGGCTTTCACCGGCCACGGCCGCACGCTGCGGGCTGAAGGTGAGCTCGGAGTCGGGCGTGGGCCTGTCCACGCCCAAGCCGCTGGTGCGCGCCGTCTCCGCCGCGCTGGTCCGACGGGGCTTCCGTCGGGAAGGGCTCATCATCTGCGACGCGCGCGACCTCTCCCTGCGTCAGGCGGGCTTCCTCCCGACGGTGGCGGACGGGGCGCAGGACTTCGAAGGATCTCCCGTCGTGGCCTGGGAGAAGCTCGCGCCCGCCTGGGCGGGGGACGAACGGCTGCGTTACGAGAACCAGGTGCTGCCGAGGCCCGGCTCGGCGCCCGTGGCCTGGGGGGACGCCCGCGTGAGCGTGCTGCCCAAGACGCTCTTCGACGAAGTGGACTTCTGGGTGAACCTGCCGGTCCTCAGTGACAGCAAGGCGCTCGGCGTGCACGGAGCGATCGCCTCCGCCTCGCTCGGCAACATGGCCAATGCCGACCGCTTCATGGAAAATCCCTTCAACGCCTCGAAGGTGGCGGTCGAGGTCTGCGCCATCCCCGGCCTGGCCAAAGGCAACGCGCTGACGATCCTCTCGCTCGAACGCTACCAGGTGCTCGGCGGTCCGACCTATGACGCGGGCTGGGTGCGCTCGGAGAAGATCCTGCTGGCGAGCGCCAATCCGGTCATCATCGACTTCATCGGGCTGCAGAAGATCAACGCCGGCCGTCGGGCGGGGAACGTGGACCCCATCCATCCTGAGCCGCCGGTCTTCGCGGCGGCCAATTCAGGGGAGATCCGACTGGGCAGCTGCAAGCCCTCGGACATCACCCTGGTGCGGCTACCGGCGCCCTGAGGACCTTCAGAGGTTCACGCCGAGGGCCTCGGAGGCCGTGGCGCGCTCCTCAAGCAGCTCCTTCTCGGTGATCGCGATCTTCTCCTTGGAGAAGGCGTCGAGGGGCAGCCCTTGCACGATCTCCCAGGAGCCGTCGGCCTTGGTGCGGAGAGGATAGCCGAAGACGATGCCCGGAGTGATGCCGTAATCACCCTTCGAAAGGACCGCGACGGAGTGCCACTCACCGGCCGGGGTGGGGAAATGCAGGCTGCGCAAGGTGTCCAACGCGGCGTTGGCGGCGGAGGCCGCGGAGGACGCTCCGCGGGCCTTGATCACCGCGGCGCCGCGCTTCTGGACGTCGGCGACGAAGGTCTCCTTCAGCCAGGCATGGTCGGTGATCGCCTGGGTCGCGGGGCGGCCGGCGACGGTGGCGTTGGTGAAGTCAGGATACTGGGTGGAGGAGTGGTTGCCCCAGATCGCGACATTGCGGACGGCCGAACAGTGCACGCCGGCCTTGGCGGCGAGCTGCGACTTGGCGCGGTTCTCGTCGAGCCGGGTCATCGCGAAGAAATTCTCCGCCGGCAGTCCCGACGCTGAGCGGAGAGCGATGAGGCAGTTGGTGTTGCAGGGATTGCCCACCACGAGGACCTTGGCGGTCCGACGGGCGCTGCGCGCGATGGCCTGGCCCTGTCCGACGAAGATCTTGCCGTTGATGCCGAGGAGGTCCTTGCGTTCCATGCCGTCCTTGCGTGGCACCGCGCCGATGAGCAGGCACCAGTCGGCGTCCTTGAAGCCGACGTCGAGATCGCCGGTGGCGACGACGTCGGTGAGCAGGGGGAAGGCGCAGTCCTGCAGCTCCATGACCACGCCGGTGAGCGCGTTGAGACCGGGTCCGACCTCGATGAGGTTCAACGCGACGGGCTGGTCGGGTCCGAACACGGCGCCGGACGCGAGGCGGAAGATGGCGGCGTAACCGATGTTGCCGGCGGCGCCGGTCACCGCCACGCGGATGGGAGTCTTGGAGGCCATGAGAGGGGCTATCTAGTTCCGCGCCCCAGCAGGAGTGAAGGGAAAACTACAGGTCGAGCTCTCCCTGGTGCATCTCGCCCGCCGAGGCGGCCGGAAGACCGTCCCGGACGAGCTGGGCGAGGGTCGAGGCCGAACGGCCTTCGATGGCGCAGAGCGCGCGCAGGACGAGGGCCGCCGCGAGGGCGTCGTACAGCGCGCAGTGGTGACGGCGGCGTGCCGGCGGACAATGGACCGCCGCAAGCTGGTCGAGTCGGTGGCCGAGACGGAGCACGGAGACCAGGGAGGCCAGACGGTAGTCGCCCAAGGTCGGCATCCAGAGACGGGCGAGGCGGCAGGTGTCGATCCAAGGGCCCCATTCGGCCACCGCTTCCGGAGCGACGAAGGCCGGGGACGCCGGCGGACGGGCCCAGGTGGAACGCAGCAGTCCGGCCTCGACCGAGGCGTTGTGCGCCGCGAAGAGCCCGGACCGCCTGAGCGCGACCCACCGGTCCCACTCGGCGGAGAAAGGGGCTTCGCCCGCGAGATCACGGTCCGAAAGCCCGTGGCACTGGGTGTCGACCGACGGCACGGGGGCGCCGGGGGCGTGCAAGCCGGTCGAGGCGGCCAGCACCTCCCCGCCCAGCAGCGTGACCACGCCGTGCTCGACGACGCCGGTGCGGGGCCCGCCCTCGAAGTCGATGACGTGCAGCGGCACTTCGCTCCAGAGGCCGGAACTCATCGCCATTCATGCCGCGGGTAGCGGCCCTTGAGCTCCTTCTTCACCGCCTCGTAGGACCCCTTCCAGAACGCGTCGAGGTCGGTGGTGCGCTGCTGCGTGCGGCGCGCCGGCGACTGCACGCAGACGACGACCGGCACGCGGCCCTGGCAGACCCTCAGACGCGAACCCGGGACGTCATACAGCTCCTGCACGGTGGCCTCGATGACGGCCTCGCCGTCCGAAGTGTATTCGATGCGCGCAGGATGCTTCTTCCTGGGGAGGACGATCTTCTCCGGGCAGAAGGATTCGAGCGCCATGGCCTGCTCATGGGTGATCCAGCCGCGCACGACCGGCAGGACCGGACGATCCCGCAAGTCGCGGGCGGAGACGGCCCCGGCGCAGACCTCCTCGACCACCATGCGGCGGGCGGACTCGTCGAAGGGGTGCACGGAGAGCTCGGGACAGTGGCGGGCGAGGAAGTTCACGCGCCGGATCCAGGCGTCGACCTGCTCGTCCCATCTCTCCAGGACAAGCCTTCCGGCGAGCACTTCCTCCGCCAGCAGGCGGCTCGCCTCGTCGGAAGGTCCGGCGTCGCGCTCGGCATGCTCCAGCACCAGGTCACGGAACCTGCGTTCGGTGCGCGTGACCACCCGGCGCTGCGTGGCGTCAAAGCGGACGGAGGCCGATTCGGAGAATTCATCGGGCCACAGCTCCTTGAGCCAGGCCTCCTCCACGGCGGTGCAGAGGGAGAGGAAGGTGGTGACCTCCCCGCGCGCCTGGATTTCGTCGATCTCCGCGGCGACGATGAGCCGCGCGGACCTGACCGAAGACTCGCGACGGAGTTCGCCCTTGCGGCCGTGCACCACGGCGCAGCGCAAGGTGCCGGCGTCGAGCCTGACGGCGAGCCGGTCGGAGAAGCCGAGCAGAAGGCACCGCCGTACGGATTCGGAGGACGCCGGCGCCTCGTTCACGGGCAGACGCTGCCCCTCGGCGATGCGAAGGAACTGGCGGGCGGCCTGGTCCGCCTGACGGGCGGAAAGTCCGTGGACCCCGAGCCGCTCGCAGGCGTCCGGGTCGAAGCGGAGTTCGGCGGCCCGGTGCAGTAGCGCCAGTCGCGCGAAGAAGTCCGACCCCTCTTCCTGGACGACGGCGTCGCGGGCCTCCTCGGTGCGGCCGTCCACTTTCCGGAAAAGGATGTCGCGGCCCTGGGCGAGCCCCGCGATGCGGGCGACCTCCGCCACGCAGCCCTGCTCGCCTGCGGCCAGCAGCATCCGGGCGTAGCGCGGATGAGCGGGGAAGGCCGCCATGCGCCGGCCTACCGGAGTGACCGCGCCTGAGGCGTCCAGGGCGCCGAGGTCGTGAAGCAGGGCGAGGGCGCGTCGCAGGGCGGCGGCCTCGGGCTTTTCATACCAGGGGAACGCCTCGGGGTCGCCCCATCCGGAGGCAAGCAGCAGCAACGCCGTCTCGGCAAGGTCGACCCGGGCCACCTCCGGCGTCTCCCGAAGGGAACGTGATTCGTGGTCGGTGCGCGACCAGAGCCGCACGCATCGTCCCGGCCCGGTGCGGCCCGCGCGGCCCGCGCGCTGTTCCGCCGAGGCGCGGGAGACCGGCTCGACCAGGAGCGTGCCGATCCCGCGCTGGGCGTCGAAACGCGCCACCCGGGCCAGGCCGGAGTCGACCACGGCACGGACGCCGGGGATGGTGAGCGAAGTCTCGGCGACGTTCGTCGCGACGATGACCTTGCGTCCGGATCCGGGCTGCACCGCCCTGTCCTGCTCGTCCGGAGGTAGCTCGCCGTGGAGCGGAAGCACTTCGACGCCTCCCGATTCGGACAAAGCGCGCACGGCCCCGATCGTGCGCATGATCTCGTAGGACCCGGGCATGAACACGAGGACGTCGCCCTCCGGCTCCTCCCGGAGCACGCGTCCGACCTGTTCCGAGGCGAGTTCCCAGACCGGTCGGCGCGAGTCCCGCGGCACGTGCAGATGCTCCACCTCGACGGGGAACGTCCGTCCGTCGGCGGCGAGCGTGGCGGCCCCCTCGAGCCAGCGCGCCACGCCCTCGGTGTCGAGCGTGGCGGACATGACGACGATGAGCAGGTCCGGGCGGCCGG
>Ga0129336_10000427_pt1 | contig 24725 bp, 22 predicted proteins | sample CPB6_02_DNA_FD_96878 | JGI IMG/M metagenome (GOLD analysis project Ga0129336, IMG submission 96878) | Freshwater to marine salinity gradient microbial communities from Chesapeake Bay, USA - CPBay_Sum_0.6_0.2_DNA | ecosystem: Environmental > Aquatic > Marine > Coastal | place: USA: Chesapeake... | reverse complement strand
ATACAAGCGCGCGCAGGCGCCCGACGCGGCAGGATGGGTCCATGCCGGTGACCAGCACTCCCGAGGACGAGGTCGTCTCCATCACCGCGGACCTGATTCGGATCGACACGTCGAACTTCGGCGCATCGGACGAGACGGTCGGGGAGGCCGCGGCGGCGGACTACCTCGCCCAGCGCCTGATCGAGGTGGGCCTGGCGCCTGAGGTCATCGTCACCACCTCGGATGCGCGCAGGGCGGTGGCCCTGCGCATCCCTGGGACCGATCCTGACGCCAGTGCTCTGCTGCTCCACGGTCACATCGACACCGTGCCCGCGGTCGCAAGCGACTGGAGCCACCCCCCGTTCGGCGCGGAGATCGATGACGGCTACGTCTGGGGCCGAGGTGCGGTGGACATGAAGGACATGGACGCCATGATCCTTTCGGTCATCCGTTCCTGGGCACGCGAAAGCGTGCGTCCTCGACGCGACATCGTCGTGCTGTTCCTGCCCGACGAGGAGGCGGGCGGCCGTCACGGGGGCCACTGGCTCGTCGAGAACAGGCCCGACATCTTCACCGGCGTGACCCACGCCGTGGGCGAGGTCGGCGGGTTCTCGATCACCGTGAATGACGACCTGCGCCTGTATCCGATCCAGACGGCGGAGAAGGGCATCCGCTGGCTCACCCTGCGTGCCCAGGCCCGCGCGGGCCATGGCTCGATGATCCACCCGGACAACGCGGTGACCCAGATCGCCTCGGCGGTGGCACGCATCGGCGGATTCGCCTGGCCACGGCGCCGCACCCGGACGGTCGACCGGTTCCTGCAGGACCTGGGCGAGGCGTACGGGATCGAGGTCGACATGGACGACCCCGGGCCGCTGCTCGAGCGCCTCGGGACACTGGGCTTCCTCGTCGGAGCGACGCTGCAGAACACGGCCAACCCGACCATCCTCACCGCGGGCTACAAGCACAACGTCATCCCCGGCACGGCCACCGCGGGCATCGACGGCCGGGTGCTGCCCGGCTACGAGGAGGAGTTCGAGGAGACCATCCGTGCCCTCGTGGGCCCCGGCATCGACATCGAGCACGAGACCGTCGATATCGCGCTCGAGGCGCCGCTCGACGGCCCGCTCCTGGACCTCATGGCATCAGTCCTGCGAGCCGAGGATCCCGGCGCCCGGCCCATCCCGTACATGATCAGCGGAGGCACCGATGCCAAGGCGTTCTCCCGGCTGGGCATCGAGTGCTACGGGTTCAGCCCGCTGCGCATGCCTGCCGACCTGGACTACTGGCGGCTGTTCCACGGTGTCGACGAGCGCGTGCCGATCGAGGGGCTGCAGTTCGGGGTCCGGGTGCTGGACCGCTTCCTGCGGGCCTGCTGACCCGCCTGATGCGGCAGGCGCATCAGGCGGTGCGCTGCATCCGGTAGATGCGCCGGCGCAGCCGGATCACGCGGTGGCCGTCCGCGTGCAGGTGCACCCGATCGAGCTCCCAGCGACCGGTGTCCGCGGCCGCCGTCAGGTGCTGCCGCGCCGACTCCCTGGACTGGTCACGCGACAGCCACACCTCGCGGAACTCCCACTCGGGCGCGCGCGACTCCATGGCTACCGTCGCTGGGCCCAGCCGGCTTCGGGGTAGCCCAGGGGCGGGGCCGACACATCGTCCAGCGCGGTGAGGATCTCCTCGGGCAGCTCGAGCTCCTCCGACGCCAGCGCGGCGACCAGTTGCTGCACGGTGCGAGCGCCGAGGATCGGGGCGACGACGCCGGGCCGGTCGCGCAGCCATGCGAGGGCGACCTCGGCCGGTGCCGCGCCCAGGCCTTCGGCGGCCGTGGACAGCGCGTCGACGATCCGCCGTGCGCGGTCGTCGAGGTACGCCTGCACGAATCCCGCGGTGTCCGGATTTGCGCCGCGGGAGTCGAGGGGGAGGCTGTGGCGGTACTTGCCGGTGAGCACGCCCCGACCGAGCGGGGACCACGCGAGGATCCCCATCCCGAGCCCCTGGGCCGCCGGCACGATCTCGCGCTCGATGCCGCGCTCGAGGAGCGAGTACTCCATCTGCGCCGTGACCAGCGGGGCGCGCAGTTCGCCCGCCTGCTGATGCGTCGCCGCACGCGCCGTCTGCCAGCCGGAGAAGTTGCTGACGCCTGCGTACCGGACCTTCCCCGAGCTCACCGCGGAGTCGATCGCGGCGAGGGTCTCCTCCATGGGCGTCCACGGGTCCCACGAGTGCAGGCTCCACAGGTCGATCGTGTCCGTGCGCAGGCGGGCGAGGGAGGCCTCGAGGCTGCGCAGCAGGTGGCGCCGTGAGGTGTCCACCCGCCTGCCCGGCCCCGCCACTGCTCCGGCCTTCGTCGACAGCACGATGTCGTCGCGGACCTCGAACTCCTCGATCAACTCGCCGAGCAGCGCCTCGGCACCTCCATCGGCGTAGACGTCAGCCGTGTCGATGAGCGTCCCACCGGCATCGAGGAAGGCGGCCAGCTGGTCCCGAGCGTCGTACTCGTCCGTGCCCCGCGTCCACGTCGCGGTGCCGAGGGCGAGACGGCCCACCCATACGCCGGACCTGCCCAGCGGCCGTGTCTCCATGACAGCACGCTACTGCGGGTCCGCAGAGCATGGCCCTAGGCTCGCCATGACGAAGGGAGCCCCATGAAGCTGGGCGTCAACCTCGGGTACTGGGGAGCCGGCAACGACGCCGACAACCTGGTCCTCGCGCAGGAGGCAGACCGACTCGGCTACTCGGTCGCCTGGGCGGCCGAGGCCTACGGCTCGGATGCGGCCACTGTCCTGACCTGGATCGCGGCCCAGACATCCTCGATTGACGTGGGGTCCGCCGTGTTCCAGATCCCGGGTCGGACGCCGGCCAACACCGCGATGACGGCGGCGACCCTCGACACCCTGTCCGGGGGCCGGTTCCGCCTCGGCCTGGGCGTCTCCGGACCCCAGGTGTCCGAGGGGTGGCACGGCGTGCGGTTCGACCGGCCGCTCGTCCGCACCCGGGAGTACGTCGACATCGTGCGCATGGCCCTGTCGCGTCAGCGGGTGCAGTACCAGGGGGAGTTCTTCACCCTGCCCCTGCCGGACGGGCCGGGCAAGGCGCTCACCCTGACCGTGCACCCGGTGCGCGAGTCGATTCCCATCTACCTCGCCGCCATCGGGCCGAAGAACCTCGAGCTCACCGGGCAGATCGCCGACGGATGGCTGGCGATCTTCTTCTCGCCGGAGGCGGCGGGGGAGATCATGGCGCCGATGGTCAGCGCGCGTGAGGCCACGGGCCGCACGATGGACGGCTTCGACGTCGTCCCGACCGTGCCCGTGGTGCTGGGCGCCGACCCCGTCGCCGCCGCCGACGCTGTGCGCTTCTACTCGGCGCTCTACATCGGGGGCATGGGCAGCCGCGAGCGCAACTTCTACCACCAGCTCGCGTGCCGCATGGGGTACGAGGAGGCTGCCGGTCGCATCCAGGACCACTACCTCGCCAGGGAGTACGACGCGGCGATGGCCGCGGTGCCGTTCGAGTTCATGGACCGCACGTCCCTGCTCGGACCGCCGGACCGGATCCGGGAGCGCCTCCAGGCGTATGCCGATGCCGGCGTGACCACGCTCACCCTGGCGCCGTACGCCGGTGACGCCGCCGAGCGGCGCCGCACCCTGCAGGTGATGGTGGACCTCGTCGAGCAGGCGGGGCTGGCCTGACGGTGACCTGGCTTGAGGCGGTCGTCCTCGGGGTGATTCAGGGACTCACCGAGTTCCTGCCGATCTCCTCCAGCGCGCACCTGCTGATCGTGTCCCAGCTGCTCGGCTGGGGTGATCCAGGAGCCGCGTTCACGGCTGTCAGCCAGATCGGCACCGAGTGCGCGGTGATCGTGTACTTCCGGAGGGAGATCGCGGCGATCCTGCGTGCCTGGGCGCGGTCACTTGTCAGCGCCGATGCCCGCAGCGATCCCGATGCGCGCATGGGCTGGCTCGTCATCATCGGCACCCTGCCCATCGCCGTGCTCGGCCTGGCGTTCTCGAAGCAGATCGAGACGGTGGCGCGCAACCTCTGGCTGACCGCGGCCATGCTCATCGTGTTCGCGCTGCTCCTTGGCGCTGCGGATCGACTCGGCACACGGCTCAAGACCGAGCGCGACCTCACGTGGCGCGACGGCATCCTCTTCGGCCTAGCGCAGGCTCTTGCCCTCATCCCGGGCGTGTCCCGCTCCGGCGCGACGATCACCGCAGGGCTGGCCCTCGGCTACACCCGCGCCGCCGCCGCCCGCTACGCCTTCCTCTTGGCCATCCCTGCGGTCCTCGCCTCCGGCCTCTACGAGGCGACGAAGATCGGTGACGACGCGACCGCCGCATGGGGGCCGACGATCCTGGCGACCGTGATCGCGTTCGGCGTCGGATTCGCCGTGATCGCATGGCTGATGCGCTGGCTGACCACCCGCAGCTACCTGCCGTTCGTGGTGTACCGGCTGGCACTGGGATCCCTGCTCATCGTCCTCCTGACGACAGGCGTGCTCAGCGCGACCTGAGCGGTCGGCATGGCAGGTCGCGGGGGGTCAGAGCCAGCCGGACCGGCGGAACGCCCGGTACATCAGGGTGCAGGTCCCGCCCATGATCAGCAGGATCATCGGGTAGCCGAACGCCCAGTGCAGCTCGGGCATGGAGTCGAAGTTCATGCCGTAGATGCCCGCGATCATCGTGGGCACCGCGGCGATCGCCACCCATGCGGAGATCTTGCGCATGTCGCGGTTCTGCTGCAGGTCCTGCAGGCTTGTCGACGCCATCAGCATCGTCATGAGGAGCGTGTCCGACGCCTCGGTCGAATCATGTGCGCGCAACAGATGGTCGCCGACGTCGCGGAAGTAGGGGCGCATCGTCTCGGGCACCCAGTCCGCGCGCTCCGAGATGGCGTCCAGCGCCCATGGCACCAGCGGCTGGACCGCCCTGCGGATCTCGACGTTCTCGCGCTTGAGGCGGTAGATGGCATTCGTCGAGTCGACCGAGGGATTCGCGGCGAAGATGCTCGCCTCGAGGGTCTCGACGTCCATCGAGACCTCGTTGGCCACGGCGAGGTACCCGTCGACGGTGCGGTCCAGCACGGCGTAGAGCACGCCGATCGGGCCGGACCCCCGTAGGTCGGCGCTCTCGTCGAGCCGCGCCCGGATGGGGGCGAGATCCACCGCCCGGCCGTAGCGGACCGTGAGTGCGAACCCGTCGCCGAGGTACACCGACACCTGACCGGTCGTGACGTCGGACGTATCCTCGACGTAGTCGAGCACCTTCAGCAGGGCCAGGCCGTGGCCGTGGTCGTCGATCTCGAACTTCGGCCGCTGGTCGACGTTGGTGATGTCCTCCATCTGCAGGTGGGGGATGCCGAAGACGTCGCGCACCATGGCCGTCTCCGCGGCGGTGGGCTCGAACAGGCCCACCCACACAAACCCCTCGTGCTTCGTTCGACACGCGTCGCGCAGCTCGCGCAGGCGGGGCTCGGGGTCGAGGTCCCCGGGGTTCTCCCACGTGTGCACGTCCTCCAGGGGCGTGACGTGGTCGGGGGCGTACAGGCCCATGCCGCGGATCACATGCGCATTCTGCCGCCTCAACGGTAACGATCTACGCTGGAGGGCATGTCGACGGTGCTCCTCGTCCGCCATGGGCGGACGACCGCCAACGCCGGCGGCATCCTCGCGGGTCGCCAGCCGGGCGTTCACCTCGACGACACCGGTCGGGAGCAGGCCGCGGCCCTCGGCGGGCACCTCGCCGAGGTGCCGCTCGTCGCGGCGGTCACCTCACCGCTGGAGAGGTGCCGGGAGACGCTGGACCTGCTCCTCGGCGACCGCCCAGACGTGCCCGTGCACGTCGACGAACGGCTCTCCGAGTGCGATTACGGGGACTGGTCGGGGCGATCGCTGAAGGAGCTCGCTCGTGAGCCCGCCTGGAAGGTCGTGCAGGGCCACGCCAGCGCTGCTGGGTTCCCCGGCGGCGAGACCCTGCTGCAGATGCAGGGACGTGCAGTGGACGCGATCCGTGACTGGAACACCGTGCTTGGGGACTCCGCGGTCTACCTCGTGGTGAGCCATGGCGACGTGATCAAGTCCATCCTCGCGGATGCCCTCGGAATGCACCTGGACCAGTTCCAGCGGATCCGCGTGGACCCGGCGTCCACGAGCGTCGTGGAGTACACCGTCCTGCGGCCCTTCGTCGACCGCATGAACGACACCGGTCCAGGGGCAGCGCGCCTGGCGACTCGACGGCCGCGGCGTGGTCGCCGGCGCGGCGAAGCTGTCGTCGGTGGGGGTGGCGGGTCATGACGCGGCACGTCTTCGACTTCGACGCGACCGAGCGCTTCGTGCTCGGCACGGTCGGCATGCCGGGTGAGCGGACCTTCTTCCTCCAGGCGCGGCAGACGGGCATGCTCACCAGCGTCATCCTCGAGAAGGCCCAGGCGGCCGCTCTCGCCGACCGGGTCGACCAGCTGCTCGACGAGGCACGGGCGCGTGGCCACGAGGACGTCATCCCGGCAGATGCCGCGGTCACCATCACGGACACCGCGCCGCTCGATGCCCCGATCGTCGAGGAGTTCCGCGTGGGGGCCATGGCCCTCGGCTGGGACGAGGCCAGCCGCCGCGTCGTCATCGAGGCCCATGCCGTCGCGGACGAGCCGGCGTCGATCCCCGACATCGGCGACGACGACGCCCCGGGACCGGACACCCTGCGGGTCTGGCTGTCGGCGGCCATGGCGCGGGCGTTCGCGGACCGTGCACGCAGCGTCGTCTCCGCAGGCCGCCCGCCCTGCCCGTTCTGCAGCCAGCCGCTCGATCCCGAGGGCCACATCTGCCCGCGCTCCAACGGGTACCGCCGGCGATCGTGATGCCCGTGGACGCCTTCGCGCTGCTCACCGAGGCCGAGCTGACGATCGAAGGACGGCTGCTGAGCGCGTCCAACGCCACGCTGCGGGCCCGTCTCGGCGACGACGGTCCCCGCTGCGTGGTCAAGCCGGTCGCCGGTGAGCGCCCCCTGTGGGACTTCCCCGACGGCACGCTCACCGGTCGGGAGCTTGCAGCCCATGCGCTCTCCGAGCTGCTCGGATGGGGGCTGGTCCCACCGACCGTATGGCGCGACGATCCTGAGCTCGGCCCGGCGATGTGCCAGTGGTGGATCGACGAGGTCCCTCACCTTCGGCCCGTCGCGGTGGTCGCACCCGACGCCGTTCCCGAAGGATGGGCCGCCGTGCTGGAGGCCGAGGACGGCCGCGGTGCTCCGGTGGTCCTGGTCCACAGCCGTTCACCGCAACTGGAGAGGCTCGCCGTGTTCGACGCCGTCGCCAACAATGCCGACCGCAAGGGCGGCCACGTGCTCGTGGATTCCGAGGGGGCGGTCTGGGGGATCGACCATGGCGTGTGCTTCTCCGATGAGCCCAAGCTGCGGACTGTCCTGTGGGGCTGGAGCGGCGAGCCGATCGGCGAGGAGATCCTCACAGACCTGCAGCGCCTGCGGGACGACCTCGACGAGGGCGTCGACGCCATCGACCGCTGGCTTGACGGGCACGAGCGGGAGGCCCTGCGCGCACGGGTGGGCCGACTCCTCCGCCGAGGCACCCACCCGGAGCCCTCAACCCGCTGGCCCGCCATCCCGTGGCCGGTGTTCTGACCTGCTCATCCGTCACTAGGCTCGCCCTGTGGAGGCGTGGTCGGTGCCGCAGGTTCCCCTCCTGCCCGGCAGGGGGCTCACCCTCGCACTCCATGACACCGCGACCGGCGAAGTCCGTCCGACGTCCCCTGGCCCGGTTGCGCGCATGTACGTGTGCGGCATCACGCCCTACGACGCCACGCACCTGGGCCATGCGTTCACGTACGTCACGTTCGACCTGATTTATCGCGCCTGGCGCGACGCCGGCCACGAGGTCCACTACGTCCAGAACGTCACCGACATAGACGACCCGCTCCTCGAGCGTGCCGTCGCGACGGGCCAGGACTGGCGGGCGATCGCCGATCGCGAGACCGCGCTGTTCCGCGAGGACATGGCCGCCCTCAACGTCCTGCCCCCGCGTGACTACATCGGCGCGGTCGAGGCCATCCCGTCAGTGGCGCAGTACGTCGAGGACCTGCAGGAGCGAGGTGCGGTCTACGCCGTCGACGACGACCTCTACTTCTCTGTGTCCGCGGACCCGGGCTTCGGCTCGGTGAGCGGCCTGGACCGCGACGAGATGCTCCGGATCTTCGCCGAGCGGGGCGGCGACCCGCAGCGCCCCGGCAAGGCCGACCCGCTCGACTGCCTCGTCTGGCAGTCCGAGAGACCCGACGAGCCTGCCTGGACGACGTCGCTCGGCCACGGTCGGCCGGGATGGCACATCGAGTGCACGGCGATCGCGCTCGACCATCTCGGGATGGGCTTCGACATCCAGGGCGGCGGGCGTGACCTGGTGTTCCCGCACCACGAGATGTGCGCGGCGGAGGCGCAGGCGCTGACGGAGTCAGTCCCCTTCGCGCAGCACTACGTCCACTCCGCAATGGTCGCCTGGCAGGGGCACAAGATGTCGAAGTCACGGGGCAACCTTGTCTTCGTGTCGGCCCTGCGCCATGCCGGCGCCGACCCTGCCGCTATTCGACTCGCCCTGCTCGCGCATCACTACCGGAACGACTGGGAGTGGGTCGACGAGGACCTCGTCACCGCGCAGCAGCGGCTCGACCTCTGGCGCTCCGCAGTCGCATCGGACGCCGGGCCCGATGCCACGCAGACCATCCAGTGGATGCGGCGGGCCCTGGCCGACGATCTCCAGGCGCCCGCAGCCCTCGATGCCGTGGACGAATGGTGCCGGGGTGCGGGCACGAGCCCCGAGGGACCAGGGCTCATCGCCGACGCTGTCGACGCGCTCCTCGGAGTCCGGCTCTAGGAGCCCTTCTCCGCATGTCCGCCGAACTCCTTGCGCATCGCACTGAGGACCCTGCCCGCGAAGACCCCTGATCCCTGGGACTCTAAGCGCTCGTACAGGGCCGCGGTCAGGACCGGCGCCGGGACGCCCTCCTCGATGGCCGCGATGGCGGTCCACCGCCCCTCCCCGGAGTCGGACACGCGGCCGCTGAACTCGGCCAGGTCGGGGGACGAGTGCAGGGCGCTCGCCGTGAGGTCCAGAAGCCATGAGCCCACCACGGATCCCCGGCGCCACAGCTCCGCGATCGCCGGGATGTCGAGGTCGTACTGGTAGTACTGGGGGTCCGATAGGGGAGCCGTCTCGGCGTCCGCATCGCGACTCAGCCGGCCTGCATCGGCGTGCTTGAGGATGTTCAGGCCCTCGGCGTACGCGGCCATGAGCCCATACTCGATCCCGTTGTGCACCATCTTGACGAAGTGGCCCGCCCCTCCGGGCCCGCAGTGCAGCCAGCCGTGCTCCTCCGGTGCGGGCGCTCCCGAGCGTCCGGGCGTGCGGGCGGCTGCGCCCGTACCGGGGGCGATGGTGTCCCACAGTGGTGCGAGGCGCGCGACCGCGTCGTCCGGGCCGCCGATCATCAGGCAGTAGCCGCGCTCGAGCCCCCAGACACCGCCGGACGTGCCCACGTCGAGGTACTCGATCCCCTGCTCGGCAGCCGCGGCACCCCGGCGTATGTCGTCCCGGTAGTACGAATTGCCGCCGTCGATGATGCAGTCGCCCGCGTCGAGCTCGGCGATCAGCTGCGACACCACCGACTCGGTGACCTCGCCGGCCGGGACCATGACCCAGACCGTGCGTGGCGCGGGCAGCGCGGCGACCAGGTTCGCAATCGACGACGCGCCGACCGCGCCTTCCGCGACCAGCTCAGCCACCGCATCCGGGCGGGGGTCGAAGGCGTGGAGGGTGTGGCCACCCGACATCGCCCGCCGGACCAGGTTCGCGCCCATGCGCCCCAGGCCGACCATCCCCAGGGTGACGCTCGATTCGGACGGTGGCACGGTTCCTCCCGGTTCCAGGTGTCGGCTGCCCACGCATCGCCGAGTCTTCGTCACGCTAGTCGCTCCGGCGTGCGACTGCATGGAAGGCTGCCCCCATGACCGAGAGCATTCATCCACCCGTCATCGACCCCACCACTGTGCCGGCGTGGGAGAACCTGATGGCCCTGGCGGCGGAGCTCGAGGGCACGACGATCCGCGACCTCATCGATGCCGACCCTGCGAGGGCATCGGCCCAGACGCACACGGCCGCCCGGGTGCACCTCGACCTGTCGCGCCAGCGCATCACGCCCGCGATCCTCGACCAGCTCCTCGCGCTCGCGGACCAGACCGGTGTCCTCGCACTCCGCGATGCCATGCTGGCAGGGCAGAACATCAACACCACCGAGGGCCGGGCCGTGCTGCACACGGCACTGCGGCTCCCGGCGAGCGTGTCGCTCATCGTCGACGGTGTCGACGCTGTCCGGGAGGTCCATGACGTCCTCGACCGCATGGGTGCCTTCGCCGGAGATGTCCGCAGCGGCCGATGGCAAGGTGCGACGGGCGAGCGCATCGCTCACGTGATCAACATCGGCATCGGCGGATCCGACCTCGGGCCGGCGATGGCGCGGATCGCCCTGGCGGCCTTCGCCACGCCCGACATCGACTTCCACTTCGTGTCCAATGTCGACCCGACCGACATCAGCCTCGCGCTAGCCGCGTGCAATCCCGCGTCGACGCTCGTCATCGTCGCCTCCAAGACCTTCACGACCCTGGAGACGATGACCAACGCGCACGCGGCGCGCGAGTGGATCGTGAGCGCGCTGGGGGAGGCGGCCGTCGCACGTCACTTCGCCGCAGTGTCGACGAACACCGAGAAGGTCATCGAGTTCGGCATCGACCCAACCCTGATGTTCGGCTTCTGGGACTGGGTGGGGGGCCGGTACTCGATGGAGTCGTCGATCGGCCTGAGCACCATGATCGCCATCGGGCGCGAGGGATACGACCAGCTGCTGGCGGGCTTCCACGCGATGGACGTGCATTTCGCGACAGCAGATCCTGCGTCCAACCTCCCGCTGCTCATGGGGTTGGTCGCCGTGTGGAACCGCGACTTCCTCGGTGTCGGTACCACCGCGGTGCTGCCCTACTCGCAGTACCTCTCGCGCTTTCCGGCGTACCTGCAGCAGCTCACCATGGAGAGCAACGGCAAGTCTGTCCGACGTGACGGGTCGGCGGTCGGCTACCCGACGGGCGCCATCTTCTGGGGGGAGCCGGGCACGAACGGGCAGCACTCGTTCTACCAGCTGTTGCATCAGGGCACGACGACCGTCGCATGCGACATCGTCGTCATCGCGCGCAGTGAGGATCCGCTCACAGACCAGCAGGACATGCTCGTGGCCAACGCACTCGCGCAGGCCGCCGTGCTCGCGCGGGGGCGGACCGCCGAGGAGGTAGCCGCGGATGGCACGCCCCTCGAGCTCGTACCGCACAAGGTCATGCCGGGCAATCGTCCCGTGTCGGTGATCATGGTCGATCGGCTTGATCCGTACACGCTGGGTGCGCTGGTGGCCCTGTACGAGCACAGCGTGATGGTCCAGGGCGCTGTGTGGGGCATCGACTCGTTCGACCAATGGGGCGTCGAGCTCGGCAAGAAGGTGGCCCTCGGCATTCTCGCCGCACTGACCGGACCGGCCGCCGGGGGATTCGACCCCTCGACCGACGCCTCGATCGCGCTGTACCGCCGACTCCGCTAGCCGGTCATCAGCTCTCGCTGCCCCGACGGCGCAGGTAGCGCTCGAACTCACGGGCGATGGCCTCCCCGCTCGCCTCGGGCAGGTCGACGGCGTCCCGCACCTCCTCGAGCTGACGGACGTACTCCGCGATCTCCTCGTCCTCGCCGGCGAGCTCGTCCACACCCACCTCCCACGCCCGCGCCTCCTCGACGAGGTCGCCCAGCGGGACGGGGACGTCGAGGATGTCCTCGACGCGCCGCACGAGGGCGAGGGTCGCCTTGGGGCACGGTGGCTGCGCGACGTAGTGCGGGACGGCGGCCCACAGCGAGAGTGCCGACATGCCGAACCTGCCGCAGGCCTCCTGCAGCACGCCGACGATGCCGGTGGGGCCCTCGTACGTCGAGGCCTCGAGCTGGTGTAGCGACTGCAGGGTCGGATCGGAGGACGTGCTGGTCACCGGTACGGGGCGCGAATGGGGCGTGTCGGACAGCAGTGCACCGAGGGTGATGATCATCGACACGTCGAGCTCGGCGGCGAGTCCGAGGATCTCGCGGACGAACTGCTGCCACTTCATGTTCGGCTCAATGCCCTGGACGAGGACGATGTCGCGGGGGAAGAGCGGCACGCGGGCGACATAGATGCGCGTGGCGGGCCACGTCAGGCTGCGGATCCCGGACTCGTCGACGGCGATGATAGGCCGGTTGACCTGGTAGTCGTAGTACTCCTCGGAGTCCAGGTCGGCGAGCGGCTGGGCATCCCACATGTCGCGAAGGTGCGCGATCGCTCCGGAGGCCGCTTCGCCCGCGTCGTTCCAGCCCTCGAAGGCTGCGACCATCACCGGGTCGACCAACTCAGGGAAGTCCTCGAGCTCGATCACTCCACCTCCAGATCGCACGCTCCCGAACGCACGCGTGCCCACCCTATGCCCTAGGACCGCGCATCCTCCGGCGTCCGCGGGGGTCCATCCGGGGGTGCATTCGGGGTGCAGAGCGCCGTTCGGCGCGATGCGTGTTGCTCGGTAGGCTGAGGCACCATGCCGCCCCTGCCCTCCGGGTCATCTCCGTCCCCTGCGGGCCGCCCACTGCACGGCCCGGGCTTGCTGCGCGAGGCGCTCGCCTCACGGATCGTCGTCGCCGACGGGGCCATGGGCACGATGCTCCAGGCGGCCGAGCCCACGCTGGAGGACTTCGAGGGCCATGAGGGCTGCAACGAGATCCTCAATGTCACCCGCCCCGAGCTGATCGAGAGAATCCACGATGCCTACTTCGAGGTGGGTGTCGACTGCGTCGAGACGAACACGTTCGGTGCCAACCTCGCCAACCTCGGGGAGTACGGCATCCCCGAGCGGATCGGCGAGCTCGCCGAGGCCGGTGCGGCTGTGGCCCGTCGGAGCGCTGACCGCTGGTCGACCCCGGACCGCCCACGCTGGGTCCTGGGCTCGGTGGGGCCCGGCACGAAACTGCCGAGCCTGGGCCACGCGCCCTACGCGGTGCTGCGCGACGCCTACCAGCAGCAGGTCGCGGGCCTGGTGGCCGGCGGCGTCGATGCGATCCTGATCGAGACCTCGCAGGACCTGCTGCAGGCCAAGGCCGCTGTCGTCGGTGCCCGTCGGGCGCTCACCGAGGCCGGCGCGGATCTGCCGATCCTCGCGCAGGTGACCGTCGAGACCACGGGGACGATGCTGCTGGGCAGCGAGATCGGCGCCGCACTGACCGCGCTCGAGCCGCTGGGCATCGAGATGATCGGCCTGAACTGCGCGACCGGGCCGGCCGAGATGAGCGAGCATCTGCGGACCCTCTCGCGCACCGCTCGGGTGGGGCTCTCGTGCATGCCCAATGCCGGACTCCCTCAGCTCACCGCGGACGGTGCCTACTACCCGCTCTCGCCAGACGAGCTCGCCGACGCCCATGAGACCTTCACACGGGAGTTCGGCATCGGCCTCGTCGGCGGATGCTGCGGCACAACCCCTGAGCATCTTCGCGCCGTGGTCGAGCGGGTGTGGGGTCGGCCGATGGCCGACCGGATGATGGTGCACGAGGCGGCCTCGTCATCGCTGTACCAGTCGGTGCCCTTCCGCCAGGACACCACGTACCTGTCGATCGGCGAGCGCACCAACGCGAACGGCTCCAAGGCCTTCCGCGACGCGATGCTCGAGGAGCGATGGGAGGACTGCATCGAGATCGCGCGCGAGCAGATCCGCGACGGAGCCCATCTGCTCGACCTGTGCGTGGACTACGTCGGCCGCGACGGGGTGGCCGACATGCGCGAGCTCGCCAGCCGCCTGGCCACGGCGTCCACGCTGCCGATCGTCCTCGACAGCACCGAGCCCGCGGTCCTGGAGGCGGGGCTGGAGATGCTCGGTGGACGCGCCATCGTCAACTCGGTGAACTACGAGGACGGCGACGGTCCCGGTTCGCGCATCCGGCGGATCATGCCCCTGGTGGCAGAGCACGGCGCGGCCGTCGTGGCACTCACGATCGACGAGGAGGGTCAGGCGCGCACGGCCGAGTGGAAGGTGCGTGTCGCCGACCGGCTCATCCGCGACCTGACCGACAACTGGGGCATGGATGTCGCCGACATCCTCGTGGACACGCTGACCTTCCCCATCGCCACGGGACAGGAGGAGACGCGGCGGGATGCCATCGAGACGCTGGATGCCATCCGGCAGCTAAAGGTCCTCCATCCGGCGGTGCAGACGACCCTGGGCCTTTCGAACGTCTCCTTCGGCCTGAATCCCGCCGCCCGGCAGGTGCTCAACTCGGTCTTCCTCCACGAGGCGATCGAGGCGGGCCTGGACTCGGCGATCGTTCATGCGTCAAAGATCCTCCCGATGGCCAAGATCGATGCCGAGCAGCGGGCCGTCGCGCTCGACCTCGTCTACGACCGACGCGAGTACGCCAACGACGGCACGGTGTCCTACGACCCGCTGCAGCGCTTCCTGCAGATGTTCGAGGGAGTCGAGGCACGGTCCCTGTCCGCGAGCAAGGCCGAGGAGCTCGCCGCCCTGCCCCTGTTCGAGCGGCTCGAACGCCGCATCATCGACGGCGAGCGATCGGGACTCGAGGCGGATCTGGACGCCGCTCTCGCGGAGCGGAGCGCCCTGGAGATCGTCAACGAGAACCTGCTCGCCGGCATGAAGGTCGTGGGCGACCTGTTCGCAACCGGTGAGATGCAACTGCCGTTCGTGCCGCAGAGCGCGGAGGTGATGAAAACGGCGGTGGCCTACCTCGAGCCGCACATGGAGCGCACCGATGAGGCAGGCAAGGGCACCATGGTGCTCGCGACCGTCAAGGGCGACGTCCACGACATCGGCAAGAACCTCGTCGACATCATCCTGTCGAACAACGGCTATACAGTGGTCAACATCGGCATCAAGCAGCCGATCGGGGCGATCATCGAGGCGGCGGAGACCCACGATGCCGACGTCATCGGCATGAGCGGCCTGCTCGTGAAGAGCACGGTTATCATGAAGGAGAACCTCGAGGAGATGAACTCCCGAGGTGTCGCCGAGCGATTCCCCGTGCTCCTCGGCGGGGCGGCGCTGACCCGCGCATACGTCGAGGAGGACCTTGCCGCGATCTACCGCGGGGATGTCCGCTACGCACGCGACGCCTTCGAGGGTCTGCGGCTGATGGACGCCGTCATGGCGGTCAAGCGCGGTGAGCCCGGTGCGGTTCTGCCGGAGCTGCGCAGCCGCCGCGTGCGGGCGAAGGCCGGTCGGGTCGAGGCGCCCGACGTCGTCGTGCCCACCCGCTCTGACGTCGCAACCGATGTGCCGGTGCCGTCGCCGCCGTTCTGGGGCAGTCGCGTGGTCAAGGGGATTGCTCTCGCCGACTACGTGCCCTACGTCGATGAGCGCGCACTGTTCCTCGGCCAGTGGGGGCTCAAGCCGGGTCGTGGCGAGGACGGCGCGTCCTACGAGGAGCTCGTCGAGAGTGAGGGGCGCCCCCGGCTCCGGCAGTGGCTGGACCGCATCCAGACCGAGGGGATGATCACCCCCGGCGTGGTCTACGGGTACTTCCCCTGCCAGTCGGACGGTGACGACCTCGTCCTCCTGTGGCACGACGGCCCCGACGCCGGGCGCGAGCGCGCCCGACTGGCCTTCCCCCGGCAGGGCCGGGACCGCCACCTGTGCCTGTCGGACTTCTTCCGGCCCAAGGAGTCCGGTGAGGTTGACGTCGTGGCCTTCACGATCGTCACAATGGGGCAGTCGGCCTCCGACGCGACGGCTCGGCTGTTCGAGGCCGACGCCTATCGGGACTACCTCGAGCTCCACGGGCTGAGCGTGCAGCTGACCGAGGCCCTCGCGGAGTTCTGGCATGCACGGGTGCGCGACGACCTCGGGATCTCGGCATTCGACAGCGACGACATGGACCACCTCATCGCCAAGCAGGGCTACCAGGGCTCGCGCTACTCGTTCGGCTACCCGGCATGCCCGGACCTCGAGCAGCAGGTCGTGATCATGGATCTCCTCGATCCCGCGCGCATCGGGGTGGAGCTCTCCGAGGAGTTCCAGCTGCACCCGGAGCAGTCGACGAGCGCGATCATCGCCCACCACCGCGAGGCGCGGTACTTCAACGCGACATGACGTCGTCGCTGCCCCACGCCGTCCTGTTCGACATGGACGGCACCCTGGTCGACACGGAGGGCCTCTGGCTCGAGGCCGAGATCGAGGTCATGGGCGCGCTCGGGTCCAGCTGGACGGACGAGGATCAGGAGCTGTGCCTCGGCGGGCCGCTGGAGCGGGTGACGGAGCACATGAGGGCACGGTCGGGCTCGGACACCGATCCGGTGCTCATCGGGGAGATGCTCCTCGATGCCATGGAGTCCCGGCTGTGGGCGCGTCCGCCGCAGTGGCGCCCGGGTGCCCGGGAGGTCATCGTGGACTGCCACGAGCACCGCGTGCCCACAGCACTCGTGTCGGCGTCGTGGACCCGGCTCATCCGCGCCGTCCAGGGTGCCATCGATGCGCAGTTCGGCAGGTCCCCGTTCGACGTGGTCGTCGCAGGCGACGACGTCACGCACAGCAAGCCGCACCCGCAGCCGTACCTCGAGGCGGCACGCCTGCTCGGGGTCGATGCCGCACAGTGCCTCGCCCTGGAGGACTCGCCCACCGGGGTCGTGTCCGCGCGGGACGCCGGATGCCGCGTCGTCGCGATCCCGCACCTGGCTCCGGTGGAGCACCTGGGCACGGCGGTCGTCGGGAGCCTCTCCGGGCGCGGCGTCTACGACCTGTGGGCCCTGGCCCGGGCCTCAGGCGGGTGAGACCCGCCCGCGCCGAGGCGTGATGGCGGTGGGCCACTCCGCGCGGGGCGGCAGGGGCGGGAGCTCACCACCCTGCGCCGGGCACAGCCGCCGGTGGCTGCACCAGTCGCACAGCCGCGAGGGCGAGGGATCGAAGCGTCCGGCGTCCGCCGCGCGTGCGATCGCGTCACGCACCGCGAGGATCCGGCGCTCCGTCGCCTGGAGCCCCTCGAGGTCGGGCTCGTACCGAAGGCTGCGCGCATCGGCGAGGTACATCAGCTGCAGCATCCGCGGGACCTCGCCCGTCATGCGCCACCACGCGAGCGCGTAGAAGCGCATCTGGAACATGGCGCTGCCCGAGTGCGCCTCCGACGGCGCCCTGCCCGTCTTGTAGTCGACGATGCGCACGAGGCCGTCGGGACTGACGTCGACACGATCGATGAATCCCCGCACCTCGAAGGCCGGCTCGAGCAGCGCCGACACCGCGACCTCGCGTGCGTGCGGCTCAAGGCGACGGGGGTCCTCCAGCCGGAAGTAGCCGGTGATCAGGTGGTCGACCTCGAGCTCCGCGGGTGCACCCGCGGAGGGTCGCAGCACATCGGCCTCGGCGGGCGACACCTCCTCGAGCTCGGTCAGCGCCCGCTGGACGAGCGTGCGCGCGGCCTCGTGGTCACGCTGCGTCGCCGGCAGATCGAAGAGCCACTCCAGTGCGCGGTGGACCACGGTCCCGCGAACGGCTGCAGGCGACGGCTCCTCCGGGAGCCGGTCGATCGAGCGGAACCGGAACAGCAGCGGACAGGTCGTGAAGTCGGATGCACGAGAGGGGGACAGTGAGGTCGGGAAGGCATCAGCGGTCGGGAGGGCTTCGGCGGTCACGACGTCAGGCATCGCGCGCGAGCCTAGTACCGTTCCGCCCGTGCAGTCGTCGATGGCGCGTTCGCGACGACGCGGACCTTTTAACGAGGGAGACCTCGTCCAGCTCACCGATCCGCGTGGTCGGATGCACACGATCACGCTTCAGGCAGGAGCCTCGTACCACACCCACCGCGGCTCGCTGCCGCATGACGACATCCTCGGCCGGCCCGAGGGGGTCGTGGTGACCTCCAGCAACGGAACAGCATTCCTCGCGCTGCGTCCCATCCTCGACGACTTCGTGCTGTCGATGCCCCGTGGTGCGCAGGTCATCTACCCCAAGGACGCTGCGCGGATCGTGGGCCTCACCGGCCTCGGCCCGGGGGCCCGGGTCGCCGAGGCGGGAGTCGGCTCGGGCGCACTCACCTGCTCCCTGCTCAAGGCCGTGGGCGACGACGGCGAGGTACACAGCTACGAGCGCCGGACGGAGTTCGCCGCTGTGGCCGAGGCCAACGTCGAGCGCTGGTTCGGCTTCCGGCCGTCGTGCTGGAGCCTGCACCTCGGCGACATGGCGCACGACCTCGCGGAGCGCGATCTCGACGCGGTGGTGCTCGACATGCTCGCCCCATGGGAGTGCCTCGACTCCGTGGCCGCCGCGCTGGCACCCGGAGGCGTGCTCGTCGGATACGTGGCCACGACGACGCAGCTGTCACGGCTCGTCGAGTCGATGCGCGTGACGGGGGACTGGACAGAGCCTCGTGCGGAGGAGTCGCTGCTGCGCACCTGGCACCTCGAGGGGCTCTCGGTGCGTCCTGACCATCGGATGAACGGACATACGGCGTTCCTCGTCACCGCGCGGCGACTCGCACCCGGGACGGTGCTGCCGCCGCGGCGCCGGCGGCCCGCACCCGGGGCCTACGGCGAGGACTACTCCGGACCCGGGGGCCCGCAGGGGATGGCGCAGGACCCTGCCGGGACACCCGACGCCACGGACGCCGTCTCGGACGGCTTGGACGGGTAGCTCGCCCACCTCGGGGTTACAGTGGCAGCCCGGCCCTCCGCCGGGACCTCGAGAGGAGCCGGGATGACTGCCGAGCCGGGGTGGGCCGCACGGGTCCACGACCTCGAGACGGCCCTCACCGAGATCCGCGGAGAGCTCGCGGCCCAGAGGGACCACAACGCCCGGCTGATCCGCACCCTGCGCGACGCGCGCGACCAGATCGTCACGCTCAAGGAGGAGGTCGACCGACTCGGCCAGCCACCGAGCTCGTTTGGGACCCTGCTCAGCATGGACGACGACGGCCGCGCGACCATCACAGCGTCGGGCCGCAAGCTCAGGGTGGCGGTCAGCCCAGCCGTCGACGCCGCCGACCTGCGTCCGGGTCGCGAGCTCGTCCTGAACGAGTCCATGACGGTCATCGAGGCGCTGGCGTTCGAGGACGTGGGCGAGCTGGTGATCTTCAAGGAGCTGCTCGAGGACGGTCTGCGGGCCGTCGTCGTCGGGCACACCGACGAGGAGCGGGTCGTGCGCGTGGCCGATCCGCTGAAGTCGATCCGCCTGCGCGCGGGCGACTCCCTGCTGTGCGACGTGCGGACCGGCGTGGTCTACGAGCGAATCCCCAAGTCGGAAGTCGAGGAGCTCGTCCTCGAGGAGGTCCCCGACATCAGCTACGAGGACATCGGGGGACTCGGCGACCAGATCGAGGCCATCTGCGATGCGGTCGAACTGCCGTTCCTCCACCCGGACCTCTTCACCGAGCATGCGCTCAAGCCGCCCAAGGGGATCCTTCTCTACGGCCCGCCGGGCTGCGGGAAGACGCTGATCGCCAAGGCGGTGGCCAACTCGCTGGCCCGCAAGGTCGCCGAGCGGACCGGGGTCTCGGCGCGCTCCTACTTCCTGAACATCAAGGGGCCCGAGCTGCTCAACAAGTACGTGGGGGAGACCGAGCGCCACATCCGCCTGGTGTTCCAGCGTGCGCGCGAGAAGGCCTCCGAGGGTCTGCCGGTCATCGTGTTCTTCGACGAGATGGACTCTCTCTTCCGCACGCGTGGCTCCGGGGTGTCGAGCGACGTCGAGAACACGATCGTCCCGCAGCTGCTCAGCGAGATCGACGGCGTCGAGCGGCTGGAGAACGTCATCGTGATCGGCGCGTCCAACCGCGAGGACATGATCGACCCGGCGATCCTGCGCCCGGGTCGCCTGGACGTAAAGATCAAGATCGAGCGGCCCGACGCGGAGTCCGCACAGGACATCTTCAGCAAGTACCTCGTGCCCTCCCTCCCGCTGCACCCGGACGACCTGGCGGAGCACGGTGGCGATCCACAGCTCGCCTGCCGCGCGATGATCGAGCGGGCCGTCGAGACCATGTACGCGGAGTCCGACGAGAACATGTTCCTCGAGGTGACGTACGCCAACGGCGACAAGGAGACCCTGTACTTCAAGGACTTCAACTCCGGCGCCATGATCGAGAACATCGTTGCGCGAGCGAAGAAGTCCGCGATCAAGGACTTCCTCGACACGGGCGAGAAGGGCATCAGGGTTCAGCATGTGCTGGCCGCATGCCTCGACGAGTTCCGTGAGAACGAGGACCTGCCCAACACCACAAATCCCGACGACTGGGCACGCATCTCCGGCAAGAAGGGCGAGCGCATCGTCTTCATCCGCACCCTCATCCAGGGCAAGAAGGGCTCGGAGCCGGGACGGTCCATCGAGAACGTGGCGAACACGGGGCAGTACCTGTAGATGTCCGTCCACCGGGTCATGGGGATCGAGACCGAGTACGGCATCGCGGTCCCCGGCTACCCGACCCTCAACCCCACGGTGTCCAGCGCGCAGATCGTCACGGCCTATGGGCAGCATGTCTCGCCCGGCGGGGATCGGACGGGACGGTGGGACTACGAGCTGGAGTCACCGCTCCGCGACGCCCGAGGCTTCGATATGTCGAGGGCGGATGCCGACCCGGGACAGCTGACGGACGACCCGTCCATGGCGAACGTGATCCTCACGAACGGCGCGCGCCTGTATGTCGACCATGCGCACCCGGAGTACTCGTCGCCCGAGGTCACCAATCCGCGTGACGCGGTGCTGTGGGACCGCGCCGGCGTGGAGATCATGCGCCGTGCCATGGCCCTTGCCGAGGCGCTCCCGGGGACCCATCCGATCGTGCTCTACAAGAACAACACCGACAACAAGGGTGCGTCCTACGGCTGCCACGAGAACTACCTCATGGAGCGGCGTACGCCCTTCGCCGACATCGTGCGGCACCTCGTGCCGTTCTTCATCACGCGACAGGTGTTCACCGGGGCCGGTCGACTGGGCGTCGGGCAGGACGGACGGCGCCTCGACTACCAGATCAGCCAGCGCGCGGACTTCTTCGAGGTCGAGGTCGGCCTCGAGACCACGCTGAAGCGGCCGATCATCAACACCCGAGACGAGCCGCACGCCGACCCCGAGCAGTTCAGACGCCTGCACGTCATCGTCGGCGATGCGAACCTCAGCGACACGGCCACCTTCCTGAAGATGGGAACCACGGCGCTCATCCTCGCAATGCTGGAGGCGGGGCAGCTGGACGACCTCGACCTGTGGCCGGCGCATCCCGTGCGCGAGATGCACGCGGTCTCGCACGACACGACGCTCGGGCATCGACTCGTGTTCGCGAACGGGCGGCGCGCCACGGCGCTCGAGGTGCAGCAGGAGCTCCTGGCGCGGGCGGACGTGTTCGCGGAGTCGTCCGATCCGCTCACCCGGGAGGTGATCGAGGCGTGGGGGGCAGTCCTCGACGACCTTGCCGCGGATCCCGACCGGTGTGCCGACCGGGTCGACTGGGTGGCCAAGCTGCGGCTCCTCGAAGGCTTCCGCGAGCGCGACGGACTCGCCTGGGACTCACCCCGCCTGCAGCTCATCGACCTCCAGTACGCCGATCTGCGACCCCAACGTGGCCTGGCCGCCCGGCTCGAGGGCCGGGGCGTTCTGCGCAGGATGTTCACCGACGACGAGGTCGCCAGGGCCATGGGGTGTCCACCGGAGGACACGCGGGCGTACTTCCGCGGCGAGTGCATGCGTCGTTTTCCCGGATCCATCGCCGCGGCCTCGTGGGACTCGGTCGTGTTCGACCTGCCTGGCCGGGATGCGCTGTTGCGCGTACCGATGCCCGAGCCACGACGCGGCACGCGCGAGCATGTGGGCGCCCTCCTCGAGCGGTCAGCGGATGCCGAGGCGCTCGTCGCTGGCCTCATGCGCGACGCAGGGTAGCCTTGGGCCATGCCGCAGCGAGAGAGCGCCGAGCACCGTCGTGCCCGTGAGGTCGAGGAGACCGCCGACGACGCCCCCGCAGCACAGCAGACCAACGAGACCCTCGACGCCGACGTCGATGCGATCCTCGACGAGATCGACGAGGTCCTCGAGGAGAACGCCGAGGACTTCGTGAAGTCCTTCGTCCAGAAGGGCGGCCAGTGACGTCGGGGCCGCGGCTTCCCGATGCCTACGGCCTCGCCGGGTCTGCCTCCTTCGTCGACTTCCTCAGCGCGCTGCATCCAGAGCGGCTGCCGGATGCCTCCGCCACTCCTTCCACGCCATTGACCCACGGCACGACCATCGTCGCACTGCTCACGCGTGACGGAGTGGTGATGGCAGGGGACCGCCGCGCGACGATGGGCAACATCATCGCCCAGCACGACATCGAGAAAGTCTTCGCGGCGGACGACCACAGCGTCATCGGCATTGCCGGCACCGCGGGACTGGCAGTCGAGCTCGTCCGGCTGTTCCAGGTGGAGCTCGAGCACTACGAGAAGATCGAGGGCGTCCCGCTTTCGCTCGACGGCAAGGCCAACCGCCTCGCGAGCATGCTGCGCGGCCAGCTCGGCCTCGCCATGCAGGGCCTGGCCGTCGTGCCGCTGCTGGCTGGGTTCGATCTCGCCCGGGGGACCGGCCGGATCTTCTCGTACGACGTCACCGGAGGCCGCTACGAGGAGCGCGACTTCCACGCCGTGGGCTCAGGATCCAGCTTCGCGCGGGGCTCACTCAAGAAGCTGTTCCGCCGGGATGCGGATTCCGACGCCGCGGTCCGCACGGCCATCGAGGCCCTCTACGACGCGGCTGACGACGACAGCGCCACCGGCGGGCCGGACCTCGCCCGAGGGATCTTCCCGGTTGTCGCCGTCGTGGATGCGTCCGGCGCCCGCATCCTGCCCGACGCCGAGGTGGGGCCGATCGTCGAGGCGATGCTCGCGGAGCGGCGCAGGCGGCCCGACGGCGGTACCGGAGGGGAGGCGACATGAGCGTGCCGTTCTACGTGTCGCCCGAGCAGATCATGCGCGACAAGGCGGACTTCGCCCGCAAGGGGATCGCGCGCGGCCGCAGCGTCGTCGTCCTGCAGTACGACGAGGGCATCGCGTTCGTCGCGGAGAACCCGTCCCGAGCACTCCACAAGATCAGTGAGCTCTATGACCGCATCGGCTTCGCCGCCGTGGGCAAGTACAACGAGTTCGAGAGCCTGCGCGTTGCAGGGGTCCGCCTCGCTGACATGCGGGGCTACTCCTACGACCGCTCCGACGTCACCGGACGCAGCCTCGCCAATGCCTATGCCCAGACCCTCGGCACCATCTTCACCGAGACGGCCAAGCCGTTCGAGGTCGAGCTCATCGTGGGCGAGGTGGGGGCGACCGCCGCCGAAGACCAGCTCTACCGCCTGATGTTCGACGGCTCCGTCTCCGATGAGCAGGGGTGCGTCGCGATGGGGGGGTCGGCCGACGGCATCAATGCCGCACTCATCGACCGCTGGCGTGGGGGCATGACGCTCGCCGAGGCGGTCCGCCTCGCCGTCACTGTCCTCGAGGAGTTCGGCGACGAGTCACCGCGCCAGCTCGGCCCCGACCAGCTCGAGGTCGCCGTGCTGGACCGCACGCGACCGCGCCGTGCCTTCGTCCGCCTCGACAACGGCCGCCTCGCGGCATTGCTCGGCGACGCGGGGTCCTCCTGACCGACGCGATGGCCCCGGTCGCCCTAACGTAGGGCCATGGATCGCAGGATCTTCGGGATAGAGACCGAATACGGGGTCACCTGCACCTTCAACGGCCAGCGTCGCCTCAGCCCCGATGAGGTGGCTCGCTACCTGTTCCGACGCGTGGTCGCGTGGGGACGCAGCAGCAACGTGTTCCTCACCAACGGGTCGCGCCTGTACCTCGACGTGGGCAGCCATCCGGAGTACGCCACCGCCGAGTGCGACTCGCTGCACCAGCTGGTGACGCATGACCGCGCCGGGGAGCTCATCCTCGAGGGACTCGTGCACGATGCCCAGGAGCGCCTGCACACCGATGGCATCAAGGGCGAGATCTACCTGTTCAAGAACAACACCGACTCCGCAGGCAACTCCTACGGCTGCCATGAGAACTTCCTGGTGGAGCGCGAGGGGGAGTTCAGTCGTCTGGCCGACCGGTTCATCCCGTTCCTGATCTCCCGGCAGCTCATCGCGGGCGCAGGCAAGGTCCTGCAGACGCCACGCGGTGCGGTCTACTGCCTCAGCCAGCGTGCCGATCACATGTGGGAGGGGCTCTCCAGCGCCACCACGCGCTCACGCCCGATCATCAACACGCGGGACGAGCCGCACGCCGATGCCGAGAGGTACCGCCGCCTGCACGTCATCGTCGGAGACAGCAACATGAGCGAGACCACCACCATGCTGAAGGTCGGCTCGGCCGACCTGGTGCTGCGCATGCTCGAGGCGGGCGTGGTCATGCGCGACATGAGCCTGGAGAACCCGATCCGCGCCATCCGGGAGATGAGCCACGACATCACGGGGAAGCGGACCGTGCGACTCACCACCGGCCGCGAGCTGTCCGCCCTCGACATGCAGTCCGAGTACTTCGAGAAGGCCCAGGCCTTCGCCACGCGTCGTGGCCTCGTCGATGAGCCCACCGGGACGGTGCGTCGGGTCCTCGAGCTCTGGGAGCGCACGCTCAAGGCCGTCGAGGCGGACGACACGGCGCTCATCGACCGGGAGATCGACTGGGCGATCAAGAAGCGGATGGT
>Ga0129336_10000425_pt1 | contig 24786 bp, 24 predicted proteins | sample CPB6_02_DNA_FD_96878 | JGI IMG/M metagenome (GOLD analysis project Ga0129336, IMG submission 96878) | Freshwater to marine salinity gradient microbial communities from Chesapeake Bay, USA - CPBay_Sum_0.6_0.2_DNA | ecosystem: Environmental > Aquatic > Marine > Coastal | place: USA: Chesapeake... | reverse complement strand
GTGCGGCTCAGCACCAGGTGCATGCCCTCCACGGCCAGCAGCAGCCCGGCGATGGTGCCGATCAGGTCGGAGCGCGTGAGCCGCCGCACGATACGGGCGACGAGCAGGATCGACAGCGTCCCGAGCAGGGCGACCGTGAACCTCCAGCCGAAGGGGGTGGCACCGAAGAGCCACTCGCCGGCGGCGATCATCCACTTGCCGACGGGGGGATGGACCACGAAGGCGGGCTCGGTGGTGAACACATTCACCGTCTGCCAGTTGCCGTCGGACGACAGCAGGATGTCGTCCGCGCCCTCGACCGTCTTGACCTCCACGCCGAAGCGCAGCAGCGAGAGCGCGTCCTTGGGGTAGTAGGTCTCGTCGAACATCACCGCGTGCGGGCGACCGAGCTCGACGAACCGCAGGATGCCGCCGATCAGCATGGCGACGACGGGTCCGATCCAGCCGATCAGTCCGTGGGACGGCATCGGCGGTGCCAGCCGATCCGGCAGGGAGGCCAGGTCGCGGCGGGCGGGCACTGGGGCAGCCGACGCGGTGGCGCTCACCGGCTCATCGTAGGGGCGCTGACAGGATGGCCGCGTGGGCGACGGCGGGCAGGGCGGCGGCCGGATCGTCCTTGCCGCGACCCCGCTCGGCAACCGAGGCGACGCGTCGCCGAGACTCGTCACCGCCCTCGCCACCGCCGATGTCATCGCGGCCGAGGACACCCGTCGCCTGCATCGCCTCGCCGCGGACCTGAGCGTCGACCTGACCGGTCGCGTCGTGTCGTACTACGACGCGGTCGAGGCGGAGCGCGCCGAGCAGCTGGTCGAGCAGGCCCGCGCTGGCGCAACTGTCGTCGTGGTCACCGACGCCGGGATGCCGGTCGTGAGCGACCCCGGCTACCGCGTGGTCGCGCTGGCCATCGAGCAGGGCGTTCACGTCAGCGTCATCCCCGGGCCGAGCGCCGTGCTCACCGCGCTGGCCATCTCGGGGCTGCCCGTCGACAGGTTCTGCTTCGAGGGATTCCTGCCGCGCAAGGCCGGTGAGCGGGCGGCGCGGATCGCCGACCTCGCCGCCGAGCAGCGCACGATGGTGCTGTTCGAGGCCCCGCATCGGCTGGCGGCCCTGCTCGAGGCCATGGCGAGCGGCCTGGGGCCGGATCGGCGCGGGGCCGTCTGCCGCGAGCTCACCAAGACCTACGAGGAAGTGCGTCGCGGCACGCTGCGCGAGCTCGCGGCCTGGGCGGCGGATGGCGTGCGCGGCGAGATCACGGTCGTCGTCGCGGGCGCGTCGCGAGAGGACCTGCGCAGGGTGCAGTCGCTCGAGGGTCCCGAGGACTGGGTGGACGCAGTGCTCTCACGCGAGGACTCCGGCCTGTCGCGCAAGGACGCCATCGCCGACGTGGCACGGGTGGCCGGGGTCCCGAAGCGCGAGGTGTACGACGCGGTCATCCGGGGGAGTGCGTCGCGAAAGTAGGATCGCGGCATGGCCGATCCCAAGGCGTTCTACCTCACGACGCCGATCTACTACGTCAACGATGCGCCCCACATCGGCCACGCGTACACCACGACCGCGGGCGACGTCGCGACCCGCTGGCGCCGCCAGCGCGGCGAGGACGTCTGGTTCCTGACGGGAGTCGACGAGCACGGCACCAAGGTGCAGCGGGCCGCGGATGCCGCCGGGGTAGCGCCCCAGGACTGGGTCGACCGGCTGGTCTCGCAGGCCTGGCGACCGGTGCTGGAGACGATCGACGCCGCGAACGACGACTTCATCCGCACGACCGAGCCCCGGCACCGCGAGCGCGTCCAGCGCTTCTGGGAGGTCGTCCGCGACAACGGCTACGTCTACTCCGCCGAGTACGTCGGTCCGTACTGCGTGGGGTGCGAGGAGTTCAAGCTCTCCGGCGACCTCGTCGAGGGATCGGGGGAGTTCGAGGGCCAGCTCGTATGCCCGGTGCACGGCAGGCCGGCGGAGGAGCTGCAGGAGACCAACTGGTTCTTCCGGCTCAGCGCCTTCAGCGACCGCCTACTCGCCCACTACGAGGAGCACCCGGACGCCGTCCAGCCGCGCAGCGCGTACAACGAGGTCGTCTCCTTCATCCGGCAGGGCCTGGTGGACATCTCCATGTCGCGGTCGAGCGTCGCGTGGGGGATCCCGCTGTCGTGGGATCCGGCCCAGGTCACCTACGTGTGGTTCGACGCGCTCCTGAACTACGCCACCGCGGTCGGCTACGGCGCCGAGCCCGGCACGCGCGACGCCGAGCTCTTCGCGAGCGTGTGGCCGCCCGATGTCAACCTCGTCGGCAAGGACATCCTGCGGTTCCACGCGGTCTACTGGCCGGCCATGCTGATGGCCGCGGGCCTGGAGCCCCCCCGGAGGGTGTTCGCCCACGGCTGGCTGCTGGTCGGCGGGGAGAAGATGTCGAAGTCCAAGCTGACCGGCATCGCGCCGGAGCAGATCATCGGCACCTTCGGCTCCGACGCCTTCCGCTACTACTTCCTGCGCGCCATCGCCTTCGGCCAGGACGGCTCGTTCTCGTGGGAGGACATGCACGCCCGCTACACCGCCGAGCTCGCCAACGGCCTAGGCAACCTCGCATCGCGTGCGACCGCGATGGTCGTCCGCTACCGCGACGGCTCGCTGCCCGCAGCGCACGACCTCACCGATGCCGAGCACCGCATCATCGCGGCGCTCGAGCGCGCGGTCGAGGTTGCCGACCCCGCGTTCTGCGACCTGGACTTCTCGACCGGCATCGTCGCCGTGAAGGAGTTCATCGACCTCGTCAACCTCTACGTCACCGAGCAGGAGCCCTGGGTGCTGGCCAAGGACGACCAGCACGCGGGCCGGCTCGATGTCGTGCTCGCCACCGTCTGCGAGTCGCTGCGGGCGATCGCCGTCCTCTACAACCCGCTCATGCCCAAGGCGATGGGCGAGCTGTGGGACCAGCTCGGTGCGGGCGGGCAGCTCGGCCCGATTGCCGACCAGCGCATCGCCGACGTCGCCCGCTGGGGGCAGCTGCCCCCCGGCACCCGGGTCACGAAGGGCGAGGCCCTCTTCCCGCGCATCGAGGAGGTCGAGTGACGTCAGGCCGGGCTGGCAGCTCGACCGGGCCCGTGCCGGCACCGGAGCCCCTCGCGGCCCCGGTCATCGACTCGCACACCCACCTGAACCTGCACGACCGCTACCTGCACGGCGACAGCGCTCCCGATCCCGACGAGCTGCTCGCCATGGCGGCCGAGGTCGGCGTGCCGAAGGTCGTGCAGATCGGCTGCGACGTCGACTATGCGCGCGCGTCGATCGCCATGGCGCGCACAAGGCCGTCCGTCGTCGTCGGGGTGTCGGTCCACCCCAATGACGCCGCCCGCATCGGCGAGCGCGAGGGCCTGGCCGGTCTGGATCGGGCCATCGACGAGATCGCGGAGATGGCCGGCGACGACGTCGTCCACGCGGTGGGGGAGACCGGACTGGACTACTACCGCACCGGCGAGGACCTGCGCTGGGCGCAGCACCACTCGTTCCGCCGCCACATCGACCTCGCGAACTCCCTGGGCAAGGCGCTCGTGATCCACGACCGCGACTCGCACGACGACGTCATCGCCCTGCTCGAGGATCAGGGGCCGCCGGAGCGGGTGGTCTTCCACTGCTTCAGCGGTGACGCCGCAATGGCACGCTACTGCGCCGAGCGCGGGTGGTACCTGTCCTTCGCGGGGCCGGTGACCTTCCCCGCGAACGAGGGGCTGCGCGAGGCCCTCGACGCGACGCCGGACCACCTGCTCCTGGTCGAGACCGATGCGCCCTACCTGACACCCGTGCCCCATCGGGGCCGAGCCAACGCGTCCTACCTGATGCCCCACACCGTGCGCGTGATGGCCGACCGCCGTGGCGTCGACGAGGCGCGCCTGTGCGGACTCCTCTACGACAACGCGCAGCGGGCCTTCGGCCCATGGTGAGCCTCCTCGGCGGAGGCGACATCCGCGCCCTGGCCGACGAGCTCGGGGTGCGGCCGACCAAGCGGTGGGGGCAGAACTTCGTCACGGACCCGAACACGGTCACGCGCATCGCCTCGGCGGCGCGCCTCGACGCCGACGACGTCGTGCTGGAGGTGGGGCCCGGTCTGGGCAGCCTGACCCTCGCCCTGCTGCCGTGCGCTCGCCAGGTCATCGCGGTCGAGGTGGACGCCCGCCTCGCCGAGCGTCTCCCGCGCACGGTCACCGAGCGCGCCGGCGAGTTCGCGGACCGGCTGACGGTCGTGTGCGCGGATGCACTCGAGGTGACGCACCTGCCGGCCACGCCCACTGCGCTCGTAGCCAACCTGCCCTACAACATCGCGGTGCCGGTCGTGCTGCACCTGCTGGCGACCTTCCCGTCCATCGCCACGGTGCTCGTGATGGTCCAGCGCGAGGTGGCCGACCGCCTCGCTGCGGCGCCGGGATCGCGGGTCTACGGGGTGCCCAGTGCCAAGGCCCGGTGGTACGGCTCGGTGGAGTCCGCAGGCAACGTGGGCACGTCCGTCTTCTGGCCGGTGCCGCGCGTGGAGTCCGGCCTGGTCCGGATCGTGCGCACGGACCCGCCTCCCGCGGAATCGACACGGGAGGAGGTCTTCTCAGTCGTCGACGCTGCCTTCGCCCAGCGCCGCAAGACCCTCAGGTCGGCGCTCGCCGGGCTCGCCGGATCGCCGGCCCGGGCCGAGGGGGCCCTGCGCGAGGCCGGCATCGATCCCGGCGAGCGTGGGGAGCAGCTTGGCATCGAGGACTTCGCACGGGTGGCCGACGCGCTCGCCCGCGCATCAGCGCATCCTGCGGACTAGCCTTCGCGGGTGAGGCCGACGTCCATCACCGTGCGCGTCCCGGCCAAGGTGAACCTCCACCTGTCGGTCGGGCCGCTGCGTGCGGACGGCTTCCACGAGCTGGCGACCGTGTTCCATGCCGTGGACCTCTGCGACGAGGTCGTCGTCCGGCCCTCCTCCTCGCCAGGGGTGCGGCTCACGGTCACCGGCGAGGGCGCCGACGGGCTGCCGACCGACGGGTCCAATCTCGCGAGCCGCGCGGCGAGGCTGCTCGCCGAGCGACTCGGCCGTGAACCCGACGTCGAGATGCACGTGCACAAGGCGATCCCGGTGGCCGGCGGGATGGCCGGCGGGAGCGCCGACGGTGCGGCGGCACTGGTCGCGTGCGATGCGCTGTGGCAGGGCGGCCTGGGTCGCGACGAACTCGCGGAGCTTGCGGCCAAGCTCGGCTCGGACGTCCCGTTCGCCCTCCAGGGTGGCACGGCGATCGGCACCGGCCGGGGTGAGCGACTCGCCCCGGTGCTCACCCGTGGGTCGTTCATGTGGGTGTTCGCGGTCGCGGAGGTGGGACTGTCGACACCGGCGGTCTATGCCGAGTGCGATCGGCTCCGGGAGGGCCGACGCGTCCCGCAGCCCTACATCCCGGACCTGCTCATGCAGGCGCTCGCCGCCGGAGATGCGGTGCTCCTGGGCAAGGCGCTGCACAACGACCTGCAGCCGGCGGCCGTGTCGCTGCGCCCGGCCCTCGGGCAGCTGCTGGACGCGGGGGACGATCTCGGGGCCCTCGGCGGGCTGGTGTCGGGCAGCGGTCCGACGTGCGCGTTCCTGGCCCGCGACGACGACCACGCGCTCGACCTCGCCGCCGCCCTCTCGGGCACGGGGCTGTGCCGGACCGTCCGCACGGCTCGCGGCCCCGCTGCCGGGGCCCGAGTCGTCGGCTGACGCAGGGCGGCTCCCGCCTGTTCGCGCTGGGCGTAGTGAGCACCGCCGGGCGGCGGAACATCGCGGACTGCGGCAGGGTTGGCACAGGGTGGACCATCCCCTCACCCGGTTATGGTTGGTCCACGGCGACGGAACGGAGTTCACGGGATGTTCGAGAGATTCACCGATCGAGCCCGACGCGTGGTGGTGCTTGCGCAGGAGGAAGCGCGCATGCTCAACCACAACTACATCGGCACCGAGCACATCCTGCTGGGCCTGATCCACGAGGGTGAGGGCGTCGCCGCCAAGGCCCTCGAGAGCCTGGGCATCTCCCTGGAGGCCGTACGCCAGCAGGTAGAGGAGATCATCGGCCAGGGGCAGCAGGCGCCCAGTGGCCACATCCCGTTCACCCCGCGCGCCAAGAAGGTCCTCGAGCTGTCGCTGCGCGAGGCCCTTCAGCTCGGCCACAACTACATCGGCACCGAGCACATCCTGCTCGGCCTGATCCGCGAGGGTGAGGGCGTCGCCGCCCAGGTCCTCGTCAAGCTCGGCGCCGATCTCAACCGCGTCCGCCAGCAGGTCATCCAGCTGCTGAGCGGCTACCAGGGCAAGGAGCCCGCGACGTCCGGCGGTCCTGCCGAGGGCACGCCGTCGACCTCGCTCGTCCTCGACCAGTTCGGCCGCAACCTCACGGTCGCTGCCCGTGAGGGCAAGCTCGATCCCGTCATCGGGCGCGAGAAGGAGATCGAGCGCGTGATGCAGGTGCTGTCGCGTCGCACCAAGAACAACCCGGTGCTGATCGGCGAGCCCGGCGTGGGCAAGACGGCGGTCGTCGAGGGCCTCGCCCAGGACATCGTCAATGGCGAGGTGCCCGAGACGCTCAAGGACAAGCAGCTCTACACGCTCGACCTCGGCGCACTGGTCGCGGGCAGCCGCTACCGCGGCGACTTCGAGGAGCGGCTGAAGAAGGTGCTCAAGGAGATCCGCACGCGCGGCGACATCATCCTGTTCATCGACGAGATGCACACCCTCGTCGGTGCCGGCGCGGCCGAGGGCGCCATCGACGCGGCGAGCATCCTCAAGCCGATGCTCGCGCGCGGTGAGCTCCAGACCATCGGCGCGACGACGCTGGACGAGTACCGCAAGCACATCGAGAAGGACGCCGCCCTCGAGCGGCGCTTCGCACCGATCCAGGTGGCGGCCCCCGACGTGCCCCACACCGTCGAGATCCTGCGCGGTCTGCGCGACCGCTACGAGTCGCACCACCGGGTGTCGATCACCGACGGCGCTCTCGAGGCGGCCGCCCGGCTCTCCGACCGCTACATCTCCGACCGCCAGCTGCCCGACAAGGCCATCGACCTCATCGACGAGGCCGGCTCGCGCCTGCGCATCCGTCGCATGACCGCGCCGCCGGACCTGCGCGAGTTCGACGAGCGCATCGCAGGCGTCCGCCGCGAGAAGGAGTCCGCGATCGACGCGCAGGACTTCGAGAAGGCCGCGGCGCTGCGCGACCAGGAGAAGAAGCTGCTGGCGGAGAAGGTCGAGCGCGAGCGCGAGTGGAAGGCCGGCGACCTCGATGTCGTCGCCGAGGTCGACGAGAAGCTGATCAGCGAGGTCCTCGCGCTGATGACCGGCATCCCGGTGTCCGACCTCACCGAGGACGACATCGCGCGTCTGCTGCGCATGGAGTCCGAGCTCCACAAGCGCGTGATCGGGCAGGAGCAGGCCATCAAGGCGCTGTCGAAGTCCATCCGGCGCACGCGCGCGGGTCTGAAGGATCCCAAGAGGCCTTCCGGCTCATTCATCTTCGCCGGGCCCTCCGGCGTGGGTAAGACCGAGCTCAGCAAGACGCTCGCCGAGTTCCTGTTCGGTGACGAGGACGCACTCATCGCCCTCGATATGAGCGAGTTCTCCGAGCGCCACACCGCGTCACGCCTCTTCGGCTCCCCGCCCGGATACGTGGGCTACGAGGAGGGTGGCCAGCTGACCGAGAAGGTCCGCCGCAGGCCGTTCTCCGTCGTCCTCTTCGACGAGGTCGAGAAGGCGCACCCGGACATCTTCAACTCGCTCCTTCAGGTCCTCGAGGAGGGTCGCCTGACGGATGCGCAGGGTCGCGTCGTCGACTTCAAGAACACCGTCATCATCATGACGACCAACCTCGGCAGCCGCGACGTCTCCAAGGGCCAGACCCTCGGGTTCGCCCCGGATGCGGACTCCGAGGGCGCCTACGAGCGGATGAAGGCGAAGGTGCAGCAGGAGCTCAAGCAGCACTTCCGTCCGGAGTTCCTCAACCGCATCGACGACGTCATCGTCTTCCACCAGCTCACGCAGGACGAGATCATCGAGATTGTCGACCTGATGATCGCGAGCCTGGAGAAGCGGCTTGAGGAGCAGGACATGGGCATCGAGCTCACATCTGCGGCAAAGCTGCTGCTGGCGGAGCGCGGCTATGACAACGCCCTCGGCGCCCGTCCCCTGCGGCGCACCATCCAGCGCGACATCGAGGATCCGCTCGCGGAGAAGATGCTCTTCGGCGACCTCGCGCACGGCTCGATCGTGCTCGTCGACGTCGCTCCGGAGGGTTCGGAGGAGGCGTTCACCTTCACAGCGACGCCGAAGACCGAGCTGCCGGACATCCCGCCGGTCGAGCCGGCCGGAGCCAGCGACAGCGACATCGGCGCCTGAGCCCGGGCTCGAGACGGTCCGGGCGTCGGGAGATTCCGTGCAGCAGGGTCCCCTGATCCCGGGGCTGGAGGAGTTCGACCTTCCGCGGCGTGGATGGCCCCGCTGGCTCACCTGGGTCGTGCTGGGCGTGATCGCGTTCGCCCTGCTCGTCGTACTCGCCGGCTTCGTCGGCGGCGTGGGGCCGCTTCGCGCGCTTGGCCAGTCGACCGTGCCGCTGAACACGGTTGCTTTCCGGGAGACCGCGTCGACGAACGTGATCGAGATCGCGGTCACGGCGCCCCGGGAGGGTCTGTGCCGGGGTGACGAGATCGTGGCCGTCGGCTACGAGCGCGGGAACCGGATCGAGGTCGAGGCCTCGATCACGCGATCCCGATCGACGTCCTGTCAGCCGATGACGATGGCGGGTGACCTGCAGTGGGCAGCGGTCCGCCTCGACAGCCCGATCGGGACGCGCACCGTGGTGTCGACTGACGATCGCCGGGCGCTGGAGAACCGCACCGCGACGTGAGTCAGCCGCGGAGCGCATAGCGGCCGCGGGGCAGCCGCGTGATCAGGCCGTCGTCGACCAGGCCTGCCAGGGCGCGCTCGCGCTGGGCGTCGACAGGCCAGGCGGCCCGCACCGCGGCCGCGGCCACCGGTCCGGGTGCATCGCGCAGGACGGCGAGGACCCGGCCCCGCGCCTGCCGGTCGCTCCCCTCGTACCGGGCCTGGCGGCGTGCCGGCACCGCAGCACCCGGGCGCCCGGCGGCCAGCCAGGCGCAGTGCGACGACACAGGGCAGGTGCCGCAGGCCGGGCCTCGGGAACGGCACACCAGCGCCCCGAGCTCCATGACCGCGGCGGACCACGTCGCACTCGTAGCGTCGTCAGTTGGCCAGGCCTGCTGTGCGGCATCGCGCTCCGCGCGGGTCAGGTGGGCACTCGGCTGGGCGGAGCCGGCGAGTGCGCGCACCAGGACGCGGCGCACGTTGGTGTCGAGCACGATGGCGTGGCGCCCGAACGCGAAGGCGCGGACGGCGGCAGCCGTGTACTCGCCGACCCCTGGCAGTGCCCGCAGGTCCTCGGGATCTTCGGGCACGTCACCGCCGTGCCGGTCGCGGATGATCGCGGCGCACTCGTGGAGCCGCCGGGCCCGGCGCGGGTACCCGAGCCGGCCCCAGGCACGCAGGACGTCGGCCTGACCGGCCGCCGCGAGGTCCGTGGCCGTGGGCCAGCGCTCCAGCCATGCGGACCACACGGGCAGGACCCGGTCCACGGGCGTCTGCTGCAGCATGAACTCGCTCACGAGCACCCCCCAGGGGGTGGTGGAGCGCCACGGCAGCGGCCGGCGGGCCTGCTCGAACCAGTCGACGACGGCCCCGACGATGGGGGAGTCCGCGTGCCCGGGGCCGCCCTCTGCCACGCCCGGATCGTGCCACGGCCCCGCCGGGGGTGCCATTACGGTGGTCCTGTGAGCTCCTTCATGCACCCGAGCGGGCCGGAGCCAGCGTCCGTCTACTGGGTGCGGCGTGCGGCGATCGTGGTGCTCGCGCTCACCGTCGTGGTGGGTGCCTGGTGGCTCCTGGGTGCGATCCGCGGGTCGAGCGCGCCCACGTCGTCCGAGGCCACACCGACGGAGCCGACCACGGCGACGGCACTGCCCGGCACCGAGGCATCGGCCGCACCCGCCGTGCCCGTCGAGCCGGCCGAGCCCGGCCCCTGCCCCGACTCCGCGATCACGGTCGAGGCCTCCACCGACTCGTCGACCTACCGCGTGGGCGCAGAGCCGAAGCTGACCCTGGCGATCACCAACACGGGCACCACGGCGTGCACCCGGGACGTCGGGCCCAAGGCGAACGAGCTGGAGATCACCTCCGGTGGCTACCACGTCTGGTCCAGTGACGACTGCAATGCGAGTGACAAGACCAAGGTCGTGCTCATCGAGCCGGGCCAGACGGTCGCCTCGAGCATCGCGTGGAACGGCCGGCTCTCCCAGAAGGGCTGCCCGGACGAGCAGGGCGCCAAGGCCAAGGCCGGGCGCTACGACGTGCAGGGCCGCAACGGCAAGGTCAAGAGCGACGAGACGCCCTTCGCTCTCAGCAACAAGGACTGACCGGCCACGTCAGAAGGGCGCCGAGCCCGAGTCGTCCCCAGCGGCCGCCACCGTCGCCGCAAGGCGGCGAGCCACCCGGAGGGCCTCGCCGAGCGAGCCGACCTCGTGCAGGCGGAGTCCGTCGGGGCCCGCTGTGCCGCGGGAGCGCGCCGGGACGATCGCGTCAGTGAAGCCCAGGCGAGCGGCCTCGGCGAGCCGACGCGCCTGCGACGTGATGGGGCGTACGTCGCCGGCCAGCCCCACCTCTCCCAGCGCGACGAGGTCGCTCGGGAGCGCGAGATCTGCGGCGCTGCCGGCGATCGCGAGGGCAACGGCGAGGTCGGTCGCCGGCTCGCTGAGCCGCACGCCGCCGACGGTCGCGGCGAAGCAGTCCTGCTGGGCAAGGCGCACCCCGGCGCGGCGCTCCAGGACCCCGAGCATCATCGCGACGCGTGCGCTGTCGAGCCCGGATGTCACGCGTCGTGGCTGCGGCGTGGCACTCGGTGCTACGAGTGCCTGCACCTCGGCCAGCAGGGGCCGTCGGCCCTCCATCGTGACGGTGACGCACGTGCCCGGAGTCGACGTCTCGCGGTCACCGAGGAACAGCCCGCTCGGATCCGGCAGGCCGACGATGCCGTCGTCGACCAGCTCGAAGCAGCCGATCTCGTCGGCGGCGCCGAAGCGGTTCTTCACCGCGCGCACCAGTCGGAGCGGGCCGTGGCGATCGCCCTCGAAGTGCAGGACGACGTCGACGAGGTGCTCGAGGGTGCGCGGGCCGGCAACCGCGCCGTCCTTGGTGACGTGCCCGACGACGATGACGGACACGTCGCGGGACTTGGCCACCGCAATGAGCGATGCGGCGACCTCACGCACCTGCGTGACGCCGCCGGCGGCACCCTCGACCTGGCTGCTGGCCACGGTCTGCACCGAGTCGAGCACGACGAGCGACGGTGCGACAGCGTCGATGTGCCCGAGGATCGTCGCGAGGTCTGTGTCGGCAGCGAGGAACAGCTCGTCTGCGACCGCGTCGATGCGCTCGGCGCGCAGACGCACCTGCGCGGCGGACTCCTCGCCTGTGGCGTAGAGCACGCGCCGCCCGGTGCGGGCCCAGGTCGCGGCGGTCTCCAGCAGCAGGGTCGACTTGCCCACGCCCGGCTCGCCGGCGAGCAGGATCACCGCGCCCGGCACGATACCGCCGCCGAGCACGCGGTCGAACTCCCCGATGCCGGTCGGGACGGCGCGTGCGGTCGCGACGTCGACGGCGCCGATGGGCTGTGCCGGCGTGGTGGCGGTCGACGCGGGAGTCGTGCGCGCGCGCACCGCGCCGGACTCCTCGACGGTGCCCCAGGCCTGGCACTCTCCGCAGCGACCCACCCACTTGGTGGTGGTCCAGCCGCAGTCGGTGCAGCGGAAGGGCGGAGCGGCAGCGGCCTTGGCCATGCGCGTGGTCAGGAGCCGGACTCGGCGACGGGCGGATCTGCGGGGTGCGGGGCGAGGCCGAGCGGCGATCGGCCCTCGCGCAGCAGGACCATCCGCGCGCGGCACAGGCGGGCGAGCTCCTCGTAGGCCGGCTCCCCGAGCAGCGCGATCAGCTCCGCGCGACCGGACTCGAAGACCGCCTCCTCGCCGACGTGGGCCTCGGTGTTCGAGGAGCAGTACCACGCGAAGTCGTGGCCCCCGGCCCCCCAGTCCTGGCGCTGGTACTCGCCGATCACCACCACGAGATGGTCGGTGCCGTCCTCGTACGTCCGCCGCTCGTAGGACCGGCGGATCGGCAGCTGCCAGCACACCTCGGGCTTGGTCTCCAGGAACGAGACCCCCTCGGCGGCAGCCAGGTGGTGCAGGGCGCAGCCGTAGCCGCCGGGGAAGTCGGCGTCGTTGTGGAAGATGCAGGCACCCTTGACCACGCGGGTCTTGGTCGCGCCGTCCTCCTTCTCGGTCCAGCCCTTGCGTTGACCGGACCGGTACCGCTGCCACAGCTCGGGTGTCAGCCGATCGACCCAGGCCGACACGCGACGACGGTCGGCCCGGCCGGAGAAGTGGGCGCCGTGCACGCAGCACCCGGCGTCGGGCCGACGCGCGTCGATGCCGCCGCAGCCACGGCCGAAGATGCAGGTCCAGCGCGACGTGAGCCAGGTGAGGTCAGCCTTGATGAGCTGCTCCGGGTCGCCCGGATCGACGAACTCGACCCACTGGCGGGGGAAGCCGAGCGCTACCTCGGGCATGGAGTCACCGTTCGCACGCTGGTCACCCTATGTCCTGACGGTGACATGGCCCGCCGGATGCCGCGGGCGGTGCGTTGCCGATAGTTTCGTCCTGTGCGACTCGGCGTCCTCGACCTCGGCTCCAACACCGTCCACCTGCTGCTGGTGGACGCCCACCACGGTGCTGCCCCGCTCCCGGCGTCGAAGCTGAAGATGCCGCTGCGCCTGTCGGAGCACATCACCGCCGACGGCCGCGTGGACGATGCAGCGGTCAAGGCCCTGGTGGAGTTCGTCGAGCGCGGCCAGCAGCTCGCGGAGGACATGGGCGCGACCGAGGTCATGGCGTTCGCGACCTCGGCGATCCGCGGCGCCGTCAACGGCCAGGAGGTGCTCGACCTCATCCTCGCGCGCACCGGGCTGGAGGTCGCCGTGCTGTCCGGCGAGGACGAGGCGCGCATGACCTTCCTCGCCGTGCGCCGCTGGTTCGGCTGGTCCAGCGGGCGCATCCTCGCCCTCGACATCGGGGGCGGCTCGCTGGAGATCGCCGTCGGCAGTGACGAGGAGCCCGACGTGGCCGTGTCCCTGCCGCTCGGCGCCGGGCGGCTCACGCGCGACCACCTGCGCGGTGACCCGCCGAGCGCCGATGCCATCCGCGCCCTGCGCCGGCAGGTGCGCGCGTCCATCGCCGACGTGCTCGGGCAGCTGCGCAGGGGCGGGGAGCCCCGACTCGCGGTCGCCACCTCCAAGACGTTCAAGCAGCTTGCCCGCGCGTGCGGGGCGGCCCCGGCCACCGAGGGGATCCACGTGCCGCGCGTGCTCAAGGCCGCGGACCTCCACCACGTTGTCCCTCGGCTCGCAGGCATGACAGCGGCCCAGCGGGCCGAGCTCCCGGGCGTCTCCGAGGGGCGTGCGGCGCAGCTGCTGGCCGGTGCCATCGTGGCGGAGGCCGCGATGGACCTGCTCGACCTCGATGAGCTCGCCATCTGCCCCTGGGCCCTCCGCGAGGGCATCATCCTCGACCGCATGGACGGCCTGGCCCGGTGACGTCCGCCCCGGCGACCCGTCCGGCCACCGACCCCGCTGTGGGGCTGACGGCGGCCGAGGTCGCCGAGCGGATCGCCCGCGGGGAGGTCAACGCCGTCCCGGACGCGCGCAGCCGCAGCCTGGGCGACATCATCCGGGCCAACACGTTCACGTGGTTCAACGGCCTCATCGGATCCCTGTGGATCGTGATGCTCCTCGTCGCGCCGATCCAGGACTCGCTCTTCGGCTTCGTCATCATCGCGAACACGGGCATCGGCATCATCCAGGAGTACCGGGCATCGCGGACCCTCGCGAAGCTCGCGGTCCTCGGCGAGGCGCGGCCGGTCGTCCGACGCGACGGCGTCGACGTCTCGGTGGCCAAGGGCGACGTCGTGCTCGACGACATCGTGGTCCTCACGACGGGCGACCAGCTGGTCGTCGACGGCCTGGTCCTGCGGTCCGATGGCCTCGAGATCGACGAGAGCCTGCTCACCGGCGAGGCGGACCCGGTGGACAAGGCGGTCGGCGACGAGGCGATGTCCGGGTCCTTCGTCGTCGCCGGATCCGGCCTGTACCAGGCGACGCGCGTGGGCCGTGAGTCCTTCGCCGGGCGCCTGACGGAGCAGGCCTCGAGCTTCCACCTCACCAACTCCGAGCTGCGCAACGCGATCGCCGGCTTCATCCGCATCATCTCGTACCTGCTCGTCCCGGTCGGCCTGCTGCTCCTGTGGTCGCAGCTGGTCCGCGCCGACCTGCCGTTCGACGAGGCCGTGCGCGGGACCATCGCCGGCGTCGTGACGATGGTGCCCGAGGGACTGGTCCTGCTCACCTCCATCGCGATGGCGGTCTCCGTGGTGCGCCTGGCGCGCAAGCGGGTGCTCGTGCAGGACATGCCCGCGGTCGAGGTGCTGGCACGGGTCGACACCATCTGCGTCGACAAGACCGGCACGCTGACCGAGCCGGGCATGCGGGTGCAGGAGGTCGTCCCGATCGCCGGAGCCGGCCAGGATGACGTATCTGCCGTTCTCGGCGCCCTCGGCGCGAGCGAGTCCAACCCCAACCCCACCCTGCAGGCGATCGCGGATGCGTACCCCGCGCCGGGCTGGACGGTCTCGTCGGCCGTGCCTTTCTCCAGTGCGCGCAAGTGGTCCGCCGCAGACTTCGGCGAGCGCGGCGCCTGGGTGCTGGGGGCGCCGGAGATCGTCGGCGCGCAGGCGGGGGGCGACGTCCACTCCCGGGCGGAGCAGCTGGCGGCCGACGGTGCGCGCGTGGTGCTGCTCGCGAGGGCCGACGGCCGGCCGAGCGCGGATGACGGTCCGGGTGCATCGACCCCGGTCGCCCTCGTCGTGATCAGTCAGCAGCTGCGCCCCGATGCCGCCGAGACCGTGTCGTACTTCCTTGAGCAGGGTGTCACGGTCAAAGTGATCTCGGGCGACAACGCGGCGACCGTGGGCGCGATCGCGCAGCGTGCCGGTGTGCCGGGCGCGGACCACCCGGTCGATGCGCGGACCCTGCCGGACGACCCGGCCGAGCTCGCCCAGCCGGTGTTCGACGCGAACGTGTTCGGGCGGGTCACTCCGCTGCAGAAGCAGCAGATGGTCGCGGCCCTGCACCTGCGCGACTCGACGGTGGCGATGACCGGCGACGGAGTCAACGACGTGCTGGCACTGAAGAAGGCCGACCTCGGCATCGCCATGGGCTCCGGGTCGGGCGCCACTCGCGCCGTCGCGCAAATCGTCCTGCTCGACGACAGGTGGTCCGTCATGCCCAGCGTCGTCGCCGAGGGGCGCCGCGTGCTCGGCAACATCGAGCGGGTGTCGGACGTCTTCCTGACCAAGACGACCTACTCCGTCGTGTTCTCCGTCATGACGGGCCTGTTCGCCTTCGCCTTCCCGTTCCTTCCCCGGCACCTCACGCTGATCAGCGCGCTCACGATCGGGATCCCGGCGTTCTTCCTGGCGCTGATGCCCAACACCGAGCGGTTCCGCCCTGGCTTTCTGCGCCGGGTGCTGCTGTTCGCGATCCCGTCCGGGGTGATCTGCGCGACGGCATCGCTGGTGAGTTACGGCCTCGCCCTCGGGGTGGGGGAGCCACTCTTCAACGCGCAGGAGGCGGCAAGCGTCACGCTGTTCATCGTCGCCATCAGCGTCCTGCTGATGTCGGCGCGCCCGCTCAACGCCATCCGCCTGGCCATCGTCGCGACCATGGTCGCGATGTTCATCGCCGTCCTGGCTATTCCGTTCCTGTCGGACTTCTTCGCCCTGGCCCTGGGTCCTGAGCGGTACGCCGCGGTGGCGATCGGCTGCGGGCTGGTCGGCGCCGCTCTCGTCTGGCTCGCGGGACTTGTCACGGACCGCTGGCGACGAGCCGCGCGATGACGCCGCCCGCTGGGGCGCAGGGCCCCGACCCGGTCGTCCGGGTGGGTCTCAGCACGTCCAGCGTCTTCCCCGAGTCCACCGCCACGGCCTTCGAGCTCGCCGCCTACCTCGGCTACGACGGGGTCGAGGTCATGGTCGGCACCGATGCGACGAGCCAGGACGCGTCGGCGCTGCGCGCCCTCGTCGACCACTACGAGATCCCCATCCTGGCCATCCACGCACCGTGCCTGGTGATCACTCAGCACGTGTGGGGCACCGATCCTTGGGGCAAGCTCCAGCGTGCTCAGCGCGCGGCCGAGACGGTGGGCGCGGGCACGGTGGTCGTGCACCCGCCATTCCGGTGGCAGCGCGACTACGCGCGCGAGTTCGTCGCGGGCCTGCACCGGATGGAGTCCGAGACAGCCGTGCGCTTCGCCGTCGAGAACATGTACCCGTGGCGTGCCGGGCCGGGGTCGGTTGCGGCGTACCTGCCCGACTGGGACGTGCGCAATGACGACTACCTGCACACGACCCTCGACCTGTCCCACACCGCGGTGTCGCGCACGGACCCGCTCGAGATGGCCGCCGACCTCGGCAGCCGCCTGGCCCATGTCCACCTCGCTGACGGAACCGACTCCAGCCGGGACGAGCACCGCATCCCCGGCCGGGGCAGCCAGCCGGTGGCGGAGGTGCTCACGCAGCTCGCGGGCACCGGGTTCTCCGGCACGGTGATCGCGGAGGTGAGCACGCGCAAGGCGCCGGACCGGGCAGCGCGCATCGCCGACCTGGCCGAGACGCTCGCGTTCGCACGGCTGCATCTGGGTCAGGGTCCGCACGGTCCGCGCGTGCGGACCTAGGCTGGCGACGTGGCCGCATCCCCTCCGTCCGCCCAGGACGTCGCCGGGGCCGTGCTCCAGGCGGCGCGCCTGGCCTTCGCGGCGCGGGGGTACTCGGGCACAACGCTGAAGTCGGTCGCGGTCGCCGCCGGCGTCGCCCCCGACGTCGTGCGCTCGCTCTACCGGAACAAGGAGCAGCTGTTCGCGGCCGCGCTGACGCTGCCCTTTGATCCCGCTCGGGCCGTGCCGCGGCTGGTGGCTCCCGGGCTCGACGGCCTCGGTGCCCGCCTGGTCCGCCTGAGCCTGACGTGGCTGGACGACGACCAGGTGCGCGCCGACATCGCCCGCCTGGCCGTCGGGCGCCCCGAGGCGCCGGCGGTGGGTGCCGCAGCGGCGTCGTCGACGCCCGTCGCCGAGCTGCGGGCCCTCTCGGAGTACCTGGCGACGGTCGTCATCGACCCGGTGCTCGCGACGCTCGGGGTGCCCGATGCCCGCCTGCGCGCCGCGCTCATCACCTCGCACCTCGTCGGCATGGCCACGACCCGGTACGTCCTGCGCATCGAGCCGCTCGCGTCCGCCAGCGAGGACGACGTCGTCCGGCTGCTGGCCCCGGCCATCCAGGACCTCCTCGACCCGACGCGCTCGCCCCGGGAGCGCGCATGATCCGCGAGGCCCTCGCGTCCCTCGCCCGGCAGGAGTCGGTGAGCGGCATGATCTCGCGCACGCCCCTCGCCCGGGACCTCGTCGAACGCGTGGTCGGGGGTGACGACCTGCACGATGTCATGCCCGTCGCCAGCGACCTCGCCGATCGAGGGTTCCACCTGGCCCTGGAGCACATGGTGCCGAGCGTCGAGGGCCGTGCGCAGGTGTCGGCCGCCATCGACGACTACGCGGCGGTCGTCGACGCGGTCGCCGACGCAGGGCTGGCATCGGTGAGCGAGGTGATCGTGTTCGCGGAGGCCCTCGGCCAGCACGTGCCCGGGAGCGATCCACGGGGTGCGCTGGCCGAACTGGCGCGTTCCGCCTCGGCGCGCGGCGTGGGCCTGCAGCTGGGCACCGGCGAGCTGGCCGACCTGCCGGAGGCCCTGGCGTGGGCCCGCGACCTGGTTGACTCCGGCACCGCTGTGGGCGTCACGCTGCCGGCCATCTGGCGCGCCACTGAGCGCGAGGTCGTCGCATGGGCCGATGGGCGGGTCCGGCTGGTCAAGGGAGCGCACGGCGGGGGTGGGGAGGTCCACCGTCAGCCACTGGAGACGGACAAGGCCTTCGTGCGCTGCGCCCGGACCCTGCTGCGGGGCGCCGGGCATCCCTCGTTCGCGACGCACGACCCCCGGCTCATCGCGATCGTGCAGGACCGGGCGGCGGCCTACGGCCGGGCCCCGCAGACCTTTGAGTTCGCGTTCTACCTCGGGCGCCAGACCGGGGAGCAGGACCGCCTGCTGGCAGCGGGTCACAGCGTGCGCGTCTACGTCCCCTTCGGCCACCGGTGGCTGGAGCGCCTCGTGGGAGGCTTGGCCGAGCAGCCGACCGGCATCGCCAGCGCCGTCCGTTCGCTGCTGCCCGTCTGACGGGCCCCTCGGCACAACAGGAGGTCGATCCGATGCGCATAGCCGTTCTCGGCGGTGGGGTCATGGGCGAGACCCTGGCCTCCGCCCTCGGCCAGGCCGACCCCGTCCCGGACATCGTCGTCGCCGAGAAGCGCCCCGAGCGTGCGGCCGAGCTCGCCGAGCGGCTCGGCGTGCGGATCGCGAGCCCCGTCGATGCGGTCCGCGGCGCCGATGTCGTCATCCTCGTGGTGAAGCCGCAGGACACCCTCGCCCTGCTCGACGAGGTGGGCGCCCGGATCGAGCCGGGCAGCACCGTCATCTCGATCGCCGCGGGCATCCGAACCTCGACCGTCGAGCAGGCCGTGCCGGCCGGCGTGCACGTCGTCCGGGCCATGCCCAACACGCCGGCGAGCATCGGCCAGGGCGTCACGGGCATCAGTGCGGGAGCACAGTGCCCGCCGGAGGCGCTGGCGCTGGCCGAGGCTCTGCTGGCCCGCGTCGGCCTGGTTGTCTGCGTGCCGGAGGAGCTGCAGGACGCGGTCACGGCGGTGTCCGGAAGCGGTCCGGCGTACCTGTTCTACCTGGCCGAGGGGATGGTCGCGGCAGGCCGGGACCTCGGCCTCGAGGCCGAGGTCGCCCGCGACATGGTCGTCCAGACGCTGGTCGGGGCCGCGCTGCTGCTGCAGGCCTCGCAGGAGGATGCGGCGGAGCTGCGTCGGCGCGTGACGTCGCCCCAGGGCACCACGGCCGCCGCGATCGGCACCCTCGACGACCTCGGTGTCGGCGACGCGGTGCGTGCTGCGCTGACGGCGGCGCGGGATCGAAGTCGCGAGCTGTCCGGGGGATGACTGTGCGGCGGTCTGCACGCCCGTGAACCTCGTGGAGGGGATTTCGGGAATCAACTTTCCCTCGGGCCCCGAGGACCACTAGTCTGCGACAGCCCCGTGATCGTGGTCTCCGGAGGGAAGCCGGTGCGATGCGGCGCAGAGAGTGCGGTGCCTGAGATGTCGACGAATCCTGATCGCTCGCTCAGCGATGTTCACTTCCTGACCGTTGCTGAGGTCGCGGCCATGATGCGCGTCTCGAAGATGACCGTCTACCGCCTGGTGCACAACGGCGAGCTGCCGGCCGTCCGCGTGGGTCGATCGTTCCGGGTCCCCGAGCAGGCCGTCTCGGACTACCTGCGCGACTCGTACGTCGAGACCGCCTGATCCTGCCCTTCACCGGACCGCCCCGGGCGCTGTGACGCGCCGCGGGTAGGCTGTCGCACTGCTCCACTGAGGAGCGGGTGCGACTGCACCCACGAGACAAGGGATCGTCGATGGGCTCTGTGATCAAGAAGCGGCGCAAGCGGATGGCCAAGAAGAAGCACCGCAAGCTGCTGCGTCGCACGCGGGTCCAGCGCCGCAACAAGAAGTAGGGCGCCCGGCGGGTCCTGCAGCCTGCGGGTCGTCGTCGGCCTACGCGAAGTCGCCAGGGGTGGCCATGAAGCGCACCATCCTCGTCACGGGGGTCTCCCGGTATCTGGGCGGACGCATGGCGGCCCTTTTGGCAGCCGATCCGGCCGCTGAGGTCATCGGCGTCGATGTGGTGGCCCCGCAGAATCCGATCCCCGGGGTCGCCTTCGTCCGGGCCGACATCCGGAATCCCGTGATCGCGAAGGTCATGGGGGAGGCCCGGGTCGACACCGTCGTGCACATGGGCGTGATCGCTACCCCGAAGCAGGCCGGCGGCCGGTCCACGATGAAGGAGATCAACGTCATCGGGACCATGCAGCTGCTCGCCGCATGTCAGCGCACCCCGGCGCTCAAGCACCTGGTCGTGAAGTCGACGGCGGCGGTGTACGGCGCCGGGCCGAGAGACCCCGCGCTGTTCACCGAGGACATGGAGCCGCGGCATCGGCCGAGCTCGGGGTGGGCGAAGGACTCGGTCGAGGTCGAGGCGTATGTGCGCGGCTTCTCACGACGGCGCTCCGACGTGACCGTGGCGACGCTGCGGCTGGCCAACGTGATCGGCCCGGCGGTGCGCACGGGCATGACCGAGTACCTGACCCTGCCCGTCGTGCCAACCGTCCTCGGCTTCGACCCGCGGCTGCAGTTCGTCCACGAGGACGATGCCCTCGCCGCAATCGGCCGCGCGGTCGAGGTGCGGGCGCACGGCACGGTCAACGTCGCCGGTGCGGGTGTCGTACCGCTGTCGCAGGTGCTCCGGATCCTCGGCCGTCCTGGGATCGCGGTGCCTGCTGGCCTGGTTCCGTACCTCGGCAGGGCGATCGCCTCGCGCGGGCTTGCCGACCTCTCCGGCGAGATGATCCGCCTCCTCACGTACGGCCGCGCCCTCGACACCTCCGCGGCCGCCGCGTTGCTCGGGTTCAGCCCGCGGTGGACGAGCCTGGCTGCGGTCGAGGACCTCGCCGCCGCGCGAACAGACCGGTCCGCGTCCCCGGTCGGCGGACCGGTGCGGGAGGTCCGCAGTGCCTGAGGACTCGCGGCTCTCGGCGTCGAAGGCGGCCAGGCTCGTCGGCAACACCGGCCCTCAACCACTACGAAGGCCCGTGGAGACGCCAGAGCAGCACGAGCAGCCCGAGCGGCGATCCGGTCCCGGTGCCGATGGCGTGTGGAGCGACATCGAGCTCGCGGAGCTGACGACCACCGACCCGGAGACGTGGGCCGAGTTCATCCGCCGTCGGATGAGCGGGGACTACCAGGTCGACGACTTCGGCTTCGACCCCGAGCTGACCGACCGGGTGCTGCTCGGCCTCGTGCGGCCGCTCTACCGCTCCTGGTTCCGGGTCGAGGTCACGGGCCTGGAGAACGTGCCTGACGACTCGGGCGCGCTGATCGTCGCGAACCACTCCGGAGTCATCGCATGGGACTCGCTCATGACCCAGGTGGCGCTGCATGACGAGCATCCGGCCCACCGTCACCTGCGCATGCTGGGCGCGAACCTGGTGTTCTCGACCCCGTTCCTCGGCGAACTCGCCCGCAAGGCCGGTCACACCCTTGCCTGCCATCCCGATGCCGAGCGCCTGCTGACTGCCGGTGAGCTCGTGGGTGTGTGGCCCGAGGGCTTCAAGGGGATCGGCAAGCCCTTCGCGCAGCGCTACAAGCTGCAGCGGTTCGGCCGCGGTGGCTTCGTGACCGCTGCCCTGCGCACCGGGGCGCCGATCATCCCGACCGCCATCGTCGGTGCGGAGGAGACCTATCCCATGATCGCCAATTCGGCACTGCTCGCCCGAGTCATCGGCCTTCCCTACTTCCCGATCACGCCGACCTTCCCCTGGCTCGGCCCCCTGGGCATGGTCCCGCTGCCAAGCAAGTGGCACATCCACTTCGGCGAGCCGATCGCGACCGACGGGTACCCCGAGGCCTCCGCCGACGACCCGATGGTCGTCTTCAACCTCACCGACGAGGTGCGCGAGCAGATCCAGCAGACGCTGTATCGACTCCTGGTGGCGCGCCCGTCGGCGTTCGGCTGAGGCTCAGACGCGACGCGCGCGGGCGCTGACGTAGCCGATGGCCATTCCTGCGGCGATGCCGGCGGCCCCGGCGGCTGCAGGAAGGGCGTAGCGCTTGACCTGCTCGCGTCGGCGGAAGTCACGGATCGGCCAGCCGTTGTCGCGCGCATGGTCGCGCAGGGTGGCATCCGGATTTACGGCGACGGGCCGTCCGACCAGCGAGAGCATCGGGATGTCGTTGGACGAGTCGGAGTAGGCCGAACACAGCTCCAGGTCCAGGCCCTCACGCTGCGCGATAGCGCGGATGGCCTCGGCCTTGGCCAGACCGTGCAGGGGCGGACCGTCGAGGTGTCCGGTGTACTTGCCGTCGCGGATCTCGGAGACCGTGCCGAGTGCGCCGGTGAGCCCGAGCCGCTGGGCGATGACGGTGGCCAGCTCGACAGGCGTGGCGGTGACCAGCCAGACCTGCTCGCCCGCGTCGAGGTGGCCCTGCGCGAGGGCGAGCGTCCCGGGGATCAGCTTGTCGATCATGGTGTCGTCGAAGATTTCCTGCCCGAGCTGCGCGAGCTCCTTCACAGAGCGTCCCTGGACGAAGGAGAGAGCGGCCTCCGTCGCCGATGCCATGTCCTCGAGGTCCTCCGACCCGCTGAGCACGAACTTCAGTTGCTTGACTGCGAAGCCCACGATCTCGTGGCCGCTGAAGTAGTTGCGTCGGGCCAGGCCGACGGCAAGGTGGAACAGACTCGCTCCGCGCATGATGGTGTTGTCGACATCGAAGAACGCTGCGGCCGACGTCGTGCGCTCGGTGTCCCCTTCGACGGCGTGCGGTGATGCCGCGACCGCCGACGCCTGACCTGCGCGGCGGTACCGCGACAGTACGTCGGAGTGCTCGGGGACGGGCACCTCGTCAGGGTGATCCACCCGAGGAGACTATCCAGCGACGGACGGGCCTGTGCGACACTCGTGGAGTGCGCTGGGCGCCGTGCCCGAGGGGAGAGTCGATGAACGCCAACGTCGCCGGCTTCCTGCGGGAGACGGCCCGTCGGGACCCGCAGGGGACCGGCCTGGTGGTCGGGGAGCGCCGGATGACGTGGGCGCAGGTCGATGCCGAGGTTGATGCGCTCGCCGCGGGCCTCGTCCAGCGCGGACTCCACGCCGGAGACCGCATCGCGCTGCTGCTCGGCAACAGCGCCGAGTTCGTCGTCGCCTACTTCGGTGCTGCGCGCGCCGGACTGGTCAGCGTGCCGATGAACCCGGCTTCCAGCGCTGCCGAGGTCGCGGTGCTGCTCGCCGATGCCGGCGCGCGCGTGCTGCTGGTGCAGCCGAGCACCCTGGAGGTGGGGTCGCAGGCGGCCGCCGCCCTCCCGGGCTGCGAGGTCATCGAGGCCGGAGGCGCCGAGTGGCAGTCGATCATCGCCGCCGGACGCGGAGCCGTCCTCGCGGAGCCCGCGACGTCGCAGGACGCGCTTGCCCTCCTGCTCTTCACGGCCGGCACGAGCGGGCGACCGAAGGGTGCGATGCTCACGCACGGCGCCCTGCGCTCGAACATCGAGATGCTGCTCTCGCTCGACTCGCCCCCGGCTGTCACGCCGGACGACGTCGTCCTGCTCCTCCTGCCGATGTTCCACGTCTACGGGCTGAACACCGGCCTCGGCCTGGCCGTCGCAGCGGGCGCGACAATCGTGATCAGCGACCGGTTCGATCCCGAGGAGTCCCTCGCTACGGTGCGGGACCTCGGCGTCACCACGATCCCCGCAGCGCCCGCGATGTTCCAGGCGTGGTCGGGAGTCCCCGATGCGCGCGAGGCGCTGGCAGCTGTCCGGCTGCTGTCGAGCGGTGGCTCGCCCCTGCCGGCCGACGTGCTCGAGCGGTTCACCTCGCACGCGGGCCACGACGTCTTCGAGGGCTACGGCATGACGGAGACGGCCCCGGTGGTCGCGACGACGCTGGTCTCGGGGTCGGCCAAGCCCGGCTCGGTGGGTCGGCCGCTGCCGGGCCTCCAGGTGCGACTGGTCGACGACACCGGACCGGGCGGCAGTGGCCGGGACGTCGACGAGGGGGATCCCGGCGAACTCTGGGTGCGGGGCCCGAGCATCTTCAGCGGCTACTGGCCGAACGGCGAGGGAGGTCCCGACGCCGACGGGTGGTTCCGCTCCGGCGACGTGGCGTACCTCGACGAGGACGGCGACCTGCATCTCGTCGATCGACGCCGAGAGGTGATCCTCGTGAACGGCTTCTCGGTCTACCCGCGCGAGATCGAGCTCGTCATCGACCAGATGCCCGAGGTGCGGGAGTCGGCGGTCGTTGGTGTTCCCGACGATGCGAGCGGCGAGGCGGTGACGGCCCTGGTCGTGTGCCGGCCGGGTGCGAGCGCGACGGTGGAGCAGATCGCGCAGTTCTGCGCCGAGCGGCTCGCTCGCTTCAAGTGCCCGACCACGATCCGCATCGTCGATGCGCTGCCGCACTCCGCCACCGGGCGCGTGGCCAAGGGCCGCCTGCGCGAGGTCTACGGCGACGCGGGCTACGGGGCATGACATCCGCGTCGGTGCCTGACGCGCGGGTCACCCTGATCGGCAAGCCGGGCTGCCACCTGTGCGAGGACGCCCGGGCCGTGGTCGTGGCGGTGTGCGCGGAGCGGGGCGCCACGTGGCACGAGTGGTCGATCGAGGACGATCCCTCGCTGTACGAGGAGTACTGGGACCGGATCCCGGTGGTCCTGGTCGATTGGCGACCCCACGACTTCTGGCGGATCGACCCGGTACGGCTGCGGACGGCGCTCGCAGGCTGACCACCCGGCTAGGTGACCGATTAACGGACGTCAGCGCACGGTCAACTTTGTGGCTTCGTTACGAATTCCCTAACCTACGGGGGCGTCGGAACGGCCTCCCGGTGCCGCTCCACCCACCGGCCGTCCGATCC
>Ga0129336_10000424_pt1 | contig 24847 bp, 31 predicted proteins | sample CPB6_02_DNA_FD_96878 | JGI IMG/M metagenome (GOLD analysis project Ga0129336, IMG submission 96878) | Freshwater to marine salinity gradient microbial communities from Chesapeake Bay, USA - CPBay_Sum_0.6_0.2_DNA | ecosystem: Environmental > Aquatic > Marine > Coastal | place: USA: Chesapeake... | reverse complement strand
TCTTGTTTGCTCTGGTCATTATCATCATAAGTCCTCTTCTGGCAATATTCATTACCTTGGCAATCATGGTGAGTTTACTTGGAGCGATTATAATGATCCTAAGGGATTTCATATCTTTGATACGGAAACGAGAGATCTAAAATTTATTAGAAATCCATATACGATCTTTGAAAAGATATGGTACAACGATATTGATTATAGCATAGAAGATATTGCTTCTCATAACTATGAGAAATACAAGAATAAGATTATAAAAGTAATCGTACAAAACAAGACTAATCCATATTGGTTTGATATGTTTGTTGATAACCTAGAGAAGTGTGGTATCCTAGAGCTGCAGGTTGTTGAAGATCATCTTAACTTGAACTTAGAGCAAGATGAAGATATCATCAACGAAGCAGAAGATACACTTACTATCTTTAAGAATTATATTGGTCAAATTAATACGACCGATGATATCAAACAGAAGATAGAAAATACTGTACACTCTCTATACGCTGAGGCATTGTCTACTGAATGATTGTATTTAAAAAGATTAGATGGAAAAACTTCTTAAGTACCGGCAATCTCTTTACCGAGATAGAACTTAATAAGTCTGCGACTACACTCATCGTTGGTGAAAATGGAGCCGGCAAATCAACTTTGCTGGACGCATTGTCATTTGCGTTATTTAATAAACCATTTAGAAAGATTAATAAGCCACTATTACTTAACTCTATTACTAAGAAAGATCTTGTTGTAGAGATTGAATTTTCTATTGGTCCTAATAACTATAAGATTATTAGGGGAATAAAGCCAAACTTATTTGAAGTTTATCAGAATGGTTCATTGCTTAACCAGTCAGCAGATAGCAAAGACTATCAAGAAATTCTTGAGAAGCAAATTCTTAAGATTAACTTCAAATCTTTCTGTCAAGTGGTAGTACTTGGTTCTGCTTCATTTGTTCCATTCATGTCATTGCCTACTGGACAACGTAGAGAAATTATTGAAGATCTTCTTGATCTTCAAATCTTTACAAGCATGAACACTATTCTCAAACAGAGGATTACAACTAATGCTGAAGATCTTATAAAGCAAGAAGCCAATAAAAAGATAGTTGAAGAAAAGATAAAGCTTGTTAAAACACATCTTATCGAACTACAAAATAATAATGAAAAGATTATCAGTGAAAAGAACGAAAGAATAGATCAGACTAATACACAGATTAATGGACTTAATGAAGATTACTGGTCTCTAAGAAATAAGAGAGAATCTTTAGAAGAAAAGATGATCGATGAGAAAGAACTATCTTCTTCTATGAAAAAGTTGACCGCTCTTAAACACAAATTCGAAGCTCACCTCTCATCACAAAAAGAACAGATAAAATTCTTCACCGATCATGACAATTGCCCCACATGCAAACAAGAGATTGATGAATCTTTTAAATGTGACATGGTCAATAATAATGAAGAAAAAATAAAAGAACTAGAAGAGAATCTAGAAGTAGTAGCAAAAAATTATGTAGAAACAAATGATAAGATTAATCAGCTCATGAACATACAGAGCGATATTAATAGTATTAAAATGGATGAGCATAAATTGGCTACAAAGATATCATCTCTTGTTGAATATAGAACACAACTTGAGAGTGAGATTAATAATATTAAAAAGAATGTAACTGAAGATAACTCTGATCAACTAACTAAACTGGTAGATGAACTCAAAGAAGCAGATGATTTATTGAATGAATTGCACGATTTGAAACAGACATATCAGGCTGTCTCAGTATTGTTGAAAGATGGTGGTATTAAAGCTAAAATAATTAAGCAATATATACCTATTATTAATAAGCTTATTAATAAGTATCTGTCGTCTATGGACTTCTTCGTTCAGTTTGAACTTAATGAGGAATTTAATGAAACTATCAAATCTAGATTTAGAGACGAGTTTAGCTATGCTTCATTCTCCGAAGGAGAGAAAATGCGTATTAATCTTGCTATACTTTTTACTTGGCGCGCTGTTGCTAAGTTGCGTAACTCTATCTCTACAAATATTCTTATCATGGATGAAGTAATGGATTCATCACTCGACTCTAATGGTACAGAAGAATTCATGAAAGTATTAACACAACTTGCTGTTGATACTAATACATTCATTATTAGTCATAAGACTGATCAACTTTATGACAAGTTTACATCTGTGATTAAATTTGAAAAACATAAGAATTTTAGTAGAGTAGCATGACAGAAAAAAGATTATTACTGTATTTTGGTGGAAATAAACCAAGAGATTTATCTCTTGGTCTTCCAGCGTGGATACCAATAACAAAAAGACCCTTCATACAATCAGTTAATAGAGTTAATAATGATATCGGTCAGTATATAAATCCATTTAAATCCGTAATAGCAACTGAAACAATAGAAGACCTTTTAAAATTAAATAATAATAATTTATCATTTGAAGATCAAGCTCATTATACGGCTTTACAGATTAAAGAAAAAACAAAGAATTGTAAAGTATTCTTAATGTATAGTGGAGGTATTGATAGTACTTCTGCTCTAGTATCTATCATGAACACATGGAATAAAGAAGATCTAGAAAGAGTCTTTATTTTAATGTCTTATAGATCTATTGAAGAGTTTCCAGATATGTGGAAAAATATTAATCATGTGTTTAAAGGAAGAATTATTAATTCTTTGATTAATACTGATAAATTTCTTAATGAAGGATATATGGTAACTGGCGAATTTGGAGATCAATTGTTTGGTAGTGATGTTGTTATACCATTAGTAGGAAAGTATGGCGACGAAGGTATCCATCTGCCTTGGAAAAATAATATTAATAATTTTTATAAAGATTTGTTTGGTAATAAATTTTCTAAAAATGTTGATTTATTTGTTGACAAATATGCTCAAACTCTAGAATATTCTCCATTTAAGATACAAAGTTGTTTTGATTTTCTATGGTGGTTTAATTTTACAAATAAATGGCAATTAGTAAAATATAGAATGTTAGAACAAAAAAGGTTTCAAGACCCTAAAGCCAGTTTTTCTAAGATACTGCATTTCTTTGATACTCCAGAATTTCAAAGATGGTCTCTAGATAACCAAAATCAGAAAATACAAAATACACTAATTTCATATAAATATAGCGCAAAAGAATTTATAGTTAAGCATACTAAATATACAGACTATCTCAATAAGCCTAAGGTTGGTAGCTTACAATTTATATGGAGCAATTTTGATAAAAGCTACGCTTTTGATCAAGAATTTAAAGAGATGACACACGAAGAAGTTATAGGATGCGTTAATGATTATGGAAGAGCAGATTGACTATGATATAGATGGTAGATTATCTTATCCAGACGATGAATCTAGATATTATATCTATATTGGAACTGATAGAAGAATTATAAAAATACAAGAGTATAAACATTGGTATACTCCTGTAAGAGAATTTAAATTTTTTACTTTCGATGGTAAAATTAATCCTAAAGTTTTTATTAATCCGCACGAATATACTTTAGATAAAGATGAAATAGTGCAAAAACCAAATTGTTCATTTCAAGTTTTGCAGCAGTGCAAAGAAGAAGCGCTTGAAGTAATCATTTGGGAAAGATTTGAAAATTTTATCTTTAATTATACGAGAATGTATGCTAAAAATTTTATAGAAATGCTTAGTGATATTTACATACTTGATGAAATAAAAGATTATATTAATAATAATAAAACAGGACAACTATTAAATAACTTGTACTTAATGAATGAAAATAACTATTCTTTAGAAGATATAGTTAATAAAGAAATTATTAAAATTGAAGACAAGAAAAACATATTGATGTTTATCGATACTCAACGCCATAACTTAAAGAAACTTATTTCAGAAAAGAAATATGAAGAAGCTTTAAGCTATATTAAAAAAACACATGCTTCTTGGTGAGAAAACATGATTATACATACACAAAATACTTCTATCATCGATATGAGAGATACTATGTATCCTACATACTCTCTCATGGTAAGAAACACTACATCACAAATTAAAGCAAAAGATATTTCGTGGTCTACTGCTATGGGATATTCTTACGGTGTTGCTGAGATTAAAAATGGTGATAGAACCATCTTACTTCAGCCCGGTGATTATTTTTCATTTACAGTTAAAGAAAATGATGTTAGTATTTCTTCTGTAGATAATCTATTCATTGTTTTTAGACTTGGGTTCATGGGTCATAATCTAATAGGCCAGACAGATAATAAGGGTAAGCTTTCATATATTGATGGGTGTTCTGATTCTTTATTAGTTTATCCACCAAGATTAGGTGATGCTTCTTTAAACTTTCTATATTTTCCAAAAAATATCAATCAATCTTATCATACACATCCTAGCATAAGAATTGGTTGTGTTATTAGTGGAAGTGGTATATCTGATACAGATATTCCAAACGAATTAACCACTGGTACACACTTTTGTCTCGAAGAACAAGAGCTTCATCGTTTTAGAACAGAAAATTCTGAGATGAGAATTATTGCATTTCACCCCGATGGAGATTGGGGGCCTACAGATGAAAACCACACGATGATCAACAGGACATATGTAAAAAAATGAAACTAGTTATTGGTAATGATCCTATCTTGAAAGAAGAATGTAAAGAATTTGATTTTTCAAATCCACCGTTTGATCCAATCGAATTTTCTCAGAATCTAGTTCAAATGATGTACGATAACAATGGTATTGGCCTTGCTGCCAATCAAGTTGGAGTACCTTATAAAATCTTTGCTATGAGGGGAAAACCTGCAGATTTTGTATGCTTTAATCCTAGAATAGTCATGCCTTCAAACGAAGTAATTGTTTTAGAAGAATCATGCTTGTCTTTCCCTGGTCTTGCTATTAAGATAAAACGACCACAACATGTACGCGTAAGATTTCAGAGTCCTACGGGTGAGACTGTAACTCAACAATTTACAGGCATGACTGCCCGCGTGTTTCAGCATGAAATGGATCATGTGAATGGATTCTTGTTCTACACGCGTGCTAATCGTTTTCATCGCGAGAAAGCTTTTAAGAAATGTGGAATTATTTAAAATTCAGTAACATACAAATAGCTATAAATCTAAACCCGTTTACATGGGGGTTTCACTTAGAATACGGTGGCCCAACTACCATGGATCCAGCTATGTACTTTCTGGCATTTAAGGTTATAATGATAAGAGTAAGTATAGTACTGGATGACGGGAGCTGGTAAGTGAATATATTCTACATTGATACTGATCCAATCAAAGCTGCGCAAGGCATGGTAGATAAACATGTAGTCAAGATGATTCTTGAGTCTGCGCAGCTTCTATCTACTGCACATCGTCTACTGGATGGCACGCAGATCGAAGGTACATCTAAGACTGGCCGTAAAGCCAAACGTTGGATCCTTCATGATGGTCGCCAAGATGTTTTGTATCAGGCAACACATATTAATCATCCATCTTCAGTGTGGTGTCGACAGTCAGTAGAAAACTACTCTTGGCTGGTCGAGCACTTCTTTGCTCTGATGGACGAATATACACATCGTTATACTAAAAAACATGCATGCGCGGGTGATCTTAGCTATATGCTTCAATCTCCTCCGCATAAGCTTAAAGACTATGACTGGACTACTATGCCATCTGCTATGGCTGATGAATATAAAATTAGTGATGACCCATTAACAAATTACCGAAACTATTATAAGATTGGTAAGGCCACTATGCATAAGTGGACCAATCGTCAACCTCCGGAGTGGATTATATGAGTAAAGACTGGGCTTTTGATATTGCTATGATGCACGAGAAGTATGGTGTTCATCCTGTTGTAGAAAAGATGGATGCTGATACTCTTAAGAAGTTTCTTGAATTTCGTGTTCGCTTCTTGGAAGAAGAACTTACCGAACTTAAAACTGCTTCAAATGCCGATGATGTTGTAGATGCACTTATTGATCTATGCGTTGTTGCTATTGGCACACTTGATGGCTTCGGCGTCAATTCACATAAGGCGTGGGATGCAGTGCTTGAAGCAAACATGAATAAGAAAGTTGGCGTAAAAGAATCACGACCCAATCCTCTTGGTTTGCCAGATCTTATTAAACCTGAAGGTTGGGCAGCTCCGTCACATGCTGATAATGAAGGCAAACTTAAAGAGATCTTCTAATGAATATTAATGATTATGCAAAACTCATCTTCTCTAAAGAGAGTTTTATTCTTGAAAAGACACAAGAATTAGATGATTATTTGACAAATATTTCAAACAATATTTTTAGTAATCCAAAACAAAGAAAAAATAGGTCATTTGAGCAAGTATATAATGCTGTAAAAAAGATGACTGTCGAACATGTCTTAGTTCAAAGGAATGTTGGGTTTCTACATAATCCGCTTCCGTGGGATAAAAAAGTTCCACACTCACACGCATATGATCTTATCCATGAGAGTGGATGTAAAACTTTTGAATTGAAAAGATGGCCACCTAATAAACCGGATGGTTCAACTGCTGAATGGTTCAGTTACCCTTATGAAGCAATTGATAACTTCCGAAAGCATCTTGATATAATTGATTATTTGATTGGCGCTAAGATGATCGAACACAAAGATTGTTATGAAGTTGGTTATCATATGATTGCCGACGCTAAAACATTTTTTAAATATACTAAAAGGGGTATGTACGAACCTACTGATTTGGTGTACTATCATAGAGATGCTATTAAAGATGGCAATTGTGTCACGAACCATAATGTGAAATATAGGAGCAAATAATGTCAGATCGTCACTCAGTTGAAGTTCTTGCTGAATGCATTGCCTTACAGAATGCAAAAGCAAATGATTACCAGAACAAGAATTCTCGTATTCTTCAGGCAGACTATTATACAAATGGTTGTGCTACTATCCATGATATCATGCATGGTAAGATGCTTCGCATGCAATCTGTCATGGAAGCTATGCAGAATGATCCTAACTATGCTCCTAACTTCGAATCACTTGAAGATTCAGCTAAAGATTTGATCAACTATGGATCATTCTTCGTTGCGTATCTTCGTGGTAAGGTTGAAGGTCAACGACCAGATCGCGACTTCCTTAATCGTAAGATTAATGTTTCAGAGACTACACAGTCTAATATTAATAGCTATGGCGTCATGACTGCAACATATAAGCCGACGGGTGAATAATAATGCACATGCGAAACACCGTAGAAGATATCAGACAACATTTCAAAGATCTGTTGAGACATAAAGTCTTTGTAACTGATAAGACTGGTGTTAAGATGCTTGAGATCGTCGGCGCAAACTTTGTTGCCGACGAGAAGTCTATCTTTGGTAATGTCAACTATGATTATGTTGAGCGTGAGCTTGATTGGTATAAATCAAAATCGCTCAGCGTTAATGATATCCCCGGTGGTCCTCCTGCTATTTGGAAGCAAGTAGCTGATAAAGATGGTTATATCAACTCCAATTATGGTTGGTGTATTTGGACTGAAGATAATGGTTGGCAATATGAAAACGTTCTTGCTGAACTTCGCAAGAATCCAGAGTCTCGACGTGCTACTATGATCTATACACGACCAACTATGTGGAAAGATTATAATCACAATGGTCGTAGTGATTTTATGTGCACAAATGCCGTACAATACATGATTAGAAATAATGCTCTTCACGCTGTTGTACAGATGCGTTCTAATGACGTTGTATTTGGTTATAAGAATGACTATGCATGGCAATCATATGTTCTAGATAATCTTTGCTTAGAAACTGGTGTGCAGCGAGGTGACATTCATTGGAACGTTGGCAGCCTTCATGTCTATGAACGTCATTTTGATTTAGTAAAATGATTATACACAAGTGGGATAAACGCTATCTTCAGTTAGCTAAAAGTATTGCGCAATGGTCTAAAGATCCTAGCACAAAAGTTGGAGCTGTGACTGTTGGCAATCAAGGGCAAATCCTTTCGCAAGGTTACAATGGGTTTCCTCGTAACATTAACGATACTGAAGCTAGATTAAACGATAGACCCACTAAGCTAAAATATGTTGTTCATGCAGAGATGAATTGCATATACAATGCTTGCCTGAATGGTGTATCTCTTAAAGACTCTGATCTATATGTCTACGGCTTGCCAGTCTGTTCCGACTGTGCTAAGGGAGTCATACAGGTCGGAGTTAAAAGAGTAATCATGTGTTATCCTGTCGATATCACAGATAGATGGCAAGCATCTTTCGAAGATACATCTAAAATGTTCTCAGAAACTGGTATAATCTTTAGCACATATGATGAAAAACGTATTGAACTTTCTTGAAGATCATGAGATATCAGAAGATATCATCATTCTAGGCCAATGCCCTTCAAGTCGAACTGAGCCATTTAAGAATGGAACGTTTGATAGACTAAAGAAGTGGTGTGATGAAGTTGGTCTAAACGCATGGGATTTTCATAATGTTATTCCAGACAAGATCAATAGTTACTCTATAAAAGATGTAAACAGCGATCTTTTAATCACACGTACGAAAAATAAAAAGAAAGTTGTAGCTCTAGGCAGCTTCGTAAGTCGAGTGTGCACTAAATATAAAATCGATCATTTTAAGATCGATCATCCATCTCCGCGAAATCGTAATCTTAATAGTAAAGATTATGAAAGAGCTATGATTGAAAGATTTAAAATATATGTCAACACTTGAAACAACAGAGTATTATGATGAATACATCAGATATTTTAATCTCGCAAAAGATCAGCAAGCCAAGTGCAATCTCGGTACAGTACCATACAAAAACTCCTGTATGGGAGATGATCTACTTGAGAATGTCGAGCTCTACGATGTTGTTGAGCGAAAGTTTGCAGGATTCTCACAAATCGTTAACGACGTATTTTACGGATGGACACCTGAACATCCATACTGGCATAAGATGGAGCAGGGAATCCATACTCGTCAACGCGAGATAGTTGCTAAAGACTGGACAGGTAAACATTCTGATTTTAAACTACCAGAATGGTTGTACATCTTTATTCTACATCGTGTATGCGGTTCAGGTATTAATTATTCGTTTAAACCTTCTGGTTATCATAATACTATACTCTTCAACCTTCATAATTGTAAAACTATTGAAGAGATGACTAAGATGTTGAACAACTACCCAACATCTTTCTATACATCTGTTGGTTACCAGTTTCCTCAGTTTCCAAAACCACCACATGGTTATAAAAGAGCTGGCGACTATTACCTTACTGAATTTGCTCCTAGACTTGCAAGAGATTTAGCAGAGTTTCTCGAGAAAAGCAATGCTAAGAAAGATCTGCGTGAGATTGGTGAATTCATGCTAAAGTGGAATGTTGATAATGGTCTCAAGCAATATCATTTTCAATATGCTGCAGTTGTCGCTGATATAGCTGACTGGTATCCACAATACGTTAATAAAGAAAGTCATTTCTATTATGGATCGAATGCTGTAGAATGTATCTCTTATCTTGCTGTTAATACAAAGAAGATGAAACAAGAACAGTTCTTGGATGCAGTTATGGATAAGATCTATGAAGATACCGGTGCATATGCTTATAACGCAGAAGATGTGTGTTGTGATTTCATTCGTTGGGTAGAAAATTACATTAGACCTGGTGCAGATTATGATCATCTTGATCGTGATGCTGTGTGGTCTTCATGTAAGATTAAAGATCATCCGTTTGGCAGACAAAAAGCAATGCTGACTCTTGGCTTAGTTGATTCTTTCAATAGAATTAATTGTCATCCTGCTGATAGTTATATCTTGGATATTCATGGCATGAGTGTTAAGGATTACAAGCAAAAGGTAAATGAACTTGAATTCATTAGCTGAGTTTATAACCGATCGTACGTATGATATTGACTATCAAAATCTAGCTGAGGTAGACCTAGATGAAAAAGGAAAACCTACTCGTAGCTGGATGTGGAAATGGTCTCAGGAAGAACGTACATCTAAGTTCTTTGAATTCTGTCGAGCTTATGATAAGAGAGAAGATTCTCTGCTAAGAGATAACTATCAACAGTTTTCTCATCGCTTGCATTGGGATGAATGTCCATTCGTAGATGAAGTTAAAGAAATTAAAGATCCTGAGACTGTTTTGCATTCATGCTTGTTGTTTTCATTTACTAATGAGCATTGGCAAACATATAAAGCATGGGCAATAGGTCATAACCAAGGATTAAGCAAGCGCCTAAATGAGGGTCATCGTGCGTGTCGTTCTGATCTCTTTCAGATCTACTATCCTAAAGGAACAGTAGTCGAAAACTGGCTTCTTACTGGCCCACAGAAAGCAGCTGAAACACTCCATCATAAGTTATCAACTAGCAATAGGCCATATACTATGATGGAATTCGCGAAGATACTTAACGAACATTTTGTTTCTGAGCAAGGTTTTCGTAATGCAATGTATCCATGCAAGAATGCAGCAAGACATATTGCTATGAGTCATCCTGAATGGGTAGATCCAGAAAGTTTCTTACATGGTGGCACTGGTTTCTTTGATGGGTTAAGCCAAGTATTTGATTGTCCGCAGTATATGAGTAAAGCAAAGTATGAAATAGCAGAGGATGGAAGATATGTTCCAACAAACTCTGCTGGACAATCTTTTTATGATAAGATGTTATATCTTTTTGAACACCGAGATAATCCAATAGAACGACAGAAGTTTCTAAACTTAGAAGATAAGTTATGTTTCTTCTATAAACATATTGCAATTAGAAACGGTGTGAAGCAGACAACTAAACAAATCCCATATGATTGGGTGTATCCTAAAAACTGGTCATTGAAGACAAACACATATGAGTCATAATAAACATGTAATTGATGGCATCAACAAAGATGTTGGCATCTTTGGTTATGAAGCTGCAAAAGAATATTACCTTTCATTAGCTGAAGGTTGGAAACCGTATAACCCCGATCCTGTCGTTATTGAACACGAGGGTGTTCGAGTCGTACGTGATGATCTAATTGTCGGTACAAAGACTAGAGCGGGTGATCTGCTTGCGTCAAAACTAAATCACGATACCATTGTGTATTCACAACCAAGAGTTGGATTAGCAGGTGTATCGTTGCTAGATGTTGCTAAGCATCATAACAAAAAAGTTGTTTTGTTTATGCCAGCATCTAAGCGTATATCTTTACATCAGGCTTGTTGTATTGAACGTGGTGCTACTCCAATTTTTGAACGAATCGCTGCGATGCCTATTCTTAATATGAAAGCAAAAGAGTGGGCAGATAAAAACAATGCTTTCTTTGTTCCTCTTGGTTTGAAGCATGAACTGGCGACTGCCGGAATAGTACATGCTGCTTCGAAGATCCCTGAACCAGAAGAAGTATATGTTGCCATCTCAACTGGTGTATTGTCTAGGGCTCTTCAGATTGCATGGCCAAATGCTAAGTTTACATGTGTTGCAGTAGCTCGTAACTTGAAACAAGGTGAATTAGGAAGAGCACAAGTTATATCTGAACCACTCGAGTTTGCACAAGAAGAGACAGAGTTGCCACCTTTCCCTGCGATTAAAACATATGATGCTAAAGTTTGGAAGTATATCCCAAAAAACAGTGGCAGAAATGTATTGATGTGGAACGTTGGCCCAGAGCCACAGTTGACAAATTTAGACATTTATGATACTGTTGACTCTTATAAAGATTGGGATAAGAATCTATGACTGCAGTTTTAACAGCTCCTTTCATTCCTATTGCTAAGAATCTCTCTTCGCACCGTGCTGCGCAAGGGGTGATTTATGCTGACCAGTTGAAACAGACTGGTGTTGATGTATATGTTAACATGTCGCTTGATCGTTACATCGAAGATCATAATCGATTTGATACGATGTACGTCTATCATGGCAACGATTGGTCAGGCCATCTAAACTTATTTGGTGGACTTAAAGAGTTTCCTCACGTAGATAACTTCTTAAACTTTTCTAAGTTCAAAGGTAAAGTCTATTCTTTGATTATTGACTTTCCTGATTATTACGAACAACTGAAACATAAAGTTGATCTTGCTTCTAGTAAGAATAAACCTATTGATCCTCGTTGGAATCAAGTAGACTGGAATAATATTCTTCGTATGCAGAAAGAAGCAGAGACTATTACACCAAACTTGTTGAAAGTATATCCTAACATTGCTATTGGTGATAGTCATGCAATATGCATGTATCGTCCCGGTTGGATCAACTACTCTATGCCGTTTAAAACACTGCATGGTGCGTTGAAGATGGGCCTACATACATTCGTTAAACCATGTGAAAATGATTATGAGAATGTAGAATTTTATTTTGGTAATATTGATGTTCGTCATCATCTTCTAAGACAACCAGACCCTGTTGCTGCAACTAAAGAATTGGTTCGTGAATATACAAGACAGGCTCTTGGTGTTGCTGAGATGTACAATTCTAAAGTAACTCTTTATGAGCTTCTTCCTATTGAAAATGAAAAGCGTCATATTCCTAAAACTGGCTGGTATGAAAAAACTCCATTCTATGGATCTAGAGTTGAACGAGATAACATTCGTAAACTATTTAAAGAAGAGTTGAAGAAGTATGAATGTGATGCTCTTAGAGTATTTGAATGGGTTGATGGTCTAATCAATGAACATGGTGAGTTGGACTTCAAATATATGGAGAAGCCACAATCTGTGCATCTTTCTAGAGAATTTTATCCACATTGGCAAGGTTGGGAGTGGAATGGACTGAATCCTCCTATAAATAAACCAGCTACAGTACATCATGCCAGCCTTGAGAGTTTCATATGAGACATGCTACTATTATCCCGCTTATTGGCGGAGAAGCAATCGCTTCGACTAATGTGTTTGGAAGTAGACCCGATTACATCCTTTCATATAGCGCATTTAAAGATAACGAATCACATCTTTTAAATTACTGGAATCATGAAGTTCCATATTATCTTCTTGATGAAGGGCAGCGACATCCACACGAAGTAGATGTTATCTCTAGTGTATGTCCATGCGCTGGTCTATCCATGTTTTCTATGGGATATGGTGAACATAATCCTAATAATAAATGGATGATCGAGACTGCTAAGTATGTTCTTGGAGAAGTTAAACCTAAAGTATTCTGGGGTGAGAATGCTCCTGCACTGGCAGGAAAAGTAGGTAAGCCTATTAGAGAGCAACTTCAACAAATCGGTAAAGAGAATGGTTACACTATGACTCTTTACCGTACAAAGAGTTTGCTTCACGGTGTGCCACAAGTCAGAGAACGTACATTCTATTTCTTCTGGCGTGGTAATAAGACTCCTCTCCTTAATTTCTATAGTAGAGAATATGAGAAGATTGAAGATGTCATTACTGGTGTAAAATCAAACACCATGATGGAACCAATCAATAAAAACACACCTAGTAATGATCCTTACTATCGTTATTTGCTAGAGGTTATTCATGGTGGTGTTACTCACCGTGAACACTTCGATCTTCTTGATCTTAGAGATATCGCCGTTAGATACTTTGATGCTAAATCTTTGATCGAGCATCATAATCATTCGTATCTACAAGTAGGTGAATGGATGCAAAAGCAAGGATATGAAAAGGAAGTAGAAAAATGTAAGAGAATGCATGAAAAGCTTGCATCAGGTGGTAATATCATGAGACGTGGTACAATCGTTCCTAAAGATCATATTGGAGCTTTTGTTGGTCACTATCCTAAGATGCTTACGCACCCATATGAAGACAGATATATTACTTACAGAGAAGCGCTCAGCATCATGGGCATGCCCGAAGATTATGAGTTGCTCAAGCCAACTGTAAGTTATAACCATATTTGTCAGAACGTTCCTGTTAAAACTGCTACTGATATGGCAACAGAAGTCAAAGCAGTTTTAGACGGCGAAAGAGATTATGTTGACAATTTTATGGTTTATCAATATAATCATGATCGTACAAATGAAATTATTAATACTAAAACTAGCACACTCGTGGAGTATTTTGTTTAATGGAACCACAATATAAATTTACTGAGCCAGAACTAATTAATGAGTTGTATCAGTACATCGCTGATACTTACACGAAGCATTATGTTGGTCCTGATAACATTCAGGCTTTTGAACTAATTGCTTCAGCCGGTCATGGTGTTGGTTTTACCATCGGCGATATCATCAAGTATGCTGCTAGATACGGCAAGAAGAATGGCAGAAACAGAGATGATCTTATGAAGATACTTCACTACGGAATTCTTGCACTTTATATTCATGATAAGGAGAATAACACAAATGGAAATTAAGATTAACACTGAAGAACTTAGAAAGTGCAAGCTATTTGTAGCTACACCTATGTATGGCGGTCAGTGCGCCGGCATGTTTGCACGAAGCATTGCAGATCTTTCTGCTCTTTGTACGCATCATGGTATCCCACTTCAGATGTATTTCCTATTCAATGAATCATTGATTACACGAGCACGAAACTATTGCTGTGATGAATTTATGCGTTCAGATGCAACACATATGTTGTTCATCGACTCTGACATTGGATTTAATCCACAGGATGTTATCGCTCTTCTCGCTCTTCAGATTCAGAATGAAGATTATGATGTCATTGGCGGTCCTTATCCTAAGAAGTGTATCTCATGGGAAAAGATTAAGCACGCTGTAGATAAGGGTGTTGCTGATAAGGATCCTGGTATCCTTGAAAAGTTTGTTGGTGATTATGTCTTCAATCCGAAGAGTGGCACTGGCGCTATTCCGATTGGTGAACCTGCAGAGGTTCTCGAGATCGGTACTGGTTTCATGATGATTCGTCGCAAGACATTTGAAGTCTTCAATGAAAAGTTCCCGCAGTATCTCTATAAGCCCGATCATGTTCGTACTAAACATTTCGATGGTTCTCGTAAGATCATGATGTACTTCCAAGCAGAAGTAGATCCTAAGTCTGAACGTTATCTCTCTGAAGATTATTGGTTCTGTCAGAAGCTTCAGGAAGCAAACCTTCGTACATGGCTGTGTCCTTGGATGCAACTTCAACATGTTGGAACTTATATTTTCGGTGGTTCTCTTGCAGATCTTGCATCCATTGGTGCTTCTGCAACCGCTGATGCTGATCAAATTAAAAAGTAATTGAAAGGTCTATATTATGAAACTTGATACACGCACAATCCAAGTTCTTAAGAACTTCTCTACGATTAACCCTTCTATCCTTATTCGGAAGGGTAACTATCTCTCTACTGTATCACCTGTAAAGAGTATCATGTCTCGTGCAAAGGTCGACATTGAGTTTGATAGTACTTTTGCTATCTATGACTTGTCCAAGTTCCTTAGCACTCTTTCTCTCTTTGATGAACCAGAACTTACTATCAATGAGAAGACTATTACTATTCGTGGTAAGAACAATGTAGTTAATTATACGCTTGCTGAAGCTGCTACTATTATCTCTGCTCCTGAAACTGTTAAGGATATTCCTGAACCAGAAGTCAGCTTTAAACTTACCAATGACTCATTGACTAGCGTCATGAAGGGCATGGGTGTCCTTCGCCTTCCTGAGATTGCAGTAACCGGCGATGGTACTGATATCATGCTTCAGGCTATTGACTCTAAGAACCCGAGCGGCGATGTTTATTCGATCGTTGTTGGTAAGTCTGATAAGAAGTTTAGAGCAATCCTACGCGCAGAAAATATCAAGCTTTTGACTGGCGACTATGATGTTGATATTACATCTAAGGGTATCGCTCGTTTTACTGGCAATGATATCATGTATCTTATCGCTGTAGAAGCAAATTCAACTTTCTGAGGTTAACAAATGGATGTTAAAGAACAGTTCTTGTGGGTGGAGAAATACCGCCCCAAGACTATCGCTGATACTATCTTGCCTGAAGAGCTTAAAGCTACATTTCAACAATTCGTAGATCAGAAAAACATTCCTAACCTTATCTTGAGTGGCAGTGCCGGTGTTGGTAAAACAACAGTGGCACGTGCCATGTTAGAAGAACTTGAATGTGATTATATTGTAATCAACGGGTCTATGAATGGCAATATCGATACCCTGCGTCATGAGATTCTCAACTTCGCCTCCTCTGTCAGTCTCTCTGGAGGTCGTAAGTACGTCATCCTTGACGAAGCAGATTACCTTAACGCAAACTCAACACAACCAGCTCTACGAAATTTTATGGAGGAATTCAGCAAGAATTGCGGCTTCATCCTCACCTGTAACTTTAAGAATCGAATCATTGAACCACTTCATTCGCGTTGTTCGGTAATTGACTTTAAACTTTCCAAGTCTGCTGGGGCAAAACTTGCTTCACAGTTCTTTAAGAGAGTTGAGAAGATCCTTGCCAATGAGAACATCGAGTTTGATCGCGCTGTAGTTGCTGAGGTTGTTACCAAGTTCTTCCCAGACTGGCGGAGAGTTCTTAATGAGCTCCAACGTTATGCGTCAACCGGCAAGATTGATAGTGGTATCCTTAGTAGCATCAAGGATCTTGATATTAATTCTGTCTATAAGCTTCTTAAAGACAAAGACTTTACATCTCTTCGTAAGTGGGTAGCAGAGAACGTTGATATTGAACAGACCGAGTTGTTTAGACGACTTTATGAGTCTGCAGATCAATATATGACACCTAATAGTATCCCACAGCTAGTATTGATCTTGTCAAAATACCAGTATCAGGCTGCTTTCGTGGCTGATCCTGAAATAAATATTATTGCATGCATCACTGAAGTTTTAATTAGCTGCGAGTTTAAATGAACCCATTTGATTATGTAAACTCTATAAACTCTTCTAAGAAAGAGAACCTCATGGTAGATGAGGTTGCAGAGAAAGCTTATAATCCCTGGTTAGTTAACAAGGCATTATCTTATTTTAAAGATACAGTCTTATATGCCAATGAGATCAATATGCACTCACACATATCTAATCGAATGCAATATGATTATTACCTTCACGCAATTAAACCGGGTAAAAGATATTCTAAGTGGGCTAAAACAAAAGAGAATGAAGACATAGATCTTATCTGTGAATTATTCAATTACAATAGATCCAAAGCAAAAGTTGCTTTAAAGCTTATAGATAAAAAAGAATTAGAGAGATTTAGAAAAAAATGATGTTAAGTTCTGATGAAAAACTTTCAAAATCTAAATTAGAATTAAATGCTAATACTGTATTAGTTATTGATGATTTTCATTCAGAAGATGATTATCGCGAATTACTAAGACAAGCAGATAATACTTCTTATACTAGTGGTTGGAAATCTAATAAAAGAACTGATCCACATGGCCATTGGAATAGAAACTATGTTGATGGTGTTAGATCCGGTTCTTCGAACTTAGCAGAAGTATGTAATAATATCCCAGATCTTCAGAAAAAGATCTGGGATACTTTAAAAGAAAAGTATCATCTTAATGATATGGTTTTGTTGAGATGTTATATGAATGCACATACGTATGGAGTAGATGGATACATACATACTGACTCTCATAGAGATGACGAATGGACTATAGTAACTTATCTAAATGAAACATGGGATCCTAACTGGGCCGGCGAAACAATTATTGTTGATGAGAATAACGAGATAATTAAATCGGTTATTCCAAAAAGAAATAGAGCTATTATTTTTCCTGGTAAAATGAAACACGCTGCTCGCGGAGTTTCTAGAATGTGTCATGAACTTAGACGAACTTTTATGTTTAAATTTAGAGCAAGAAGAGATGATAACTTTGAAAAATTGAGTAACTTCTTGATTAGTGTCGGAGCAAACAAACATAAGCATAGTAGAGGTAGTTTACACGATCACTTAGTAAGAAACTATAGCATTTTGAAAGATAAAGGATGTGATGTAGAACTATGTTTTGCGGCGGGTTTGCATTCTATATTTGGAACAAATGCTTTTAGCAAGACTATTTTATCCTATAGTCAAGCTGATCTAGTAAGAGATAATTTTGGTGAAAGAGCAGAGTCTCTTGCCCTTATGTTTGGTATGATAGAAAGACCTAAGACTTTAGAAGAACCAGAAGAAATAGGCGAAAATCATGTTATGGTTCTTATGAGGAATGGAGATATCCATCCAATATCTTTAACTATGTTAAATGATTTAAGAATCATGGAATGTGCTAATCTTATAGATCAAAAAGGCTTAAAGCCTGAAAAGCATGTAAATCTTATAGGTATTTGGGAAAAATTAAGCTCAGAACTTAAATCTGAATAATTCATAAATATTCCTACCTGATAATAATAATTAAAAAAGGTGGGAATTATGAGTTTAATAAATTCGCTCGTGGAAGTGAAAATAGCAGAAGAAGAAGACTTCTTAAAGATCAAAGAAACTTTAACCAGAATAGGTGTAGCTTCTAGGAAAGATAAGAAGCTTTATCAGTCCTGCCATATCCTTCATAAGCAAGGAAAGTATTATATAGTCCATTTTAAAGAGCTATTTGCTCTTGATGGTAAAGACACTAACTTCTCTGATGAAGATAAGTTTAGAAGAAACAAAATAGCTTTCCTTCTTCAAGAATGGGGTCTGCTAAAGATAGTAGAGCCAGATTCTATACAAGAAAGTCAAGCTCAGATGAATCATATCAAGATCATAAATCATAAAGAAAAGAATGATTGGGAACTTGTAGCCAAATATAATATAGGCAGAAAAAAGATCTGATAAGGGAATAATTAGTCATGATAAGTTTAGGTGATGTTTTTGGAAAATATTTCTCTTTTAAAAAGAAATCTGCACAACAAATATCGATAATAAGAGATGATGGTTATATTCCTAGATATGGAAGTGAACTTTTATGTGCTAGATATTATAATGAAGATGAAACACAATATGCTGATATATACATCCCATTAAAAGGTCCAATAGGTTTATGGATGAGTGGAGGTGCTGATAGCACTATGTTAGCATTCTTGCTAGCCAAAACTATAAAAGATTATAATTTGAATTTAAAAATACTTCCAATGAGCTTCAAGCGAGACGATAAGCCATGGAATCTTTGGACAGCAGCAAATGTTGTTGAAAAAATAGAAAATATTTTAAATCTGCAGAAGGGTGAGATATTTTTAAATCATAACTTTTGTGATTTTGGTGATTATAGACAGAAATTAACACATACAAATAAAATAAAAAATCATATAGCTTTATTAAAAGATAATAGATTAATTACCATAGCTTATAGTGGCTTAACTCATAATCCTGATCCTCTTCCGCCTGAACTGGAAAATGAAAGAGAATCAATAAGAGATGTGAGCCCACAAGAATATCTAAACGAAAAAATAGATAAACATGATTTCGAAGAAAAGATAATATCTAAGCCTTTTTTATTTTTAGATAAATCATTTATAGCAAATCTTTATAAGAAACATAAATTATTAGAATCACTATTACCTTATACAAGATCATGCGAAGGATTTGTAAAAGATACTAGTTTCTTCAAAGAAACATGTAAGAAATGTTGGTGGTGTAAAGAAAGAAACTGGGCATTTTCTAAGTATGTAGATGATCCATACAAACATATACCAGCGTCTGAGAAAACTAAGAAGTCATGTGTGGCTGTATAAATAAACTTAAAAACTCTTGTGGGGGCATATGAAAATAGATGAACAATTGTAACAAAGTTTTAGTAGAAGAAGTTATAACAGCTCTTGATAAAATGCTCCTATCAAGCGATAAGATCTTTGAAGAGAAAAAATATTCAAACTATAAGTTTGCTCATAATATAATGGAAATAGAATACGAGCCTGCTAAGAATCAACTTAGGCAGGCTCTTTTAACAATTCTTAATGATAAAACAAAAGATATATCAGACCAGGAATAATTATAAAAAATTGTGGTAAGAAATTTACTATAATTGCTTTTTCATTCCATTTATATCCTACATAAGTCCAACCGGCAGCACCTAAAAGTTGTAACATAGAATTATAAGGTGTTATGCCCAAGACGTGCAAGATCATAGCGCATAATATGATTATTGCGCTACACCATTTTATGTAAAAAACGTGATTATGCAATTGTATCTTCAATATAATTGATCATATCAACATTGTCAACATTCTGATAGTGATATCTATCAAATGGATCTACATTTGTTTTGCCCAGTGGCATAACATTAAACGATAGGATTGTTCTTACTTTATCAGATCTGTTTATTGCAGTGTCATGTACTGCCCACGCCGGAAATATAATAAGTTTTCCTTCTTCAAAAGGAATATTTTGTTGATTTCTCATTCTTAATGATTTACCGTTTCTCGCAGGAGTAATCTGCTGAGCATACCTATGAGGAGCATAGAATACAGTTCCACCGGTATTTTCACCACCATCAAAATAATATACTCCACCAAAGAAAGAATTATGGTGTGAATGCATGTGATGGTAACCAATATTAGGATCGTGCTTAGTTGCCCATAGTCCTGTCATACAAAATTCAGGAATATATCCATAATCATCCATTGCAAATGCAATACATTGTTTGAAAAATGCTGTATATTCTTGCATCACATCTTCTTTATGAAGATTTGGATGTGTAAATTTTAATGTGGGTCTTCTAGTATTTTTTTTATAAAGTTCTTCATCTTCCAAATAAGATAAAACTTTTTCTTTTAATTCTTGATGTCTTTCAAACTTAAAAGAATATAATGGAGTATAAAAAGGTTTCAATATTTTCATATTGTTATTCAATGATTCTGACATGATAAATCCTCTTACCAATGTGATTTAGGAACGCATCTTCTAAAGTTATGACTAAAATAATGAACTAAAAATAGATTTCCATCATTAAATTTTTCTTCATCCCAATATTCATTAATTTCATCATCTAATTTTCTGATATGAAATCTATCAAAATAATTAATTTCTACATTCATAGATTTAAATAATTCAGAAGAAGCATGTTGATAAGAAATCCATGATATTTTATATCTATCAAAATCTTTTGAATATTTTTCAATAAATGCTTCTCTATGAGAAGCGTATTCTGATAGATAAAAAGAATCTATATATTGAGCTGTATCTTTATTTAAGATAAAAACACCATCATTAAAGCCAACCCATTCTTGTCTTATATAAAGACCATCTTCGTATTTATTAAACAATTCTTCTATATTTTTATAGAAGATTGTATCAGCATCAACAAATAAAATTTCGTCTAAATCAAAATCTTTGAAAGCTTTACATGCATTTGGCCACTTGTGTATAACTTCGTTACATCTATCCCATATATATTGAGTATTTTTAGGCTGAATCATGTAATTATTAGAGTCAAACTCTATAAATTCAATACCAGAAAAATAATCATTTATTTTTTTTCTTGAGCTCCGATTCAAGAGAGACATATCATTAATATATATTTTTATTGGTATTTGACTATAAGCTCTTAAAGTTTTTATAGAATAGATTATCTGTCGATAGTGTTTATTATCGAAAATACAATCATTATTAATATATAGTGAATACACTACTGCTCTTTTTTTAATCATTTAATTTCTTTAGAAATTTGTTTATAGCCACTAGAAGAAGGATGAATCCCATCATAACCAATATATGGATGAGATTCAATTACTCTATCTTTAAATTCATTGGCTAGTTCTTTGATTAAAGTTCTTTGTATTGGCTTGAGAGTTAAGCTCGGCGCAATCCAAAAAACCATATCAGCATCGATATTCATTCTTATATTATATATTGATTCTGCAGTAGTATTTTTATAGTCATTACTACCTAAGCTTATAACAACTATTTTATAATGCTTTTTGGTGATAGGATTGGAACTAAAAGTTCTATACCAATTTTCGCTGGTAATACCAACTCGAGCTATAATAGCACATTCTGGTTTGTGTTGTGCTATGCCAATAGCGATACTATCACCTAGAATCAAGCATTCCAACATTATATACTCCTTAAATGGCACCGGTGGAAGGAGTCGAACCCTCGCTTGCGGTTTTGGAGACCGTCGTGCTGCCGTAACACTTCACCGATACTTTTTATTTATGGCGGAACGTATTGGAATCGAACCAATTCAACCTTGCGGTTGTACGGTTTAGCAAACCGCTGCATTACCATCCTGCCCACGTTCCAATATGGTGCTGACTCTCCGTTCCGACCGGAGTTCTCTAGTTCTTCAGACTAGCGTGAGGACCACCTTCACCAAGTCAGCTAATTGGTCTTGGCGGAGAGATTCGAACTCCCGACCCTCTGGTCCCAAACCAGATGCGCTACCAGACTGCGCTACGCCAAGTTAAAACTTCCACTTCACTCCAGCGGTTCCGACTACGCCAGTGTATTCAGAACCCTTATCAAACCCTGCACCTAGTTCAAGAGACATATTCTTATATATGTCTGTCTTTACACCTAAGCGATTGCTTGATACAACTTTATATTCTTTATCATACAACAGTTTAGATTCAAAGTACACAGTATTATTGAAGTCATAACGACCACCAACGTATGGATTGGTTGATACTGTTGAACCTGCAACTGGCGCAGTCGATAATAGTGGCGAACCATGTTCTTGCACACCGCTAATAACAGAATTATTTATTACAACACCGGCGAGCGGTCTAATACCAAACACTGTGATAGGTGAGTATGCACCAATATCAGCGTAGTAGTTTGTTTGCTTCATCTTTGTTCCATTAAACAAACTAAATTGTGGTAGTGAAACAGTTGAGTTATAATCGTTGTGATTAACACCAACTGCCAGTTTCCACCAACCATAATTCTGCTTTGTTAGAGCATATATTGTTCCACTATAAGATGATGCATCAGCTTTAGAGTTTAGATAACCGCCTGACTTGCTTGAATCAATTCTAAAAGCAATACCAAGCGAGCTATTATCTACACTCTTATGATATCCGAGATCAACACCGCCCGATCTTAAAGATCCGACTGACTTATAATAAGAAGCAGAAGGTGTAATCCATGCACTATCCTTAGCAGATAGTGGATCAATTAAGAATGGGTTGAATGATTTAAACTTTGTTAATTCGGTTAGACCAACAGCAGAAACTTGTGCAGTCTCAGTTGTTGATTGTCCAACTTGGATAATTTCACCATTAGATGTAGTTGTAGTTGTAGTTCCATTTGTTGTAACAGTAGAACCATCGCTATACGTATCAACAGTTGTCGGTGTTGTTGTAGTTGTGGATGTCCACGGTGTTGTAGTATAAGGTGTTCTGGTTCTAGTGATAGTTATGTTCTTGCCAGAATTTGTACGACTGTCAGCAACTACATGAGATAAAGTAGAATTGCCATATGTTACTGACGTAGATGTAATTGGTGTACCCGGTGCAGAACTTACAATGGTCGGTGTTCCTCCACCGGTATTGCCATTAGTAGCACCAGATCCATTACCACTCGAGCTAATTGTGCCAGAAACAGTACCAGCAACAACACCACGAATAATATCATCAAGAGCTTGTACGTTTTGCTGTTGTTCTGTCGAACCACCTACAACGAATCTAGATGCATCTAACCAGTTAGTATCAGCAACAGTTATAATTGTTCCTGTAACACCAGTTCCCAGTGCACCAGCACGACCAATCCATGACATGCCTGATACGTTTCCATCAGCGTCAGAAATAAGAGGTATACCCTGACTGTTAACAATGGCAGCAACAGCAGCATAGTTAACAGTGATACCGTTAGTCATGTATGTGGTATTCATGTTTGTTTCAACGTTATTAGCCCAACCTGGACCAATTTGTGTTGAACCACCACCCAATGCTGTAACAAGCGCAGCAACAGAGTTGTTACGCGCCATACAACAACCAGGGTTTTCTGTTACGAAGTAAGCAAAACCACCAGCTGTAACAAATGATTGATAATTAGTCTGCTCGCCGGCTGTAAGGGCCGCAGAATATCTTAGATCCCATACCTGCTGATATGTTCCAGTGCCAGTTGGGATTAATGAAACATCTGATGTAATAGTAACGGTGTGTCCTGCCGCCTCTAGACGATTCTGAACGTTCTGCGTTACTGTGCTATATCCTGCATCGATGATAAGTGCTTGGTCAGCAGCAGCTACTGATGTAAGTGCAAATAAGCCAATAAAGGCTGATAAAATCTTTTTCATATTTGAGCTCCGTTATGTAACGATAATTTAATCATCAGATACATAACGAAGAAATACTACACTATTTATATGGTACCACCTCTTGGATTCGAACCAAGTCTTCGAGATCCACAATCTCGTGTGCTGACCAACAACACTAAGGCAGCATAAGAATGGTTGGCACAGATGGACTCAAACCATCGACCTTACGATTATCAGTCGTACGCTCTAATCAACTGAGCTATGCGCCAAGAAACTGGTGCCGAGGGTTGTACTCGAAACAACTTTAAACGGTGTATGAGACCGTCTCGATAGCCACTACCGACCCAACGGCGTAATGAAAGTTCCCAGTCATGCTCGACGGATCCAGCTCTCTACAGGTCACTTACAACCCTCTAACAATGGTAGGTGGGGAGGGATTCGAACCCCCAATGTTACCCTTAGGGAACAGATTTACAGTCTGTCGCAGAACCACCGTCTCTGCAGCCCACCTAAAATGCTGAGGCTCACGTGTTACCTCGAATAATGTCTAAGATTGCGACTGTACTACGAAACTTACGCGCGACTCTGTCGTAGAATTAGTACTTAGATCAAGGATGGTGCGCCTGGAGGGACTTGAACCCCCACGCCGAAGCACTAGTTCCTAAGACTAGCGTGTCTGCCATTCCACCACAAGCGCATTTATTGGAGCGGGCAATCAGGATCGAACTGACGACATTCACGTTGGCAACGTGACGCTCTACCGCTGAGCTATACCCGCAAATATGGAGTCCCGTGAAGGAGTCAAACCCTCAACCTTCGGTTCCGTAGACCGACGCTCTATTCAGTTGAGCTAACGAGACATGGAGGGGAAGATCGGATTCGAACCGACATTCGAAGGTTTTGCAG
>Ga0129336_10000423_pt1 | contig 24865 bp, 8 predicted proteins | sample CPB6_02_DNA_FD_96878 | JGI IMG/M metagenome (GOLD analysis project Ga0129336, IMG submission 96878) | Freshwater to marine salinity gradient microbial communities from Chesapeake Bay, USA - CPBay_Sum_0.6_0.2_DNA | ecosystem: Environmental > Aquatic > Marine > Coastal | place: USA: Chesapeake Bay... | reverse complement strand
GATTTGTACGGCACAAGTGCATTATGGTGGGTGTTTGCACAACGCAATCCCAACACACTGGTTGATCCGCTGCGCGACTTTGTAGCAGGTGCTAGAATTTATATACCCAAGATAGAAACACTTAAACAAGATCTAGGGGTATAAGCAATGGCTTCAGAAGCTAATTTCAGCGGCGATACGCCAAAGACAAATCCTAGTAGCTCGGTAGTGGGCGAAGGTTCTTCGGGCAATGCAACCACTGTGGCTCCAAAGCCACCAGAAAACAAACCTTTCAACAAGTTACACGCTTACACAAGTTATACCTATCGCATAACACTATTCTTTTTGACTTCTAAAGACTATAACAATCTTTCTGCAAATCCTAGTAAATTTGTGCCAAAACAGGCTTTGATAAGCAGTTCCGGCGGATACAGCAAAGCACAAGGCACTGGAGATTTGGACACTGTGAGGCATCCTGATTTTAGAACAGACTTTTTCATTGATGGGTTATCAATTCAAACTATTGTAGGACTTAATGCAAAAAACAAAGCCACTAATGCTGTTGATATCAGCTTTACCATAACCGAGCCCTACGGATTGAGTTTGTTAGATCGACTGTTAAGTGCCTGCGAAACTTCCGAAGACAAAAATCCTAACTATGCAACTCAACCTTATCTGTTACAAATAGATTTATTAGCCAGCCCCACTGATGATATGCTTACTAGATTTAACAAAACCGATAACTTGATTGATAGAAAACGAATAGCAATTAAGATAACTGAAATGAAAATTAAACCGTCAGCTAGCGGCAGTACTTATTCTTTAAGAGCTATTCCGTTTAATCATAGTGCATTCGATCAAACCACTGCACCAGTACCAGTACCATTGAATGTGGAAGCAAAAACCGTGGGCGATTTTTTTGCCAACAACGACGATCAATCTCAAATGTTTGCTGGACAGTTAAAATCCAATGAAGAAAGATTAGAGGCTGATATTGATAAATGGATTAAATCTAATCCTGTAGTAGTTAATCAAATTGGTCGAGCGCCAACTGCGGCAGAAATTGCAGAAAAAAGAAAATCATTGAAAGATGCCATTATTTACAACACCGGAAGTTTTACTGCTGCGTATAATAGATACATGGATGAACTAGCCACTAAATCAAAAATTACTCAGTATCCGCCAGCTAAGATCACCTTCACAATGCCTAAAGAAATAGCTGATTCAAATATAGTTGATCAATTGGCACAAGGAAGTGATACTAGACTGGCAAGTCAGACCAAAGGTGTTAACAATACCGCTGATCCGTCATATAAAAACAAATTAGCTTTTCCAATCAAAGAAGGAATAAGTGTCATTGAAGTTATTGATCAGGTGTTAGGCAAAAGTGATTATATCAAAAGTCAGATAAACACAAAGAACAAATTAGAAAACGATGCTGAAGCCAAAGATGAATACACCGGCGGCAATGAAAGAACAGAAGATAAAAAAAGTGTAAACAATTTAAAATGGTACAAAATCATTCCCACTGTAGAATTAAAAAACTTGGATATTATTAGAAACAACTACAGTAAAACAGTTAATTATGCCATATTACCTTATACCACATCAAATGCTTATCATCCTAATTTTCCTAAAACCACAGGTGTTGATGTTGAAAAACAAGTGGTTAGAGAATACAATTATCTTTATACAGGAAAAAATCAAGACATTCTAAGATGCGATATTGATTTTGATACAGCATACTATACACAAATCAGTACCTACAGAGATCAGGTTGCACGTGGCGGAACAAGTAGATTTAGTGACGAAGGGAATTTCAGTCAAACTCTTCAATCAACAGAAGTGAAATCCACAGCTACCGTAGTTCCTCAAACAACGGAAGTGCAAGGATACAACGCCAAATCCACTGGTATGAACACTGCCACAAATCCTGCAGAAAAATTAGTGGGCGATTTAAAAAACAGCATTTATACCAAATCTAGAGGTGACAATCTCAATATCAAACTACAAATTATAGGCGACCCAGATTTTATCAAACAAGATGATATCTACTATAATCCTAGATCTGAGGAATATGCTGAAATCGTTAACAACAGAGGCAAATCGCCCATTGTACAAAACGGACCTGCTGCCGGACAAATAATATTTGATAGCGAACAAGTGTATGTGAAATTAAATTTTAAAAATGCTGTAGATATCAATGACAGTATTGGCATACAAAACAAACAGGAAACTTTGCAAAATGGAAGAAAAACAGACGGATCTTTTAGCGGAGTTTACAAAGTTCAAACTGTACAAAGTGACTTCAGTAGAGGGCAATTTACGCAAACTTTAGACATAATCAGAATGCCAGATGAATTGCCAAAAGTTTCAACTGCTTCTGGACAACCTGTAAATAATGAAAGCAGTGATTACAGCGGAAGAAATCAAAGCTCAGCAGTAAAAAATCAAACAAACAATACTAATTCTTCGCCGGGCTTACCTGGTGTAGTCAATGACGGTACAAGGACAATTTAATGGCAACAAATAAATCAAGTGCAGGTAATATACCAGACTGGGCCGGTGGTGGAATCAAGGGCACCGAAGGTGTAAAGCTTGATCCGGGTCCATACTTGGCTATTATCAAGAACAATGCTGACCCTGCCAGACTGGGTCGCTTGGCTGTGTTTGTGCCTGATATTGGCGGCGATGAAGACGATTCCAGTAAATGGTATATCGTAAGATATGCCAGTCCTTTTTTAGGTAGCACGTTGGGATTACCGGGTTCTGTAGATACAAACAGTTTTGCGTTCTCGCAACAGACCTATGGTTTTTGGGCAGTGCCGCCCGACATAGGCAATTTTGTGTTAATAACTTTTGTTATGGGTGATCCTAGTCGAGGCTATTGGTTTGCCTGTGTGCCTAACACACAAACTATCCATATGGTACCTGGCCTGGCTAGGCCTGCTGGCAATGTGATTGGTGGTACAATCAATGACGATCCATCATTTGGAACTGGTAGAATCTCTAGTGATTCGTATCTACCCACGTCGGAACTGGTATCAGAAAGTGCCAATGTTGACAACAACCCGGAATTTTATAGTGTATCAAAAGTTGTCCACACTTTTCAAGCCAATATTGTTATAGAACAAGGCTTAGACAAAGACCCAATACGTGGAACAATTACAAGCAGCAGTCAACGAGAAACTCCCAGTCAAGTTGTGGGATTGAGTAGTCCAGGGAGAACAAGTCCAGATACCACAGACTTTCCAAATTTAGACGAATTACTAAAAAATCAAAGTCTTAATATTGCCACTGTACAAACATTCCCTAATAGAAAAGGTGGTCATTCGCTGGTCATGGATGACGGTGATATCTTTGGGCAGAATAGACTTTTTAGGTTGCGTAGCAGTGCAGGACATCAGATATTGATGCACGACACCGAAGATTTACTCTATATCAGTAACAGTCGTGGTACTGCTTGGGTTGAATTAACCGCCGACGGCAGTGTAAACGTTTTTAGCAATAGCAATGTCAGCATTAGAGCTCAACAAGATTTAAATTTACACGCCGATAACAACATTAATATCACCAGCGGTAACACTATAAAAATGTCGTCTGGAAAATATTTTTTAAATGAAACCCAACATTATCAATTGACTGCGACCAAGAACTATGCTTTAAATGCCGGCAACGTTGGTGTTAAAAGTTCAACCACACTGTTAATGGAAGCAATTACCGGCGGATGGAAAACATCAGCAGACATAGTGTTAAAAGGTAGAAAAATATTCTTAAACACCAGTGCACCAGCGTCGCCGTTGACAAATTTGCCCTTGGAATTTTATCAACAGGCCAATGTGGAATACGATAACAATACAAAACTGTGGAAAACATCCAGTACACTTTTTGAAAGTCTATCTCCGTTCGCGCCCACACATGAACCATGGGAAAGACGGACAGGCAAACTTAAACAGAATAATGGTAAAGTTGTAGCTAAAAAATCACAGAGAAAAACATAATGTCTGATCTTGGCATAACTAATTCAAATAATTTTACAGTCACTAATCCGGCCAGCCGAGATACCTTGGGCAATGTATTTGCTCCTAGGGGAATAGGTTTAGACAAATTCAGACCTAACATCGAAACGTTGACCAAATTTGAAACCAAGTGTATTCAAATTCAGTTGAGTAACATTGAAAGTAACATTAATGCCAACTCAGTGGCACTTGGAGTTCCGCAACTGGGACCATTCAAAGCAAATATCAATGCCAATACTGTGGTATCTTATGCTAACACTTATTTTGCAAATTTGGCAACAATTTCAATAACCAATGCAGATCATAAAGACATTTTATTAGGAATGGTGGCAAATATACGTAGTCCGAGCGTGGGATCATTTGGCGGTAATACCATGGTAATTAAAAAATCTGAGGGCGGAAACATCACCTCTGGAAATTTTGTACCAGGATTTACCTATACAATTACCAGTATAGGCACAACTAATTTTACCTTGTTTGGACTGCCCGGCAACGTGGCCAACGTTGTAATAGGCAATGTGTTTGTTGCAAATGCAGTCGGAAACGGAACTGGTACTGCTTTTTTAACAAACAACCAAATTATGCTAGGTAGCAACCATTCCATAAGCGGTGATGTTACTTTTACTTTGGCACCATTAAAACTAGGCAAATATCAAACTTCTGAATGGTTGCTCAGGAGAAATGGCTACAAAAATGACAACGGTACTTGGACTGGAAAAAATGGTGTTGACTCGAATGAGGTATTTGTAGCAGCACCCGAAGTGCAAGATGCAATTATGAACGATTTCTTCCAGGAACAGTATGTGGAGTTAATAAAAGCAGGTGCTATAAGAGACGGAGATAGCAAGGAAATAATTGCAGGAATGTTGGCTTTGTCGTATCAATATCAAGATTTAGGCAACCCACAATTGAATCAAAATCCATTTAATCCTGATAAAACTATTAATCTGGAAAACTATTCAATAGGAACCAAAGCAAATGTATGGAGAAACACCGGACAACCGCTAGATAGTCAAGGGCGTCCCGGGCACATTTATTTTAACAGTGGCCGTTATGCCATAAGCACACTAGGCAAAGATGTACCAGAATAAATATTACTATGGCTATAACAAGATATCGAGGTTTCAGTACAATAGATCAATATAAAAAATTCCGTCTGACTGATTTAGAGTTGATTAAACGGGATTTGTTAAATCATTTTGCTATTAGAAAAGGCGAAAAATTAATGAATCCTGAATTTGGCAGCATTATTTGGAATATATTATTTGAGCCATTAAGTGCTGATGTCAAAGCTCTGATCGTTGACGATATTCAACGAGTGGCAAATTATGATCCTAGGGTCAGAGTAGATAATGTATTGATTGATCAATTTGAATACGGGCTACAGATTCAAGTTGAAATGACTTTTTTGCCGGACGATTTAAGCGACGTTTTGGTCCTACAATTCAATAAAGAACTTAACACTGTAATTGCTGCTTAAAAGTACCACTTAATTATTTCGATAAATACAAAAAATAGGTATCGAGCATGGCTATTACAACAAGACAAACAAGTTTACTAGTTCAACAAGATTGGACTAAAATATATCAAACTTTCAGAGAAGCTGACTTTCAGAGCTTTGACTATGAAACTATTCGCAAGGCAATGATTGAGTACTTGCGTACTTACTATCCTGAAGATTTTAACGATTTTACAGACAGTTCTGAATATGTAGCTCTAATAGATCTTATTGCTTTTTTAGGTCAAAGTTTAGCTTTTCGTACAGATCTAAATGCTAGAGAAAATTTCTTAGATACTGCAGAACGACGTGACAGCATTCTTAAACTGGCCAGACTGGTAAGTTACAACCCTAAGCGCAGCACACCGGCATCGGGGTTTTTAAAATTTGACAGTGTGAGTACTACAGAAACGCTTTTTGACAGTACCGGAATTAATTTAAGCAATGTTGTAATCAGTTGGAACGATAGTACAAATGATAACTGGTTAGAACAATTTACAGCCATTATAAATGCTGCATTGGTAGCAAATCAGGCCATAGGAAAACCAGGAGCAACTAAAAATCTTAATGGTATTAGAACTGACGAATACAGCGTTGACATTATTTCTGGTATTACTCCTACTTATCCATTTACTACCAGTATAGCTGGAGTATCGTATCCGTTTGAAGTAGTAAGTGCTACAGCAGTCAATCAAGAATACATTTATGAGTCAACACCTAGCACATCTGCTACCTTCAATGTGTTGTATAGAAATGACAATCAAGGAAATTCAAGTAACAACACAGGTTATTTTTTCTATTTTAAACAAGGATTGTTAAACAGCTTAGATTTTAATATTACCGAAAGCCTATCTAATAGAATAGTAAACATAAATTTTGATAATATTAACAACACAGATGTGTGGTTATATAGTTTAACTCCAAGCGGTAATCTAGGCACACTATGGACGCAAGTTCCTGCTGTAAATGGTATTAATGTAATTTACAACAATACCAATGAGAGAAATTTATACAGCGTTGCATCTCGCGCCAACGATCAAATTGATTTAGTTTTTGGTGACGGTTCTTTTACAAATATTCCTGTAGGTAATTTTAGAATATACTATAGAGTCAGTAATAATTTAACATATAAAATAACTCCTGATGAAATGGCAGGAATAAGCATTGTTCTTCCCTATCGTGGACGTACCGGCCGCACTGAAAGTCTCACAATAAGAGCTAGTTTACAATACACAGTAACCAATGCTATTTCAAGAGAGAGTCTTGAAGAAATTAGAACAAAAGCACCGCAGCAGTACTATACTCAAAATCGTATGGTCACTGCTGAAGATTACAACATTTTACCTTATACTACGTTTAGTAATATTCTAAAACTTAAAGCTGTCAATCGTACCAGTTCTGGTGTAAGTAGATATCTTGATGTGATTGATTCTACAGGCAAGTATTCTAGTACCAATATATTTTCTGAGGATGGAATCATCTATAAAGAAAACTATGAAGAGACTGAGGTTTTTCAATTTACCAGCAGCACAGAAGTCAATGCAATTGTTAGAAATACTTTGAAACCATTGATTTCAAGCATTCCTACCAAACATCTATATTATGATACAGCCACAAGAAACAGCCCATTGGGATCAACTGTGGCAGCAACTACCATGGTTATTGGTAGAACTTACAAAATAATCAGTGTAGGCACTAGTATTTTTACAAATTTTGGTGCTTCAACAAACACTGTTGGCACAATCTTTCAAGCAACATCAGTGGGCACAGGCACAGGCACAGTGGCATTAGTGGCCAGTTGGACGCTGACTGCCTCTAGCTCCGGCCGTAGCACAGGAATTTTTTCAAGTCCTAACTACACATACCTAAAGCAAGGCAGTTTGGTTAAATTCATTGCCCCAGTCGGAAAATATTTTGACGCTCAGAATCAACTACAACCTGGTACACCAGAAACTGAATATCAACGTACAAGCCTATGGGCTAGTATAATAAATTATGATGATCCAGGGGTATCGTCGATCGCTACCCTAAGTGTTGTGGTTCCCACTGGATCAATTGTGGATCAAATTATTCCTGTGTTTGCCAATGATTGGTCAGAATCTCTTATAAATCAGATTATTTTACAAATTTTAAGTTATAAAACTTTTGGGATCAGATACGACATTCCCACAATGAGTTGGAACATTATCGAAAGTCAGAATATTGGCACTGGAGATTTTAGTTTGACCAATGCCGGAAGTACTGCTGGCACAGGGTCAGATAACAGTTGGTTCATTAGTTTGAGCTTTTCCAATGGTGAGTACACTGCTGTCAGCAGAGGTATTGATTATTATTTTCAAAGCGAAAGAGAAACTAGGTTTTATTTTGACCCTGACGTAAGAGTTTATGATAGTAGAACAGCAACTACATTAGTAGATTTCGTTAAGATTTTAAGAATTAACACACAACCTGACAGCAGTAACGCAATATTTTACAGTCAGACATACAGAATCTGGAATAAAGCAGTTGGTACCGATGGCATAGACGATAACAGAAAAGTAAAAATAACTTTTCCCGACGATAACTTAGATGAGGTACCAGACAATCCTGATTTATTCGTAGACTTTGTTGCTCCTGCAACAAATCCTGAAAATAAAATTGTTTATTTTATTCAATCAACTAATCAATACAATTTTCTTGAATACAACCCAGTCGAACAGTCACAAGTAGTCGGCACCTATCAAACCAAATCTGACATATTGGACAATATAACACTTTATGCATCCGGCACAATTTTCTACGCAACGTTAGGAGATCCGCTGGTAGCTGCTGAAAATGGGCCAACATTTTACCAGTCAAGTGGAGCAACTTTATCAGTTGTTACAAATTACATAGCTAGAGTTGGCAGACAAAACATCCAGTTTCAGTACAAGCACAACGCCCCAAATAATAGACGAATTGATCCTAGTCCAAATAATCTTATTGATTTTTATATTCTTACTAAGACATATTCCAATGATTACTTTGCGTACTTGTCAGATTCTAGTAACAGGATACCGGAGCCCACAGCTCCTACCATTTCTGAATTGAAAACTGAATTTGGAACCATTGAAGCATTCAAAACAATCAGTGACAGCATTATTTACAATCCTGCGGTTTTCAAGCCTTTGTTTGGAAACAAAGCAGAAACTGCTCTAAGGGCTACATTCAAGGTGGTTAAAAATCCAAACTCAAATATTAGTGATAACGAAATTAAAAGTCAAGTGGTGGCTGCAATTAGCACCTTTTTTGACATTAACAATTGGGATTTTGGCGAAACTTTCTATTTCAGTGAATTAAGTGCCTACCTACACAGCACATTGGTTCCGTATGTAAGTAGCATTGTAATAGTCCCATCTAACACAGATAGTAAATTTGGTACACTGTATCAAATAAATGCAGACCCGGATGAAATATTAGTCAGTGCCGCCACAGTTGACAACGTGCAAGTTATTCCGGCTCTCACAGCGGCTCAATTGAATATTAATGGGTAAACAGGATAAAAAATGGCAGCTTTTAAAACACTAGAATTTTTACCAGAAATTTTTAGAACTGACACAAATAGAAAGTTCTTGAATGCCACTGTTGATCAATTAGTTAGTGAACCTGATATAATAAAAGTTAACGGATACATTGGTAGGAAATTAGCCCCTTCGTACCGATCAACGGATAGTTACATCACTGAGCCTACAAAAATTAGACAGGATTATCAACTTGAACCTAGTGTAATTATTAAAGATCCTGTATCAGGCAAATTAGATTTTGCTACTACCTATGTTGATATAATTAACAAAATTGAATACTACGGTGGGTTCAATAATAATCATTCAAGATTATTTGGTAATGAATTTTATTCATATAATCCACAGATTGACTTAGATAAATTTATTAATTTTGCACAGTACTATTGGTTGGCAAATGGCCCTGACGCAGTACAAGTGACCGCTTCTACAGTTCCGTTAGAGCAAACTTTTACTGTGGTTTATGATTCACTGTCTCAAACTTATAGATTTACCGGATTTGACGATACCCCTAATCCTTTGCTTACACTTGCTCGAGGCGGACGGTACGTGTTTCAAATCAACGAACCCGGCAACAAATTTTATATACAGTCTAGCCCCGGTTCATTGGGTGTAGATCCCAATGCTCCAAATTTGAACACGAGAAACGTTTACGGTGTAACCAATAACGGACAGGACGTCGGCAGCGTTATATTTCAAGCGCCATTGGCCGATTCGCAAGTACAATGGACCAATATGACCATTGCTGACACAGTTGAGTTTGCAACTAATCATAGCTATCAATCATTGCAAGGTTGCCTAGTGAGCGATCTTCAAGATACACTAGGTGGCATTGATGGTCCGACGTCATCATTAAATGGAGCCACTTTAATATTTGTTAATACAGCTTACATTGATGATGTGTTTTGGCACAATACTGCCCGGGTACTAGAGGAGGTCATATATTTAGATCAAGATGAATTGATACCCATTGGTGAACGCAATGACAGTTACGAAATAACAATTTACAACGACGAAAACGACGACGCAAGAGTTTACTTACAAAGAAAAACCAGCGTCATCAATGAGCAAAAAGTAAGAGTAACATCGGGAGCAACTAATGCAGGTAAAGAGTTTTACAGTAGACTTGATATCTTCAATGAAGTACCTGCTATTACTGCACCACAAACCCTACTATACTATCAAAGCGATCAATCCGATAAAACAGTTGGCGGTATTTTACTAGTTGATGTTGAGGCAATTAACATAGATCCAGCTACAGAAATTGTTGGACAAAAAAATTATATCAGTCCCAATGGAGTAATATTTTCTAACGGACTAAAAGTTACATTTGATTCTACCGCATCAGAAGATTATGCCAATAAAACTTACTATGTTGATGGAGTAGGCAAGGCAATTAAATTAATCAGAGCGTCAGATTTGGTATTCCCAGAACTCAATGATGTTCAGACTCCCGATTATATCACTATTAATAGAAGTAGTATTGATTTAAATGGATGGTCAAGAAGTAATCGATGGTTTCATGTTGATATTATTGAAAAAACTGCTCAATATAACAACATTGATTTAGTTCTAAATCAAAATTACAGAGCACAAAGGCCAATCATTGAATTTAATGCAGATTTACAACTGTTTAATTTTGGAACGCAAGCCAAAGATCCTATAGATATTCTTGATAACTTTTTTATAACCAATGCTTACACACAGGTACAAGGTATCATTGTACCAGACATAGAACCTGTTGTACCAACTGAAATGGTAATCAATGATGTGAGAAGTTCAAGTGACTTGGTAGTTGGTAGATCATATAAAATTACAACACTAGGATCAACAACCAATTGGTCATTGGTAGGCGCTCTTGCCGTTGATGCTACCAGTATTATTCCCGATACAGAATACATTATTTCATCTGTAGGTACCACTGATTGGACCACAGTAGGTGCAGCAGCCAACATTGTAGGTACAGTGTTTACCGCTACCGGACCAGTTACCACAAACACCACTGGATCTGTTTACAAATACCAATTTGTTGCTAGTAACACAACCTCAGGAAATGGTTCAGCCACTGATGCCAATCCGTTGATACTGCAAAATGGCAACAGAGTAATTTTTAGCATTGATGAAAACAACGATGTTAGAAATAAAATTTTCAATTTTTCAATTGTTGCAGCATCTACTCCATCAGCTCTAGACACTGTTTATAGAGCCTATATCGAAGAAGCTAGCGATGCAGAAATGGCTCAAGGGCACACCATTATTGTAAAAAATGGCGAAAACGGATCAAAACAATGGTATTACAGCGGTACAGATTGGATTGCGAGTCAACAAAAAACAACCATTAACCAGGCCCCGTTATTTGACATAATAGACGACAATGGTATCAGTTTTTCAAATTTTTCGGTTTACAACGGGTCACAATTTTCAGGTACAAAGTTATTTTCTTACAAACAAGGCACCGGCAATAATGACAGTGTATTAGGCTTTCCGTTAAGTTATAAAAACTTGACCACACAAGGCGATATAATTTTTGAAAATAATTATAATCTTGACACTTTTTCTTATCTAATTCAAGGAGGAAGATCTCAGGATATTAGTATCAATACTGGATTAATACAACAAAATTTATCTCGAGATACAAGTATTCGACTGAACAATTGGACTATAAATTCATACTTTAGTAAACAGTACCAAAATTTTAATTTTGTATATGACGGATCAACTAATTTATTTCCAGTTGATATGTTACCAGATCTGAGTACTGACTCGCCCAATATCAAAGTTGTCATTAATAATAAACCAGTGCCATCGGGCAGATTTGCAATAACAAACACTGTTAATAAACTTGCAATTCTTGTCGACAGTAGTCTACTTAAGGCCGGCGATGTTGTTTTTGTAAGCTTGTATAGCAGTCAATCAACCTCCAATGAAGGTTTTTATCAAATTCCTGTGAATCTTGATATTAATAGTTTAAACACTGATGTTGAAACTTTAACTTTGGGTCAAATTAGAAATCATTTAATTGAATTCAAAAATAATAGCTTAGACATCGTTGGAGAAGTGCCAGGAAAAAGTAATATTAGAGATATTGATATAAAAGATCGCGGAGGCAGCATTTTACAACACAGTGCGCCAATAATTTACAGCGGTTTATTTCTCAATCATCCAACAATGAATTTTATAGACGCTGTAACGTTGGCATCAAGAGAATACAGCCAGTTTAAAATTAAATTCTTAGAACTAGCAGTAAATTTAGAACTAGATAGAAATAATGTAGCTCAGTCAGTTGACACTATTATGGCCGCAATTAATGCTGTTAAAAATGATAGTTTTCCTTGGCATTACAGTGACATGGTACCACACGGCGACGACGAAAAAACTACTTTGCCAAGTTATAGAGTATTTGATACTGATATTAGAGCTTATGAAATTACAAACATTTACCAAGACAAAGAAATAAGCAACAAAGCTGTATTTGTTTATCTTACTAGAACTTTGGAAAATGTAACCAGCACTACATTGTTAGTTAAAGACCAAGATTATTATTTTGATCAAACTAGACCTAGTGTAGTAATCAAAGACACATTCAATTTACTGTTCAATGATATATTAACAGTGGTTGAGTACAACAGTACTGACGGTAGTTATGTACCAGAAACACCAACCAAATTGGGTTTATATCCTAAGTTTGTTCCGGAAATTTACCTTGACAACACATATAGAACACCTATTCAGGTAATTCAAGGGCACGATGGCAGTTTAACTCCAGCATTTGGAGATTTTAGAGATAACTTTTTATTAGAACTTGAGCGCAGAATCTATAACAATATTAAAGTAGAATATAATATTAATAACTTTAATATCAATGATTATGTGCCAGGAAAATTTAGAATCAGAGATTACAATAGACAAGAGTTTACACAACTGTTAAGTCAAAGTTTTCTACGCTGGGTAGGCACCAACAGAGTTAATTTTACTACCAATGATACTTTTAATGCAAGTGATGCATTTACTTGGAACTATAAAAAGTTTCGAGATGTCATTAATGCAGAATCGTTGCCGGGCACATGGCGTAGCGTATTTAGACATTTTTTTGATACAGATCGTCCGCATACGCATCCCTGGGAAATGCTGGGTTTCAGTCAGAAACCTGATTACTGGAACGATAGATATGGACCTGCACCGTATACCGGCGGTAATTTTGTACTCTGGAGCGATTTAGAAATAGGGTATATACACGCTGGTCCTCGTGCTGGTATCGATTTGAGATATAATCGTCCTGGACTAACAAGCATTATTCCGGTAGATGATAGCGGTAATCTACGCCCGCCATCGGAGTTTTTGGTTACAGATTTTGACAGTAGCAAAGCCAATACCAGTTACTCAGTAGGAGATATTGGCCCAACAGAATTAGCTTGGCGACGTAGCAGTGATTTTGCATTTGCCATGCAATATGCTCTGGCTATAGCAAAACCAGCTGTATATTTTTCTATAATGGCCGATGTCAAAAAATATCAACGAGACGCAGTGTTAGGACAGTTTTTTGACACCAACTCAAGGAAACATTTGCAACCAAGCACGATTAGAGTAAATGGTTATATTGCCGACGACGGTACGGTGACTAGAAGTGCAGGTTATATAAATTGGATACGAGATTTAATTAAAAACAATGGTGTTGCAGACGCAAGTACCGTTATTAAAAATAATTTGACCAAATTATCAGTGCAACTTTCTTATAAAATGGCTGGATATTCTGATAAAAACTTTGTTGAATTATTAGCAGAACAAATTAGTCCAAGTAGTATCAATGACAGTGTGCTTATTCCTGATGAAAATTATTCAATAAGCCTGTATAAAGGGGCGCCTGCAGCAAAAGTTGTTTATTCTGCAGTTATTATAGAAAAATCGGTCAACGGATACACTGTGAGCGGCTATAATCTCAATGATCCTTACTTTAAAATTATTCCTAGTTTGCCTAACAACAATGCATACACTATCAGTGCCAGCGGAAAAAGAGCCACTATCTTTAAAGACGCACGTAATGTGATTCAACTTGTGCCTTACGGATTCGAGTTTAATACAGTACAACAAGTCGTTGATTTTTTGGTTAGTTATCAAAGATATCTTAATTCATTAGGATTTATTTTTGAGGACAAAGAAAATCAACTGAATGAAATTAAAAATTGGGTTCTAAGTGCCAAAGAATTTTTACATTGGACCAGCCAAGGATGGAAGATAGGAAATATTATTGTATTGAGTCCAATATCTAATGAATTAAAAATATTCAATACATCAGCAGTGGTAGACGAAATCACTAATACTACCCAAGGCAGTAGAATAATAGACATTAATTATTTGCCTATCAAGAAAAATAGTTTTACTGTTGTGAGAGACAGTGGTCAATTTTCTATCAAAGCATTTTCAAATCAGACTATTGGACTAGCAGAATTTAATTTAGTTCAGTACGAACACCTACTGCTTTTAGACAACATCACTGCTTTTAGAGATATAATTTATCAACCAGAATCTGGCAATAGACAGTTTAGGATAAAAATAAACGGAGCTAAAACTAATCAATGGAACGGAAGTCTTGAGTTACCTGGGTATTTGTACAGCAGTGAAGAAATACCTGAATGGCAAACAGGAGTAGATTATTTAAAAGGCGACTTGATAAATTACAAAGAAAGAATATATGCAGCATTAGATAACGTCAGTGCAGCAGATACATTTCAAGTAAACAGTTGGCAACTATTAAATCAAGACGAAGTTAAAACTGGTGTAATCAACAATCTAGCTAGCAATGCAAGCGAATCTTTGCGTTTTTATGATATAAATGATCAACCATTAAACGAACAAATTCAACTTTATAGTAATGGCTTGATAGGGTTTAGGCCAAGACAATATTTTACAAACTTAGGAATTGATGTCACAACACAAAGTAAATTTTATCAAGGACTTATAAAACAGGGCGGGTCAATGAATGCCATTGATGCCCTTAAAGGAGCTCGGTTTAACAATTTGGATACAAACCCGTTATCAGTTTTTGAAAACTGGGCAATTAGAGTAGGCGAGTACGGATCCAATGACATTAATCAGTTCATAGAATTTATTTTGTCAGATGCAGAGTTTGATAATAACCCGGCAGTTTTTCAATTGGTGTCGGCAGCATCAACAAAACAGATTGATATTAAATCCTTCAGTGAGTCTGATATATACAAAACTAACATGATGTTCAATCCTGATTTCTTGAGGGTTGAATCTAACAGTGAGCCAGCTGAACTTAAACCATTGCCTGTGGCAGGGTACGCTAATTTGGATGATGTAGATGCTTTGATCTTTGATATACAATCTCCAACAGATACGCAAAACATAATACAAAATATTGGTTCAGGCTTTAATATTTGGACTGCCAGAGATTTAAATAATCATTGGAATGTCTACAGAGCCACTAACGTTCCCGGAGTTCCGTTTATTTTAAGATACAATGTGAACTTTCAAGCAGAATTGGTTATGAATGCCGATCACGGCCTAGCAGTCAATGATCTGGTTGTTTTAAAGAATTTTGATGATAGATACGATGGCATATACAAGGTTGATCACGTAATTGACAGCGAAAGATTTTTAATTACTATCACATCAAATTTACAAGAATTAATTGACAATGAAGCAGTTATAAGCAATGGCGGCATACTTTACAAATTACAAAGTGCGGTATTCGAAACACCAATAGAGTTAGTAAGTAACGTTCCGTTTAATGGATACATTCCCAATGACACAGTGTGGGTTAATAATTTAGATGGTGAATACAACTGGGGTGTTTATAGAAAAACTGATCCTTGGGAGTTTGAAGCTAAAATTCAACTAGGCGAAAGTCAATATTCAGGCAACGACCATTTTGGTAGATCGGTAGCATTTGATAGTAAGGCTTTGTTTTTAATAGGCGGAGCTCCTGACAGTGGTCGAGGTCGTGTTAGTGTGTTTGCAAGAAATATAAACAACGGATGGGATTCATATGGATTTTTGTCCGGTAACAATGTTAATCTTGATAGTTTCGGAAAAACCTTGGCCACTGCAACAGTAGACGGCGTAAGTTATGTTGCAGTAGGTGCACCCGACAGTGCCACTGGTGGCGTGGTCTACATTTTTGAGAATCAGATTCTGATTCAAATTTTGGCCAACGATACGCCAGCAGCCGATGATCAATTTGGCGCAAGCATTGCAATGTCCGACGATGCCAAATATCTATATGTAGGATCTCCGGGCACAGATAAGGTCTACTGTTATGCTTTTGAATATCCACGTGCCAACGAAGTACAAATAATTACAACCTCAGGCGCAACTACATACACATTGGCTTCGCCAGCAAGCAGACCAATTGACTTCATAGTCAGTGTACCTGCGTTGATATCTCAGTATTTTCCTTATGTAGATTATACTTTGTCCAGTGCTAGTCAAGCGATCGGTTCATTTAGCACCTCAGGAACCGCCGCTAGTGGCACAAACAGCTATTACGGAATCTCTGCCTCTGGTGGCACAGGATCAGGCGCTGTGTTTTTTGTAGAAAAAACTGGCGGTGTATATACAGTGACAACGCAAAACGCAGGCACAGGATACACAGCGGCCGACACCTTGACAATTCTTGGTACCAACGTTGGCGGAGCTAGTCCGGCAAATGATATTACAATCACAGTGAACACGGTTGGCACTGCAACCAATTTGGTATTTGGAACAGCTCCAGCTGTGGGCTTAGAAATCAATATCTTAAGAAGAAATAATAGATATAATTTTATAAGCACAGCAACAGGTGCAGCAAATTCATACTACGGATCCGCTGTTTCGTGCAGTGCCGATGGGTATATTTTTGCTGTTGGTGCCAGTAATACAACTGTTGACGGAGTTTCTGCATCTGGTTCAGTTGACACTTGGCACGTGACTGTCACTGAAATAATAACTAATGGTATCACTAACACCTTTACACTGCCTTATAACTTTGGCACTGTTTACAGAGTCTATTTAAACAATGAATTAATTTATGACATAACAAATGCTCCTGAAGGTGTAACCCCTCAGTATACAATAATTGGCTCAAATTCAATTCAGTATGGTGATCCAGGTATTGATCCTTTGTTGCCAGGAAACGTTCTAAGATTTGAAACAAATGGTATAATTTTTGATCAAACAATTAATCCAGAAGCATTGGGAGTAGAAGGTGCAAGATTTGGTGCCGATCTTGTGATGTGTAACAGCGGATGTAATATCTATATCACAAGTCCCAATTACAAAGAAACTTCATACACCACTGGTTTAGTAACAAGATATTTAAACATTGGCAGGTTGTATGGAGTAGTTACTGGCACTGTAACCAATCCTACTGTGACAGTAGGTCATAGTCTTTCAATCAATAACATCATTGTTGCGTTTACTGGAACTTCATTGACTTCGGTTATTAATAATATTAATTCTGCCAACATTCCGGGTGTCACTGCCGAGGCTGTGAACAATAAACTCAAAATTATCAGCGATGTAGTTGTAGCAGCCAATAAACTCACTATAGTAAATGGAAACTCCGGAGGAACTGCATTATTTGATCTTGGCATACAACAATACAAATACGTACAAATAATCAAGCATCCAGAGAGCACAGGCGAAATTTTTGGAACTGCATTGTCTGTGGATCAAACTACCAATACTCTTGTAATAGGAAGCAATGGTGCTGATGTTGCTATTCCTACCACGTTTGACTTCGAACAAGGCAGTGCCACCACTTTTGATGGCACTGGTACAAAGTTTGTTCAATTAATATTAGATGCTGGTGGCGTTTACATTTACAATCTTATGCAGAACCCATTTGAAGATGTAGACAATCCTGCACTATACGCTTATTCACAGAAACTTTATGGACCAGAATTAGCAACCGGATTTAATTTTGGTGCTGCTATTGCACTGAGAGGAGAATTTTTAACAGTAGGTGTATCGAATGATTTTGACATAGTGAATGAAGGCGGCAGTATCTATTTTTACTACAATCAAAATTCAAAATCTGGATGGTCACTGATACGTAGGAAAGAACCAAGAGTAGATATAGGCGCAGTAGCTAGTTCGTTTATATACAACACTAAAAACGAAACTATAATTGATTTTTTTGATTACTTAGATCCTGTCAAAGGAAAACTACTTGGCATAGCTGATCAAGAGCTAGATTTCAAAGAAGAATATGATCCTGCTAGTTATAATCAATCCAGCAGATCAGACACCATAAACAATAGTAATTTTTACTGGTCAGATCGTCAGGTAGGAAAAACGTGGTTGAATCTATCTAGTCTAAGTTTTATAGATTACGAACAAGGATCAATACAATACAGAGCAAAAAATTGGGGAAGCTTATTTCCTGGCAGTAGTGTTATAGTTTATGAATGGGTAGAAAGCGAATTTTTACCTAGTCAGTACGCCGATGCAGTAGGTGATGGAATTCCTAGATATCCTGACAATTCTGCCTACACTTCAGTGACTTTAGTTGACCCAGACACAGGAATTATTAGTCAAAAATATTATTACTGGGTGTTTGGCAAGACTTCTGTAGACGTCAACAGAGCCAAAAGAACTCTCAGCGTTAGCGCATTAGAATCTCTCATCGCTAATCCAAAAGATCAAGACATTCCTTACATTGCATTATTAAACACTAATGCTGTTGCTGTTTATAATGTAAATGAAAGTTTGAGTGGCAACGATGTAGCAATACATTTGAATATAGCTAGTGTAAGAAACACAAATTCATTACACAACGAATGGCAATTGGTACAACAGGGAGCTGGTGCTGCCAATATTCCTTTGAGAGTAATTACGAAACTGAGAGACAGTTTAAGTGGATTTGATAGTCGCGGTTTGAATGTACCTGATCCGCAACTACCAGCTCAAAATAAATTGGGCATATTGACTATACCTAGACAAAGTTTGTTGGTAAACAGATTGGTAGCACTACAAAACTATATAGAAACTCTCAATGGTGTTTTGAAACAATATCCAATTCTTTTAATCAGAACTCCATCGACATTGTACCTATCAGATCCTTTGCCTAGTTCAGGATTTGATACACAGACCAACAACGTTGCTGATCTAACTTATTTAGATATTGAATCATTTGCTAATGGATATAAAGTTTTAGTTACATCCGATTCAACTTATGAGGGTAGATGGAGTATCTATAGTTTTAATTCAAATACTCAAACTTTTGAAATATTTAAATTACAAAGTTACAAAACCTCACTTTTTTGGACTCCAAAAGATTGGTATGCCGACACTTTCCAAGTTGGTAAAGACATAAATTACACAGTCAATATTTACAGTGACATACAAGCATTGACTCCGGATGTCAACGACTACATCAAAGTTTTAGATGGTGGGCAAGGCACCTGGTTGCTGTATGAAGTTTTGCCAGATTTTACATTGGAGCTGATAGCTGCACAAAACGGTACATTAGAAATTAATTCTACAGTTTACGATGTATCAGTCGGTGCTGGATATGATAGTGTTGTTTATGATTCTGTGGCTTACGACTCTCAACCCGTATTAGAACTTCAAAACATATATGACAGCGTATATCGAGAAATTTTAACAGAAAATTTAAGCGTTGAATTTAATAATTTGTTTTTAACCATTATCAACTACATTTTTGCTGAACAAAAAAATCCAGACTGGGTGTTTAAGACCAGCTTTATTGATGTGTTGCACAGTATTAGAGAACTAGAAGAATTTCCTAGTTATGTTAGAGATAATCAAAATTTTTACAATGATTATATTGCCGAAGTCAAGCCTTATAGAACTATTGTAAGAGAATACGTGCCTGTTTATAGAAAACAAGATGTTGCCTACGGTGATTGGACAGATTTTGATTTGCCTAGTGCTTATGATAGTGGTTCTAGAGTTTACAAGAGTCCCAATATCAATGATCCTGCAGACGCAGAGTTATTCTCCAATGAACTCTACTCAGATTGGGCAAACAATTATAAATTTAAAATTACTGATTACATTATTGGCAATATTGGCCTAAATTATATTCTTCCGCCAAATGTAGAGATAAGAGGAGGTGGCGGTAGCGGCGCAGCAGCAGTCACAACTCTGTTTGCCAACGGAAAAATCAGTGGTATAACAGTGGTAAGTTCTGGATCCGGTTATACCTCAACACCCAATGTGTTTATCAATGGTGACGGGGTGGGTGCCACTGCCTATCCTTTGTTGAAAAACGAATACTATGCTCCTGCAGGAAATTTAAGTTTAAGTTATTTGAGTTACAACTTGGTTAGAAGTATTGATACAGTTCTCAAATTTGATAGATTAGATTACACCAGCAATCTTGTTGTGTGGCAACCTAACACAGCTTACGGCAATACCCTTGTAGTTGCAGGAAACACAACAGTTGACAAATCCAATGTTTACATAACCTCTGGAAATATTATTGTTTATAACAATCAAGCGTTTTTGGCAACAAATGCTAATATCAGTAGTCAATCTATATTTGACTTCACTAGATACAGTCGCATTGACAGTGGCAATGTTTTATTGAATGCATTAGATAGAATAGTGGCATATTATCAGCCCGAACTTGGCATGGCAGGCAAGAATTTAAGTCAATTGGTCAATGGAGTAGGTTATCCAGGTAATTATTTACAAGGTCCAGGTTTTAGAGCCAATGCGTTTGAAGTCTCTAGCAATATTTTATCATTCAGTTATGAAGGTCTGACAATTGACAGTGGTAACATTGCAGCTTTTGATTTTGTCAACGCAGGATTCGAGTTGGATCAAAGTATTCGAATTGAAGCAAACGTACCGTTTGCTTTTCAAAACAATGGCTACTTTAGCATTATTAGTGTAAATAGAGATTCAATGACACTTACTGGTCAGCCAGTGGAAACTACCTGGAAAATATTATTAGACAATCCTGTAACTGCAAATGTAGGAGATTGGATTACTCAGGCTAATAATACAGCAAATGCTTACATATTACAATCTGTAGTTAACTCCCAATATCTTTCAATAATTTATTCAACACCTTCGTTTGATGTGTCAACAGGTAATTTGGTCACTATCAACGGAACAACAATTACAGCAAATATTGCTGAAATAAATCCTGGCGGTAATGTTGACGTAAAAATAAGTTACCTAGATCTCAAAGATATTTTAGATAGTAATGTGTACAGCACATATTTAGATAGCAATCTAGGTATTAGACCTCAAGACATTAACATTGTTGGTGGTGCATACGTAGATGCTTATTCTAGCCATGCACCTGAAGAATTATTACCAGGAAGATTGTATGATGCATTAGAAATGCGTGTGTTTGGTAACACAGTTGGTAATACGGCCACATACGGTTTTAGAGTATTTAAACCAATGAGTGGAAATTTAGTGTATACAAGAATAAGTGCCAATTCCACTACCACGTTATCTGCTAATCTTGAATTGTTGGACAGCGAAATACTAGTTACAAATGCCAATGTTCTACCCACTCCAAATCCTACTTTAGGAAAACCAGGTGAAATATTTGTAAACGGTGAAAAAATACAATATTATCAAAAATATGATTTCGCAAAACTGTCTACTGCGCTACCTTGGACTGCAAATACCAATATACCAGTTAACACATTGATTTCAGTAAACAGTAATGTGTATCTTACTAAGGGCAACGTTTATGCAAATGCAAATGCCTACATAAACAGTGCAAACATACAATTAATCAAACTTAATTCTCTAAGACAGTTGCGTAGAGGAGTTGATGGTACCGGACCCGCAAATATTATTTTACAAGGTAACACAGTATCAGATAGCACCATCATACAGTTGATACCAAACGCACAAATATTTGGCCCAGCAACAGTGTCAGGAAATGTAAAAGTAACATCTAATGTCACTTACAAAATAACACTAAGTGCCAACATTACAGCCAATGTTGGTGACTATATCACACAGTTTGTTGGTAACACCGCAAATGTCAGAGTATTAGGTAAAGTCACGTCGGGCAATGTGATAGCAGTTGATAGCATTGCAGGCACATTCTTAACTGGGTCAAATATAGGAACAAGAGTTAACGTGGTAAGTATTACCGGAGGCGTGTCTAGCACAACTGCAAATGTGGTAACGGTGGCTGTATTGGGCTCAGTTTTTGCCAATGGTAATGTAGTATTATCAAGTACTCCGATATTACGTAGCAATATTTGGGAACAGTTTAGTACAACATTGCAAAATAGTACCACTATAGGAGCACAGTTTATTAGAGCGGAGCCTAGTTATATACCATGACAGATCTCAAACTAAATAGTAATATGGATAAAAATATGGACGATTTACAAAAAGATTCTACTAAAGATGCCGCTAAACCCAACGAAGTTGGTGGCATACACGTACAAGGGCACATCAAAATTTTTGATCCTGAATCAGGCGAAGTTTACGTAGATAAACGAAATGCCATACATTATGAGAATATAAGCGAAGCTATTGCGTATAATCTTACCAACAAAGGACAAAGTTATATCTACGAAATGCATTTTGGTAACGGTGGCACCAGTGTGGATCCTACTGGCATTATAAACTATTTGCCGCCCAATATAAACACAAGCAACAGTAATCTATATAATCCAACTTTTGCTAAAATAGTGGATAATACTAGCGCATTAAATGCTGATCCGACTAGAAATAAAATGGAAATCAGACACGTACCTGGTCGTGTGTACACTGACATTGTGATCAGTTGCTTGCTAGATTACGGTGAACCAGCCGGTCAGAGTGCGTTTGATAATAGCACAAATCTTGAAGATACTTATACATTTGATGAGCTTGGGCTCAAAGCAAGAAGCACAGACGGCAGCTCGGGTCTAACAACAACAGGTAAATTACTAACACATGTTATTTTTCATCCTGTGCAAAAAAGCTTGAATAGACTAATTCAAATTGATTACACTGTAAGAATTCAAACACTAACAAATTTAAGTAGCATAGGATAATACCATGTCATATTTTGTAAATAAAACCGATGGATCAGTTATTGTTGTACTAGATGGCACTAAAGATACCACTAGTACCAGTCTAACACTTTTTGGTCGGTTAGTTCAAAATTATGGCGATCAAACCAATGAGAATTTCTTACATCTATTAGAAAATTTTGCGTTTGGAAGTGCTCCAGCCAATCCAATACACGGGCAACTTTGGTTCGATACCAGTGTTAATAATTTAAAGGCTTATACTACTGCAAATACCTGGGTAATTGTTGGCAGCGACATTCAAGGCAATCTTGATGTTGCCGGAAACATACAATTTGGTCCTTACAATTTTGCGCTTAAAGATCTAGATGGTAATGTTCAAATTACCAATTCTGCCAATGTTGGTAATATCAGTTTGTTCGCCAATGTTAACGGCGTAAGCACCAGAGTGTTGCACTTAAACGGGCAAACTGGTTTATTTGACATCCTTGGCAACGCTGAAACTAATCTTGGCATTCCTACCAAAATTTATGTTGACAGCGAACTAGCTGCTTTACAATCTCGAGCCAACACAAACTTGGCATCAAACGTAAACATCATTAACTCCAATCTTGCAGTTAGAGTCAGTGAAGAGAGCCAATTACGAGCAAATCTAACAGCGGCAAATGCTCAAATTGCTCTCAGAGACACTATTGCCAGAGTCAATAGTATAAACAGTGCAATTGATACTGCACTCACAGCTAATCTAAATGTAATCAATGCCAACCTGGTAGTAAGGCAAAATCAAACTATTGCAGTAGAAACTGCAATGCTGGCTAATGTAGCAGCAGCCAATGCTCGGGTGAATGCGGCTAACGTAAATATTTCCAATCTTAGTAATAGATTGGATTCAGTAAACACTGCGATTGATATAGCGTTGGTTGCAAATTTAGCCTTAAAGGCTGATTTATTGAGTCCAGCATTTATAGGAATCCCTACTGCTCCTAGTCCTTATATATCTTCAAATTCTTCACAGATAGCGACTACTAACTTTGTTATGGTTAAAAACGCTTATTGGGATGGTAGTAGAAAATACGTGAGCACTTCTGACCCTACGCAATTTGATGGAAAAAATGGTGATCTTTGGTTTAAATATACTCCTTAACGTATGACCTCAAAAATAATCAAAAGAGAATTCGAGATACAATTAGGTAGTGAAGCACTTACGCCTAGAACAGATCCGCGCTGGGGCTCATTTCAAAATACATATGCTGCTTGGACTAGTGGTAGGTCTGTAGTAGAATCAATAACTATTAGACGGAAAATAGAACTTCAGAAAGGCCATTATTATGTAACCGGCACCGCAGATAATTATGGCTCAGTGAGTATAAATGGAGGCGCACCAATTGGTCTTTATAGTTTTGATTCCGCTATTGTAAGAGAAAATCCATTATATAATCAAGTTGTCTGGCACGGCGGCGGCACAATGGACATAGTCATTAATGCTTACAATGGAGGGGATGTTGCAGGAGTAGCAGTTACGATTTCAGAGTATAGGCAGTATGTAATGCAGATCACAACCTTTAATAATAGATACGGTGAAGCCTATGTTGGCCCGGTAGTTTGGAGCACAAGAAGTCCTGCTGTTGGTGAGACTGGCCGGTTTGCTGTTACAATGCCTTTTAAAGCATCAATTACAGCTCACGCCTGGGGAGCTGGTGGTGGCGGTGGTGGAATGGATGCATATACTTTAGGAGGTATTGGTAGCCCAGGTTTGTATAATACTACAAGTTTTTCAGTGAATGCAGGCGATTACTTGGAGGTTTTTGTTGGCAGCGGCGGCAGAGGCGGCGGTGGTGGTTGGGGAGTCGTTGGTGGCGGGGG
>Ga0129336_10000422_pt1 | contig 24888 bp, 24 predicted proteins | sample CPB6_02_DNA_FD_96878 | JGI IMG/M metagenome (GOLD analysis project Ga0129336, IMG submission 96878) | Freshwater to marine salinity gradient microbial communities from Chesapeake Bay, USA - CPBay_Sum_0.6_0.2_DNA | ecosystem: Environmental > Aquatic > Marine > Coastal | place: USA: Chesapeake... | reverse complement strand
CGGGCGGTGAGATGACTCCAGGCCTCGTCGGCGGTGAAGGGCACGAAGGGCGCGACCGCCCGGACGTAGGCGCGCAGGATGAGGTCGAGCGCGGTCTGGGTGGAACGGCGCAACGGGTCCGCCGGAGCGAAGGTGTAGAGTCGGTCCTTGATGACGTTGTGGTAGGTCGCGGAGAGGACTCCGGTCGTGAAGGACGCGACGGCGGCGGCGGCCCGGTGGAATTCGTTGCGCTCGCAGGCGTCAGTCACCTCGCGCAGGAACTTGGCGGTCTCGACCAGCGCCCAACGGTCGACCGGCGACATCCGGGCCACGGGCACGGCGTCACGCGCCGGGTCGAAGTCGAAGAGATTGCCCAGCTGGTACCGGAGTCCGTTGCGCATCGCGCGGTACTGGTTGGAGACGGTCTCGAAGATCGCGTCCGACAGGGGGATGTCGGACTGGTAGTTCTCGGACGCCACCCAGAGACGCACGATGTCGGCGCCGTATTTCTTCACGTAGTCGTCCGCGGTCTGGGGCTTGCCGTCGGACTTGGAGATCTTCTTGCGCTTCTCGTTCACCACGAATCCGTGCGTGAGCACGGCGCGGTAGGGCGCGGCGCCGCGGACGGCGACGGCGGTCCAGAGGGAGGACTGGAACCATCCGCGATGCTGGTCGGAGCCCTCCAGATAGAGGTCGGCGGGCCAGTGAAGCTGCTTCTGGGCCGCGCAGACGGCGAGATGGCTGGACCCGGAGTCGATCCAGACGTCGAGGGTGTCGAAGGCCTTGCGCAGGTCCTTGGGCCAGGCGGCGGGGACGGGAGCTCCCTTGAGGACCTCCTCGACCGAGGCCGACCACCACCAGTCGGAGCCGTGCCGGGAGACCTGGGCGGCCACGTGACGGATGACGGCGGCGTCGAGGAAGGACTCGCCGCTGGAGACGGAGACGAAGGCGGGGATGGGCACGCCCCACGCGCGCTGGCGGGAGATGCACCAGTCAGGCCGGCCCTCGACCGCCGCGCGGATGCGGTTCTCGCCCGAGGCGGGGATCCACTTCACGCCGCCGACGGCCTCGAGCGCGCGCCGCCGGAGGCCGCCGCGGTCAAGTCCGACGAACCACTGGTCCATCGCCCGGAAGATCACGGGCGTCTTGGAACGCCAGCAGTGGGGATACTGGTGCTCGAAGGCGCGGGCCTTGAGCAGCGCGCCTGCGGCCTTGAGCATCTCGATCACGGCGATGTTCGCGGGATTCTTCCCGTCCACTTCGTGCACCGAGACGCCCACGAGCGGGGCGGGCACGCGGCCGTCGTCGGCGTAGGTGCCGTCATCGCGCACGGGGCAGTAGGGCTCCAGCTTGTAGCGCAGGCCGGTCTGGTAATCCTCGAGTCCGTGGCCGGGAGCGGTGTGCACGCATCCGGTGCCGGCGTCGGTGGTGACGTAGTCGGCCAGCACGAACGGCGAAGGACGGTCGATGAAGGGATGGCGCGCCTCCAGTCCCTCGAGCGCGGCGCCCTTGACGCGGATTCCGTCCACGGCGCCCTCGAGCGCGCAGTCGGCGACGAACGCGTCGCGCAGCGCGGACGCGACCAGGAAGGAGCGTCCGCCGTGACGGACCTCGACGTATTCCAGCTCGGGGTGGACGGCGACGGCGAGGTTCGCGGGAAGGGTCCAGGGCGTGGTCGTCCAGATGACGACGGAGAGGGGGTGCGACGGGTTCAGTCCGGCGGTCTGCGGCGCGGGCACCGGGAAGGCGACCCAGACGGAGAAGGAGCGCTTCTCCAGATACTCGATCTCGGCCTCCGCCAGCGCGGTCTGGCAGGCGATGGACCAGTAGACCGGCTTCTTGGAACGGTAGACGAGCCCCTGCTCCACGAACGACGCGAAGACGCCGAGGATCTCGGCCTCGTAGGCGGGATCCATGGTGCGGTACTCGGACTTCCAGTCGGCGAGCACGCCGAGGCGGCGGAACTGGCCGCGCTGCTTCTCGATGAAGGAGGCGGAGAACTCCGCGCAGGCCTTCCGCACGCCGAGGGGCTCGAGCGCCTGCTTCTTCGCCTGCAGCTCCTTCATGACCTTGTGCTCGATGGGCAGGCCGTGGCAGTCCCAGCCGGGGACGTACGGAGTGCGGAAGCCCCGCATGGACTTGTACCTGAGGATGGAGTCCTTGAGCAGCTTGTTGAGGGCGGTCCCGATGTGCACGTCGCCGTTGGTGAAAGGCGGGCCGTCATGGAGGACGAAGGCGGGGCGGCCTTCCCGGGCCGCCTGGATGCGGCCGTACAGGCCGGTGCGGTCCCAGTGGGCCACGCGGACGGGCTCGCGCTCGGCGAGCCCCGCGCGCATGGGGAAGTCCGTGACGGGGAGGTTGAGTGTGTCCTTGAGCTCTTCGGCCATGTTTTCTTGCGGCAAACCGGCGCCTGAAGGGGGACTCCGGGGCCGGCAGGGTGAACGGCCCCGCATCGGAAGCAAGGGATTAGATGCGGCGGATTGACAGGCGGGCGGGCGGTCCACCCAATGGACGCCCCATGGACAACATGAAGCCCAAGCTGGTCACCCGCCAGGGAGTCGTCATCGACCTCGTGATCACGGCCGTCTTCTTCGTGTGGATGACCGGCGTGCTCAAGAAGCACGTGCCCTGGTCCGAGTCCGGCGACACCGCGGTGCTGCTCGGCGCGGCCTACTGCTCGGCCTGCCTGTCGGGAGTCCTGTGGCTGGCCCTTTCCCTCTTCCGCGTCACGCTCGCCGACCAGATGCTGCAGAAGACGGTCCCGGGCCGCAACGAAGGCCGCTGATTCAGCGGGCGGGCTGGGCCAGCGCCGCCTCGATCTCGGCGCGCAGGGCGCCGGCCTCGGCGCGCTCCCTCTCGAACTCGCGCCACAGGGCGTCGAGCTCCGCCGGTTCGCCTTCCTGGAAGCGCTCCAGCCAGACGCCGAGCGCACGCCAGGCGTTGTGATACACCGGATTCTGGCGGATGATCTCACGGCGCAGGCCGCGGAGCCGGATCTCGACGCCCTGCCTGACGGCGACGAGGCGGCGGTGCGGGACGATTTCGGGCCCGGTGAAGACGGCGTCGCCGGCGCCGAGGTCGAAGACGAAGGCGGCGATGTCGTCGAGGGCCTCCGACGACTCCCTCATGCCGAGGCTCACCGGCGGACGGGAAAGCAGCAGTTCGGTCCGCATCAAGGTCCACCAGGACTCGGGTGACTTCGAGCGGGCCTTGAGCAGCGCGGCCAAGGACTGCCCGCGCGCCAGGTCCTGCAGGGCGGCGGGAGCCTCACGCGCGGGAAGCTCCTGCCGCAGGCAGCGCCAGAGCAGGAGCGACTCGCGGACCGGCGCCTTGCCCGCCGCGACGTCGGCGAAGGAGGGCGCGGCGCTCAAGGAGGCCTCCCTGAACCAGAGGTCGGGCAGGGCGGGCCGCAGCTGCGCCAAAGTCTCGGCCGCAAGTGCCTGGATGAGCCATCCTTCGGCGGCAGGACGGACGCCCGCGGACAGCGCGGCCCTGCCGGCCCAGGCGCGGGCCGCGGCCTCGGCGCAACGGTCCGCGAAATCGGCGGACGGACCGGGCCGGACGACGATCAGCATCTGGCCCGCGGCGGGCCGTGATTCCACGGGAGCCAGGCCGCGCACGTCGGCCAGTTCCACGCGGGCGCCGGAACCCTGGAGCGGCGGAACGCCGACGACGTACTCCAGATAGCGGTCGAGGGCCGAGAGATGCGCCATCGCGAAACTGACTTCGGCCTGACGCTCGCCGACCACCGTGGCGATCTTCGGTTCGGCGAAGAAGACGCGCGGCGCGTCGGGAGGACCGGCCTCCTTCCCGGCCGGAGCCGCGGCGGCCGCGGCCAGCGCCAGGCACATGACCGGCAGCGCCGGCATGATCAGGCTCCGCCGAAGTGGCCTTCGTCCAGCTCCACCGGCTGACCGCCGGAAAGATGCACGGGCTCTCCCAGGGGCGTCTGGTCGTTCTTCCAGACCTCGACGGTGGCGGCGGCCTCAGGCTCGGGGCACACCCACTGCCAGCGGCCGATGCCGAGGAAGTTCATCGGCACGCCCTTGTCGGCGCTGAGCCCGGGCCCGCTGCCGCGGACGAACGGCTTGTTGCCGATGCCGATCATCAGATTGATGGTGAGCGAAGTGCCCTGCCCGCCCGCGGCGGCGGGCGCGGAGGAGGTCTCCGGCGCGAAGAGCGCGGGCTCCTCGGTCCGGACCGGGGCGGAGGCGACGGACTCCTCGGACTCTTCCTCCGGCTCGTCCTCCGGCTCGTCGCCCTCGTCCTCATCCGCCGGAGCCGGGCCGGGGGCCGGCCGCTCGGCGAGCGCGGCGACGCGCGATTCCAGTTCGCTCACGCGTTCGGACAGCGCGGAAGCGGACTTTTTCAGCTCCTTCTTCACGTCCTTGAGGAGATCGTCCCCGGAAGGCGTCTTCTCCTTCAGCTGCGTGAGCTCGGCGGCGACCTCCTCGACGTCGGCCACGGCGCCGCGCACCGAGGCGGCCAGCGCGTCGAGGCGGGAGGAGAGGTCGTCGTCCGCGGACTTGTCATCGAGGCCCTGCCTGAGCGCGGCGACCTCGGCCTTGAGTCCTTCCAACGCGGACCGGAGCGCGTTGATCTCGGTGGACGCGCGCTGGGCCACCGCGGCGGCGGCGGCCTCGCCCGCCTTGCGGGCGCCGACTTCGGCGTCGGCGGCACGCCGGGTGGCGGACTCGACGCCCGTGCGGAAGTCGTCACGCAGCTGGTCGATCTCCTCCTTCAGGGCGGCGCGGAGCCTGGCCTGCTCGGCCAGCCGCTCGGCGCGGCCGCCGCCGTCCTGCATCACCGGGATGACCACGATGAGCGAGGCCCCGAGGATGCCGAGCACGGCGAGGAAGCCCTCGAAGGCGTCGCGGGGGTCCAGCCCGAGGCTGAGGACGGCGACGACGGCGATGAAGTCGGCCGCCACGAGGAACCACTTCTCCTTCAGTAGCTTTTCTAGGTCGCGGGTGAGCATGGGAGTGCGGAGGGAAAGAGGTCAGCGGGGACGTTCGACGAATCCGACCTTGCGGTGGACCTTCGAGAGCGTGCGGAAGGCGGCGGCCTGCGCCTGTTCGGCGCCGGACTTGAGGATGCGGGCGAGCTCGGCCTTGTCCTTGATGAGCTCGTCGTAGCGCAGCCGGACCGGATCGAGCGTGGCGACCACGGCGTCCGCCACGGCCTTCTTGAAATCACCGTAGCCCCGGCCGGAAAAGTCGGCCTCCAGCTCCGCCGCCGGCCGCCCGGTGCAGGCGGACATGATGGCCAGGAGGTTGGTCACGCCGGGCTTGTCGGCGCCGGCCCGGACCTCGGAGCCGGAATCGGTCACGGCGGACATGATCTTGCGACGCACCTCCTCCGGCCGGTCGGTGATGAAGACCGTGGCGGCGTGGTTGGGGTCGGACTTGGACATCTTCGAGGCCGGATCCTGGAGGGACATGATCCGCGAGCCCACCTTGGAGATGAAGGGCTCGGGGATGCGGAAGGTCTCGGAATATCGGTGGTTGAACTTCTGGGCCAGGTCGCGGGCGAGCTCCAGATGCTGCTTCTGGTCGTCCCCCACGGGCACGAGGGCCGCATTGTAGAGCAGGATGTCCGCCGCCATGAGCACGGGGTAGAAGAGCAGGCCCGCGTCCACGCTCTGCTGCTTCCGCGACTTGTCCTTGAACTGCGTCATGCGCTCCAGCTGGCCGAGGGGGCAGAGGCAGCCGAGGACCCAGGCCAGCTCGGTGTGACCGAGCACGTGGGACTGGACGAAGAGCCGGCTGCGGGCGGGATCGAGGCCGCAGGCGACGTACTGGGCCAGGCAGGAATAGGTGTTCTCCCGGAGTTCGGCCGGGACGGTCGGAACCGTGATGGCATGCTGGTCGACAATCCCGAAATAGCACTCGTGGTCGTCCTGCATCCGGCCCCAGTTGAGGACCGCCCCCAGGTAGTTCCCGAGGTGCAGCCTGCCGGTCGGCTGCGCGCAGGTGAGCACCACGGGCCGGCCAGAGGGCTTTTCTGAGGGTTCAGTCATGCCTCTGGCCAGCGTGGAGCGCCCCCTCTCCCGCTTCAAGCGGATAGGGCGTTCGGCGACGCTTGAAATCGGGGTGCCATCCGTCTAGGTGAAACGACCCCTCCCCCACGCCTCGCATGAGCCTGCTCGCACAGACACAGCCCGCCGCGACGGCCGGCGCCCAAGCCGGCTCGGTCGACCCCAACCTGATCGCCATGGCCCTAGCCTACATCGTCGGCGCCGCGGCCGTCGGCTGGGCCTCCAAGCGCGTGCTCAGCTGGGCCTCCGGACTGTTCCGCAAAAGCCCGGTGACCGAGGCCCTCATCGCCTCGGTCGGACGTTCGCTCCAGTACCTCATCCCCGCCTACACGCTCTTCTTCTACCAGGGACGCAACCCGGGGCTCGTCCCGGCGGACTACGACGCGCTGGCCAACAAGGGCATCGAGCTGCTCCTCTCCCTCGCCCACACCGCGTCGGCGTTCCAGATGGTCGCGGTGCCCATCGCCTGGGCGGAGAAGATGGCCGACCGCACCGACAACAAGCTCGACGACGTGCTGGTCCCGATGCTTTCGACCGTGACCAAGGTCGCGGTGGTGCTCGTCGGCGGAGTGAAGGCGGTCTCGATCATCGACCCTGAGATCTCGAAGTCCATCCTCGGCCTGCTGGCGGCGGGCGGCCTCGGCCTCGCCTTCGCCTCGCAGGACACGCTCCGCAACGTCTTCGGCGCGGTGATGCTCATCGTCGACCAGCCCTTCACGCTCGGCGACGTCATCAACACCGGCTCCCACGAGGGCAAGGTCCGCGCGCTCGGCCTGCGCTCCACGACCATCGAGCTCAACGACGGGCAGACCCTGACCATCCCCAACAGCGACCTCGCCAACCGCGCCATCGTGAACCTGACCCGGCGCGACTTCATCCGGTGCCTCGAACTCGTACACCTCGAGGCCAACACTCCGGCAGACAAGGTGCGCGAGGCCGCCGAGATCCTCCGTCAGGCCCTGTCCGGCCACGAAGGCTCGGACCCGCGCCACCCCCCGATGGTGAGCGTGCATGAGTTCGGCGACTGGTCGGTCAACCTCCGCTACATCTACTGGTATCACCCCGCGGACCTCCGCCGCCAGGCGGAGTTCAACCAGCGGCTGCTGGTCCGACTGACCGAGAAGCTCCAGGAGGCGGACATCCGTCTCGCGGTGCAGGGCACGCCCCAGGTCCGCTGATTTCCCCGCCATGCCACTCATCGAAGCCAAAAACCTCCGGAAGTCCTACGGTGCGCTGCTCGCCGTGCGTGACGTGTCCTTCACCGCGGACCGCGGCGAAGTCGTGGGCTTCCTCGGCCCCAACGGCGCCGGCAAGTCCACGACCATGAAGCTGCTCACCGGCCATCTCCGGGCTGACTCCGGCTCGGCCGCCGTCGCCGGTCACGACGTCGCCGAGAATCCGGTCGAGGCGAAGCGGCACCTGGGCTACTCGCCCGAAGGCGCCCCGGCCTACGGCGAGATGACCGTGCGCGAGTTCCTCCGCTTCGCCGCCGACCTGCGCGGGCTCGCGGATCCGGCCGAACGCGTGCGCGCGACGCTCGACCTCTGCCGGCTCGGCGAGGTCGCCGGACAGAGCGTCGACACCCTGTCGAAGGGCTACCGGATGCGCGTCGGCTTCGCCCAGGCGGTCATCCATGACCCCGAGGTGCTCATCCTGGACGAGCCCACCGACGGGCTCGACCCCAACCAGAAGCACGAGGTGCGGCGCATCCTCAAGGACATGGCCGCCCGCAAGGCCGTCATCGTCTCCACCCACATCCTCGAGGAGGTCGCCGAACTCTGCACGCGGGTGGTCGTCATCGCCCGCGGCGAGATCCGCTGCGACGAGACCCGTGAGAAGTTCCTCGCCCGCGGCGCCGACCTCAACGCCGTCTTCCGCCAGCTCACCGCCTGACCCCTTCCCTCTCATGAAAGACTCCCCATCCTCCGGCGCGGCCTTCCGCGCGGTCCTCCGGCGCGAGTTCGCCGGCTACTTCCGCACGCCGCTCGCCTACGTGTTCCTCGCGGTCTTCAACGCCTTCGCGGTGTCCCTCGCGTTCTTCGTGGGCGGGCTCTACGAGGCGGGGGTCGCCGGGCTGGACCGGTTCTTCCTCTACCACCCCTGGCTGTGGGCCTTCCTCGCGCCGGCCGCCGGCGCGCGCCTCTGGGCGGAGGAGCGCCGGCAGGGCACGCTCGAACTGCTGCTGACCTGGCCGGTGACGGTCTGGCAGGCGGCGCTCGGCAAGTTCCTCGCGGCCTGGCTGTTCCTCGCCTGCGCGCTGGCGATCACCCTGCCGGTCGCCTTCACGGTGGGCTGGCTCGGCGATCCCGACGTCGGCGTCATCGCCGCCGGCTACTTCGGCTCGCTGCTCTGCGCGGGCGCCTGCCTGGGCGTCGCCGCGGTGGCCTCAGCCCTCACCCGCAGCCAGGTCATCGCCTTCGTCACGGGCTTCCTCGGCTGCTTCGTGCTCGTGCTGGTCGGATACGGGGTCTTCGACGAGCTGCTGTCGGGGGCCTTCTCCTCGGGCGCGATCGACGAGGTCCGACGGGTCGGACTCTGGCGCAACCTGGAACCCTTCACGCTGGGGCTCGTCGACGCGCGTCCGGCGGCCTACTTCCTGTCCGTGGCCTTCGCCGGCCTCGGACTGAGCACCGTCATCATCGAACGCCGCTGAAACGGAGGACCCTGACATGTCACGCGCCCAAGCCGCCCTCGCCGCCCTCGCCATCCTGGCCGCGGCCTTCTTCATCAACCTGATCTTCGGGGTCGTCGACCTCCGTCAGGACCTGACCGAGGACCGCACGTTCACGCTCTCGCCCGGCTCGCTCAAGGTCGTGCGCGGGCTCGACGAACCCGTCACGGTCGAGCTGTTCGTCAGCCGTTCGGACGTCAAGCTGCGCCCCTATCTGGAAAGCTACTCGCGTCGCGTGGAGACGCTGCTCCGTGAATACGCCGCCCGCTCGGACGGCAAGGTGCGGCTCACGGTCACCGACCCCCGCCCCGACACCAAGGAGGAGCAGCGCGCCCAGCGCCACGGGCTCGGCGCCATGCGTACGCCGCAGGGCTCGGCCTACCTCGGGCTCACCGCCACGCAGGCGGACACGGTCAAGGCGGTCCCGATGCTCGACCCCTCCCGCGAACGCTTTCTGGAATACGACGTGACGAAGCTCATCGCTTCGGCCTCCCGGCTGGAACGGCCCAAGCTGGCCGTCATCAGCGGACTGCCCATCACCGGCATGCCGTCCCCGCAGGGCGAGCAGTCCGGTCCCGCCGACTTCCTCATCGCCGAGCTCGGGCAGACGTTCGAGGTCGTGACGCTCAACAACCAGGCGGCGGAGCTGCCCAAGGACGTGAAGGTGGTGGCGCTCATCCATCCCTTCGGCCTCGCCGAGGGCCTTTCCTACCAGGTCGACCAGTTCCTGATGAAGGGCGGCGCGGTCTTCGTGGCCGCCGACCCGCTCTCCCGCTTCCAGAAGTTCCAGCAGGGCAGCATGCCGTTCATGGTCGCGCCGATGGCCGCGATGGGCGCCTCGAGCGACCCCGCGCTGCTCCGCGGCTGGGGCGTGAACGCGGAGATGGCCGGGGTGTCCGGCGACGCGGCGAACTCGGTGCAGATCCGCGGCTCGCGCGGCGAACCGGTGCAGTATCCCTCCGCCTTCTCGGTGCCGCCGCAGGGGCTCGCCCAGGATTCGCCGCTCACGAGCGACCTGCGCGAACTCGGCTTCATGGAGGCCGGCGAGCTGGCCCTCATCTCCGGCGCGGAGAAGCGCCTCAAGCTCACGCCGCTGGTGACCCTCGCGGGACCCGGCGCGGGTGCGGTCCCCACGGCCTCGGCCAACGCCGGACCCTTCGAGAAGGTGGCGCTCGCCTTCAAGGCCGACGGACGCACGCGCGTCCTCGCCGCCACGGTCACGGGCACGTTCACCTCCGCCTTCCCGGACGGCCCGCCCAAGCCCGCGCCCGGCCCCGACGGCAAGCCCGCGCCGGCGCCCAAGGCCGACGGCCACCTGAAGGAGTCCGCCCAGCCGGGCCGGCTCCTGGTCGTGGCCGATTCGGACTTCATGCTCGACCCCTTCACGGTGCGCCAGCGGCAGATCGGCGGGGGGCAGGTCGCGATGGAGGCCATCAATGACAATCTCTCCTTCGCGCTGAGCGCACTGGAGACCCTCGCCGGCAGCGAGGAACTGGTGGAGCTGCGCTCCAAAGGCACCTCGATCCGGCCCTTCACCAAGGTCCTCGCGCTCGAACGCGAGGCCTCGATGCGCTACCAGGCGAAGCTGGACGAGATCGAGCGCAAGCTCGAGGAGGCCAACGGCCGCATCACCGAGCTCTCGCGCACGGGCGGCGCCGGCGTCCAGAAGGGCGCGCTCGTCATCACTCCCGAGCTGCAGCGCGAAGTGGAGAAGTTCCAGGACGAGGTCGACCGGCTCTCCGAAGAGCGGCGGGTGATCCGCCGCGGGCTCAGCGAGGACGTGAACTCGCTCGGCCGCCGCCTCCAGATGCTCAACCTGGTCGCCGGCCCGGCGCTCGCCGCCCTGCTGGGACTGCTCTACGCACTGTCCCGGCGCCGCAAGTCCGCTTGAACCGTCATGCGAACCAAGAACCTGCTCATCGCCACGCTGGTCCTCGGACTGGCAGCCCTGGCCGTGCTGCGGCTCGGCCGGGAAGAGGCGCCGTCCGCCGCCCCGAAGTCCCAGCTCGTCGACCCCGGCCTGCTGGCCGCCGTCACCAAGGTGGAAGTGAAGGCCAACGGCAAGTCGGCCACGCTGGAGAAGGGGACGGGGGACGTCTGGACCGTGAAGGAGAAGCTGGGCCTCCCGGCCGACGTCGAGAACCGCCTCGCGCCGCTGCTCCGGGCCCTGCAGAAGGCCGAGAACCTCGGCGTGCTCACCGCCAACCCGAAGCGGATCGAGAGACTCGGGCTCGGCGAGACCGTCGTCACGCTCACGACGGCCGACGGCCGGAACTGGTCCGCTGAAATCGGCCGCACGGCCGACGACGGCAGCGGCTCGGCCGTGCGCCTCAAGGGCGCCAAGGAGGCGCTGCGCACGACCTTCACGGGCTACGTGGAGGGCGACCCGACTTCCTGGTTCGACCCGCTGCTGCACAACAAGGCCCCGGAAGAGGTGAAGTCGGTCACGCTCACGGCGGCGGACGGCTCGATCACCGGCGCGCGTCCGGGCAAGGGACAGCCCTTCCCGGGCAAGGAGTCCGGCGTGTTCGAAAGCATGGCCGGCGGGCTCTCCAACCTCCGGGCGACCGACGCGCTGCCCAAGGACGACGCGTCGGCGAAGAAGGCTTTTGAGAAGTCGTCCACGGTGAAGCTCGAGTACTTCGACGGCACGACGCTGACGGTGACGATCGGACGCCTGCCCGGCGCCACGCCCGCCGACCAGCCGAAGATGTTCGTCCGAGCCTCGCACTCCGATCCGAAGCACGCGGCGAACGCGCTGGCCGCCAAGGCCGAGTTCACGATGTCCGGCTGGCTCGGGGAACAGATTCCCGCCACGGTCGCCGACTTCCGCAAGGCCGTGGAACCGCCGCCGCCTCCCGCGGAGGCCCCCGCCCAGGGGGACGTGGGCCTGCCCAAGTTCGCGCCTCCCGCGCAGAAGTGACGTCGCGACCGTCACGGACCCGAAAGCCCTTGCCTCCCGAGGCGGGGGCTTTTTGTTGGGACGCACGATGCTGATCGCCGAAGCCCAGTCGCTCGCGACCTACCTCCCCGCCCTCGTGCAGGCGGCGCTCGGCCTCGCGGTGCCGGTCGCCATCCTCGCGGCGAGCCACCTCTTCGGACAGCGCGCCAAGGGCAACTACATCAAGGACAAGGCCTATGAGTGCGGCCTGCCCATGGAGGGCAAGGCCCACCCCCGCTTCGCGGTGAAGTTCTACGTCACCGCGATGCTCTTCATCCTCTTCGACATCGAGGTGGTCTTCCTCGTGCCGTGGGCGCTGGTCTACCGTGAATTCCTGGCCGCCGGCATCGCCATCACCGCCGCCACCGCGGCCTTCCTCGGCGTGCTGGTGCTGGGCCTGGTGTACGAAGTGAAGCGCGGAGCCCTCGACTGGGAGAAGTGAGCCCGCCCGGCGGACCGGGTTTGCGGCTCGACTGCGGCCGGCCTTGCCCATAATAAAAGCGGCGATGAACTCCTACATCGCATCCCTACTCGCTCAAACCGCCGACAACGACGCTGCCGTCGCCGTCGGCATCATGGCATTCCTCGCCGCCTTCGCCATGGTGTTTATCATCATCGGCCTCCTGGTCGTGATCGGCATGTGGAAGGCCTTCTCGAAGGCCGGACAGCCCGGCTGGGCCGCCATCATCCCGATCTACAATCTGGTGGTTCTGTTTCGCATCGGCGGACAGTCCGGCTGGTTCGCCCTCGCGATCCTGCTCAACTTGATCCCCTTCATCGGCGGTCTCGCCTGGCTGGGCATCATCATCTGGAACCATATCAATGTCAGCAAGCGCTTCGGACACGGGGTGGGCTTCGCCCTCGGCCTCGTCTTCCTCTCGCCCATCTTCTGGCTGATCCTCGGCTTCGGTTCTTCGAAGTACCTCGGCGACCAGCAGGCGCAGGCCTGAGAACGGAGAAAGCCTCCCGCGAAGGGCGCCCGGTCGGGCGCCCTTCCTGTTTTCGGGATGAGGGGTCGACACCCGGAGGCGGTCGTGACATAAAATGCTTATGACATCCCTCCCCCTCCTGCCCGCCCTGCTCGCCGACGCTCCCGCGGTGTCCTACGGCAAGGTCTTCTTGGTCAGCTTCCTCGCGACCACGCTGGTCGGACTGATGGCCTTCAGCCTGCGCGGGCTCTGGCTGATCTTCGAAAAGACGGGCCATGAAGGATGGAAGGCGACCATCCCGACCTACCACCATGTGATCATCACCCGCATCGCCGGACTTTCCGCCTGGTGGACGCTGCCCATGCTGCTCCTGATTCCGCTGCTGGTCGTCCCCGAGAAAGGCGTGAAGATACTCTCCCTGGTCCTGCTGTTCATCTGGTGGGGCTGGCTCTGCCAGCGCATCGCCCGCAAGTTCGGCAAGGGGGTGGGCTTCGGACTCGGCCTGACGATTCCGGGGACCAGCTTCTTCTTCCGCACGGCGCTGGCCTACGACAAGTCGACCTACGACCCCAAGGCCTGATCCGGCCGAGACCATGCAACGGAAGGGCGCCCGACGGGGCGCCCTTCCGTGCTTTCTGGACCGGACGCTCAGGGGCCGCAGGCGCCGCAGCCTCCCGGCAGTTCGCGGAAGAAGTCGTGCCCCTTGTCGTCGACCAGGATGAACGCGGGGAAGTCGACGACGTCGATCTTCCAGACGGCCTCCATGCCGAGCTCCGGGTAGTCGATGACCTCGACCTTGCGGATGTTCTCCTGCGCCAGGATCGCCGCGGGGCCGCCGATGGATCCAAGGTAGAAGCCGCCATGCGCCTTGCAGGCGTCGGTCACGGCCTGGCCGCGGTTGCCCTTGGCGATCATCACGAGCGAGCCGCCGTGCTTCTGGAAGAGCTCGACGTAGCTGTCCATGCGGCCGGCGGTGGTGGGGCCGAAGGAACCCGAAGGCATGCCCGCGGGGGTCTTCGCCGGACCGGCGTAATAGACGGGGTGGTCCTTGATGTACTGCGGCAGGCCCTCGCCGCGGTCGAGACGCTCACGGATCTTGGCGTGCGCGATGTCGCGTGCGACGACCAGCGTGCCCGTGAGGGCCAGACGGGTGGTCACGGGGTGACGCGAAAGCTCGGCCCGGATCTCCGCCATGGGCCGGTTGAGGTCCACCTTCACGACCTTTGACGCGTCGGCGTGCTTGCGCGCGCCGGCGGGGATGAACCTTCCGGGATCGGTCTCCAGCTTCTCGATCCAGACGCCGTCCTTGTCGATCCGGGCCTTGGCGTTGCGGTCGGCCGAGCACGAGACCGCGAGGCCGATCGGACAGGAGGCCCCGTGACGGGGCAGGCGCACGACCCGCACGTCGAGGGCGAACCACTTGCCGCCGAACTGCGCGCCGATGCCCAGGCCGTGGGCGGCCTTGAGCAGCTCGGCCTCGAGGGCGGCGTCACGGAAGGCGCGGCCGTGCTCGTTGCCGGACGTCGGCAGCGCGTCGTAGTAATGGGTCGAGGCGAGCTTGACCGCCTTCATCGTCGCCTCGGCGGAGGTCCCGCCGATGACGAACGCGAGATGGTACGGCGGACACGCCGCGGTGCCGAGCGACTGCATCTTCTCGGTGAGGAACTTGACGAGGGACTTGGGGTTCAGGACGGCCTTGGTCTCCTGGTACAGGTAGCACTTGTTGGCGGAGCCGCCGCCCTTGGCCACGAAAAGGAACTCGTACTTCATCCCGTCGGCCGCCGAGATGTCCACCTGCGCGGGCAGGTTGGTGCCGGTGTTCTTCTCGGCGTACATGTCCAGCGGCGCCATCTGGGAGTAGCGCAGGTTGTTCTGGGCGTAGGCCTGGTAGACGCCGAAGGAGAGCGCTTCGGCGTCGCCGCCGCCGGTCCAGACCTGCTGGCCTTTCTTCGCCACGACCTGAGCCGTGCCGGTGTCCTGGCAGAAGGGCAGCACGCCCTTCGCGGCCACCTCCGCGTTGCGCAGCATCGCCAACGCCACGGAACGGTCGTTGTCGCTGGCGTCCGGATCCGCGAGGATGGCGGCGACCTGTTCGAGGTGGGCGGTGCGGAGATGGAAGTTGATGTCGTGAAGGGCCTGGTTCGCCAGCAGGGTCAGGGCCTGAGGGGCCACCTTGAGGACAGGACGTCCGTCGAACTCGGCGACGGACACGTGGTCCTTGGTCAGCAGCCGGTACTCGGTGGTGTCGGGTCCGAGCGGGAACGGGTCCTGATAATGGAACTCGGCGGGCATCGCACCGACAAGGTGCGGGGCGGCCGTCCGTCCGCAAATGGAAATGGGGGTCAGCCCGGCAACGCGGCCGCCGGCCCGAGCCGGACGGCGCCGCCGTCGGAGGCCAGCTCGGCCCCCTCCGCCAGGTCGACGGGCACCAGCGCGAGGCCGTCTTCGCCCGAGGCCGAACGCACCGTTCCCGCCGGGCGGCCGTCAGCGCTCCGCAGCTGCGTCCCCGGAACGAGAGGACCCCGCCCCCGGACGAGGCGAAGCACGCGGCGCAGCGCTCCCATGGAACGGATGCGGGCCATGACCTCCTGGCCGAGATAGCACCCCTTGTCATAGGAGACCCAAGCTTCCAGACCGCACTCCTGCGGGAACTCGCCCTCCCCGCAGTCGTCGGGCACGACCGGCACGCCGGCCAGGATGCGCTGACGCTCCAATGCCTCGAAATCAGCCGGCACGCAGCCCGGCGGCAGTCCGGGCGGCCCGAGATAGGCATGGGCCTCGGCCCCCGGCAGCCGTGCGCAGGAGAAAGCCTGGGCACCGATGGGCAGGGGCGGCTCCGCCGTGCCCTCGATCACGCCCCAGGTCCACGCCGAGGATTCGTCCGACGTCACGACGTCGTCCGCGATGGCGTTCGCCAGCACGACCTCGTTCAGCCGGGCGGCTGAAGTCCGCTCCGCGAGCAGGAGGAAGGATCCGTCCGGCTCCGGCACGATGAACGTGTGCGCCATCACCCTTCCCTTGCGGTTCAGCCAGAGCGCGTGCGCAGGCGAACCCGGACGCAGGTCCGCGGTGCACTGCCCCTGGAGGTAGGCGGCCGCGTCGCCGCCCGTGACACGGAGCGCCGCGGCGGGGAGGGCCGTGAAACGCAGCGGCATCAGAGGACGGCCCAGAGCCGCGCCAAGGCCTGCAGCGCGAGGTTGGCGTAGACCGCCGCGAGCACGTCGTCCATGACCACGCCGAGTCCGCCCGGCAGTCGTTCGAGCGAGCGCACGCCGAACGGCTTGGTGATGTCGAAGAGCCGGAAGAGCAGGAACCCCAGGGCGATGAGCAGCAGTCCCGACTTGCCGGCATGGACATGAGGATTGAACAGGAAGACCAACGGCATCGCCGCGAACTCGTCGAGGATGACCTCCGAGGGGTCCTTCTTGCCGAGCAGAACGACGGCGACCCCGCAGATGAGCACCGCCGCCGCGACCACCAGCAGGTCGAAGATCAGCTCGTGCTGCCAGCCGCGCGCGTGGGCGAAACGCACCACCACGGACCACCACAGCAGTCCCGCCGCCGAGCCCCACGTGCCCGGCGCGGGCAGACGGCCGAGCGGGCCGAGGGTGGCGAAGGCCACCATCATGACGAGAGGCCGGGCAGATGCCGGCGATGCCGGATGAGATAGCTGGCGCCCGAGACCACGGTGAGGAGCACCGCCAGCCAGAACAGCCCCGTGATGATGAGCTCCCAACGCTGGTGCCATGCCGCGGAGAGCTTCCAGTGGGTCTCATAGGCGCGCAGGCCGATGAGGTGTCCGATCGCGATGATCTGCAGGAACGTCTTGATCTTGCCCAGCCCCTCCGCCTCGAGCACCTGGCCGGAGGCGGCGGCGACGAGCCGCAGGCCCGTGATGAGGAATTCGCGCGCCAGGATGAGCATCACGCCGAAGGAGGCCAGCAGCGCCGCGTCCGGATCGGCGGCGATCACGCGGCCGGCGTCATCCCAGCGCGTCACCGGCAGGCAGTCGGTGGCGGCCATGCCGACCAGCAGGCCGAGGATGAAGATCTTGTCCACCAGCGCGTCCATGAGGCGTCCGAAGTCGGACACCGCGTCCAGCTTGCGGGCGATCCAGCCGTCGAAGACGTCCGTCAGGGCGGCGACGATGAACAGCGCGAGGGCGGCGCTCGCCCAGACCCCGGCCCAATGCGTCCAGACGGTGATCAGGACCACCGCGGGCAACCGCGCCGCGGTCAGGATGTTGGGCACTTGTCGGAGAAACTGCATGCGGGCTTGCGGCGAGGATGTTCCCGCGTGAGAGTGAGCGGCAACAGGAAAACGATGGCCCGCCAGCGACGCACCGCCGTGTACCCCGGCACCTTCGACCCCGTCACCAAGGGGCACCTCGACGTCCTGCGCCGCGCCGCCCGTCTCTTCGACAAGGTCATCGTGGCCGTCGCCGCCAGCGACGCCAAGCACCCCTGGTTCTCCCTGGCCGAGCGCCTCGCCATGGCCCGCGAGGCCTGCCGCGGCATCCGCGGCGTCGAGGTGCGCGAACTCTCCGGACTGACCGTCGAGTTCGCCCGCCGCCACCGGGCGGCCGCGATCATCCGCGGCCTGCGCAAGTTCAGCGACTTCGAGTTCGAGTTCGACCTGGCCCACGCCAACCGGCTCATGGCCCCGGAGATCGAGACGGTCGTGCTCATGCCGAGCCAGGACCAGTTCGTGACCTCCTCCAGCTTCGTGAAGGACATCGCCCGGCACCGGCTGTCCCAGGCCGCCGCCTTCGTGCCGCGGTGCGTGCTGCCCCGCCTGAAGCGCAAGCTGGCCGCCAAGGGCTGAAAACGGCACGCCTCCGCTGTTGACCGAGGGGGTCCCTTCCCTTTGCTCGGACGTTCCCCCCTGCGGCCTGGGCCGGGGGCGGACAACCTTACCAACGCAGCACATGGAACTGAAGATCGCCGTCACCAACCCGACCCGCCGGAGCGTCACCGTCACGATTCCCGCCGCCGACGTCGCCACCGCCGAAAAGGAGGTCGTGCGCGGCTTCATGCGGGAGGCCTCCCTCCCCGGCTTCCGTCCGGGCAAGGCCCCCGAGGCCGTCGTGCGCGGCAAGTACGGCAAGGCCATCGCCGACGAGCTCAGCCAGCGGCTGCTCTCCAAGGGCTACGCCCGCATCGGCGAGGAGAAGTCCTTCACCCTCTACGGACTGGCCGACGTCCAGCGCGACGACTCCGCCGCCGGCAAGGACGTGGTCATCCGCTACGAAGTCGACATCGTGCCCGAGTTCAAGACTCCCGACTGGAAGTCCGTCCGGGTCCCCGAGGAGACGGTCACGGTGACCGACGCCGACGTGGAGGAGCACCTGACCAAGCTCCGCGAGCAGCGCTCCCGCTATGAGAAGACCGACGAGGCCGCCGCCAAGGGCGACTACGTGCGCGTCTCCTACTCCGGCGTCTGCGACGGCAAGCCGGTCGCCGACCTCGACCCCGAGGCCAAGGCCTTCGGCCACGCCCAGTCGACCTGGGAGGAGGCCGGCGCCGAAGGCGAGATCGTCGCCGTGCCCGCCGTCGCCAAGTCCCTCGTCGGCCTGAAGGCCGGCGACAAGGCCGAAGCCGTCCACTCCTTCCCTGCCGACCATGAACGCGAAGCCCTGCGCGGCAAGCAGGTGACCTACGCGATCGAGGCCCTGGAAGTGCGCCGCAAGGCCGTCCCGGCGCTCAACGAGGAGTTCTTCAAGTCCGTCGGGGTCGCCGACGAGGCCGAGCTCCGCGCCCAGCTCCGCAAGGGCGTGGAAGGCTCCCGCCGCCAGGCCGCCGAACGCGCCCGACGCGAGAAGGCCGTCGACGCCCTGCTGGCCGGCCTGGACTTCCCGCTTCCCGAATCGGCCGTCGACGCCGTCGCGCGCGAGCTCTTCTACGAGTACGCCCAGCTCCGGATGCGCTCCGGGGCCTCCCCCGAGCAGCTGGAGTCCCAGCGCGACGAGATCCTCGCCGAATCCCGCAAGGCCGCCGCCGTCCGGGTGCGCGCCCAGTTCGTACTCTCCCGCATCGCGGAGGAGGCCAAGGTCGAGGTCTCCCGCGAGGAGCTCAGCGCCGCCGTCATGCGCGCCGCCTACGCCTCCCAGGTCCAGCCCGAGAAGCTGGTGCAGGACCGCCAGCGGCTGGCCGAAATCCGCCGGGACCTGGTGCTGAACAAGGCCCTGGACGCCGTCCTGGCCGGCGAAGGCGCAAGCAAGGTTGAGAAAGCCTGAGTCCCGGGCACAGTGGCCGCAGACACCTCCTCCATGTCCTACATCATCCCCAACGTGGTCGAACGCGACGCCCGAGGCGAACGGGCGTGGGACATCTACAGCCGCCTCCTCAAGGACCGCATCATCTTCCTCGGCTCGCCCATCTACGACGAGGTCGCCAACGCGGTCATCGCGCAGATGCTCTTCCTCCAGATGGAGGACCCCAAGAAGGACATCCACGTCTACATCAACTCCCCGGGCGGCTCCGTGACCGCGGGCATGGCGATCTACGACACGATGAACTTCCTGAGCTGCGAGGTGAACACCTACTGCATCGGGCTGTCCGCCAGCATGGCCACCGTGCTCCTCGCGGCCGGCACCAAGGGCAAGCGGCACGCGCTCCCCAACTCGCGCATCATGATCCATCAGCCGAGCGGCGGCGCCGGCGGCCAGACCTCCGACATCTCCATCGCGGCCAAGGAGATCCTCCGCTGGCGCGACACGCTCAACAAGGTCCTCGCCCAGCACAGCGGCCGCACCGCCGCCGAGCTGCAGCGCGACTCGGACCGGGACTACTACATGACGGCCGAGGAGGCCAAGGCCTACGGCCTGGTCGACCACGTGGTGCTGCCCAAGCGCGGCCTCGCCTGATCCGATGGCCGGCGACCGCGCCGAAAGCTGCTCCTTCTGCGGCAAGCCCGCCGCGCAGGCGGGCAAGCTGATCGCCGGCCCCGGCGGGGTCGGCATCTGCGACGCGTGCGTGGGCACCTGCGGACGCCTGCTCGAGCGCGACCGCGCCAAGGCGCAGGCCGCGCCGGCCGGCGGGCCCGCCGTGCAGGCCGCCCCGGCGACGCGTCCGCCCGAACCGGTGCGGATCGTCGCGCCGGCCGCCCTGCGCGCCGAGCTCGACGCGCACGTCATCGGGCAGGACCACGCCAAGAAGGTGCTCTCCGTCGCGGTCTTCAACCACTACCGCCGCCTCAACGACCGCCTGGAGGGCGGCGCGGGCGCCGGCGAGCTCGCCCCCGTCGAGCTCGACAAGAGCAACGTGCTGCTCATCGGCCCGACCGGCACCGGCAAGACGCTCCTCGCGAAGACCCTCGCCCGCATGCTCGACGTCCCCTTCGCCATCGCTGACGCCACCACGCTCACGGAGGCGGGCTACGTGGGCGACGACGTGGAGACGGTCATCCTGCGGCTGCTGCAGGCCGCCGACATGGACGTGGCCAAGGCCCAGCGGGGCATCGTCTTCATCGACGAGATCGACAAGATCGGCCGCAAGTCCGACTCCGCCTCGATCACGCGCGACGTCTCCGGCGAGGGCGTGCAGCAGGCGCTGCTCAAGCTGCTCGAGGGCACGGTCTGCAACGTGCCGCCCGCGGGCGGACGCAAGCACCCCGAGCAGCAGTGCATCCGGGTCGACACTTCCGACATCCTCTTCATCTGCGGCGGCGCCTTCGTCGGCCTCGACCGCATCATCGCCCGCCGCCGCGGCACCAAGGCGCTGGGCTTCGTGCCGCCCGCCAACGACGCGCCGGCCCTCTCGGCCGCGCAGATCGTCGACGGCCTCCAACCCGAGGACCTCTTCAGCTTCGGGATGATTCCCGAGTTCGTCGGACGCCTGCCGGTCATCTCGGTCCTCGAGCCGCTCGACCGGGCCGCGCTCCTCCGCATCCTCACCGAGCCGCGCAACGCCGCGGTGAAGCAGTACCGCAAGCTGTTCGCCCTCTCGGGCTGCTCGCTCGAGTTCGCCCCGGGCGCGCTCGAGGCCGTGGCCGACAAGGCCATCGCGCTGGGCACGGGCGCGCGCGGGCTGCGCTCCATCCTGGAGGGCGTGCTGCTCGACGCGATGTACGGCCTGGCGGACTCCGCGGGCTCCGCCTACCTCGTGACGGCGGAAGCCGTCCGGGGCGAGGCCAAGGTCTCCCCTTCCGCCCCCCGGCGTCGCAAATCCTCCTGACATGCAGGTCTACCCGGCCATCGACATCCGCGGCGGACGCTGCGTCCGGCTCAGCCAGGGACGTGACGACGCGCGCACCGACTACTTCGACGACCCGGTCGAGCCGGCCGTGCGCTTCGCGCGCGACGGCGCGGAGTGGATCCACGTGGTGGACCTCGACGGCGCGTTCGGCGGCGAAGCCCTCAACCTTTCCACGCTCCGGCGCATCGCCTCGCTCGGACCCAAGGTGCAGTTCGGCGGCGGCATGCGCTCGGTGGCGGCCGCCGAGGCGGCCTTCGCGGCCGGCGCCGCGCGCGTCGTCATCGGCACGCGCGCGGCCACCGACCCCGCCTTCCTGCGCGAGATGGCGAAGGCGCACGGCCCGCGGCTGGCGGTCGGCATCGACGCCAAGGACGGTCTCGTGGCGGTGAAGGGCTGGACGGCGGTGACGGCCCTGCGCGCCACCGACTTCGCGCGGGAAGCCGGCGAACTGGGGGTCTCGACGGTCATCTACACCGACATCGCCACCGACGGCATGCTCACCGGGCCGAACTGGCGCGCGCTCGAGGAGGTCCTCGCGGCCTGTCCCTGCGGGGTCATCGCCTCCGGCGGCGTGTCGTGCGCCGAAGACGTGGCCCGCCTCTCCGCGCTCGCCAGGAAGCGCCCGAATCTGGTCGGCGCCATCGTGGGCAAGGCGATCTACGAGGGACGTTGTGACGTCCCGGGTCTGCTCAAGGCCGCCAAAGCGGGCTGAAAAGGGGCCGGAAGGCCGTCAAGGACCCGCCCGGAGGCTTGCCAAACCCCGGCCCGCCGGGCACTTTCGACCCTCCCATGGCCCCGCTCCGCACCCTTCTCGCCTTCCTCCTGCTCGGCGTCGCCGTCCTGCCCGCGCAGACGCTGCGTCTCGACCGCAATCCGGCCGAGGAGTTCATCGCGAAGGCGCGCACGGCCGCCGCCAAGGAGCCCAAGTACCTCGAGCGTCTCCGCGCCCTGCACTTTGAGATCAAGTCCGTCGACAAGGACGGGAAGTCCAACGGACTCGTGGTGCTCCAGGTCGCCCCTCCTTACCGCCGTCGCCAGCTCAACTACAGCCCGGACTACTCGGTCGAGCTCATCCAGGCGGCCAACGGCCTCGAAGGCTGGACCGCGCAACGCAACATGACCGTCCCCGGCTCGCGCCCCGCGGTTGGCGTCATCCGTTTCGAGGAGGTCGCCCGGCTGCGCGACATGGCCTCCAATGACCTCGGGTTCTTCGCCGCCCCGGACGCCTCCGTCGGCACGGTCAACTACAAGGGCGAAGGCACGGTGGGCGGCCGCAAGACCGTCTCGGTGGAGTACGCCTACAAGAGCGGCTTCCGCCTGATCCGCCACTTCGACGCCGAGAGCTTCCAGCTCGCGGCGACCGACTACTTCCAGCCGGACGGCAAGGTGCTGCGCCAGCAGGTCGAGGAGATCCAGTGGGTCGAAGGCCTCGCCTTCCCCAAGAAGGAGACCCTCTTCCTGGGCGAGGAGAAGGCCGCCGTGATCACCTACGAGAAGGTGGCGGTGAATCCGGAGATTCCCGAGGAGGCCTTCGCCTTCCCGCAGCGCTGACCATGCAGGTGCTGCGCGCCAACGACCGGGACTTCGCCGCCCGGCTCAAGGCCTTCGTCGGCGGAGGCGAAGCCTCGCCCGAAGTGGGACGCGCGGTGGCCGGCATCATCGGCGAGGTGAGACGCCGCGGCGACGCCGCGGTCCTGGCCTTCACGGCCAAGTTCGACCGGGTGAAGCTGACCGCGAAGGCCCTGCGCGTGCCGCCCGCCGAACTCGCCCGGGCCGCCCGCGCCCTGCCGGCCGCGAAACGCCGCGCCTTCGCCGAGGCCGCGCGCTGCGTGCTCGACTTCCACCGACGCACCCTGCCGAAGTCCTGGACGGCCCGCAATCCGCACGGCGCCACGGTCGGCGAACGTCACCTGCCCATCCGCCGCTGCGGACTCTACGTCCCGGGCGGACAGGTGCCGCTGGTCTCGACGGTGCTGATGACGGCGCTGCCCGCGAAGGTCGCCGGCGTGCCCGAGGTCTGCGCCTGCACGCCGCCCGGCCCGGACGGACGCATCAACGCCGACATCCTCGCCGCGCTGCACCTCTGCGGCGTGCGCGAAGTCTACGCCGTGGGCGGAGCCCAGGCGGTCGCCGCGCTCGCCTTCGGCACGCGCACGATCCCGGCGGTCGACAAGGTCTTCGGGCCCGGCAACGCCTTCGTGACCGAGGCCAAGCGCCAGCTCTTCGGAGCCGTGGGCGTCGACCTCCTGCCCGGCCCCTCCGAGGTCATGATCATCACCGACGCGTCCGCCCGGGCGGACTGGGTCGCCGCCGACCTCTGCGCGCAGGCCGAGCACGGCAGCGGCAAGGAGAAGCTCTACCTGGTCGCGGAGTCCCGCGCGTTCGCCGACCGCGTCCTCCGTGAGGCCCGCGCACAGTCGGCCTCGCTCCGCCACGGCGCGAAGGTGCTGCGGGCGCTCGAGCAGTCGCTCTGCGTCATCCTGGTGCGCCGCGCGGCCGAGGCCGCCGCGGCCGCCAACCTCGTCGCGCCGGAGCACCTGCAGCTGATGGTGCGGCCCGCCGCCGAACGCCGACTCGCCCGCGAGATCACCACCGCCGGCGCGATGCTGCTCGGACCGCTCTCCCCCACGGTGCTCGGCGACTTCACGGCCGGCCCCAGCCACACGCTGCCGACCGGCGGCACCGGAAGGTTCTTCAGCGGACTGCGGGTGACGGACTTCCTGCGCCGCACGAGCTTGGTGCGCTACGACCGCAGGTCGCTGCGACGCGCGGCCGCCGTGGTGGAGGCCTTCTCCGGCATGGAGAGCCTCGACGCGCACGGGCGCTCGCTGAAGGTCCGGCTCGGACGCTGATCAGTCCCGCAGCGCGGCCATCACCTCGGCGTGCAGCCGCGGCGCGGCGGCGATGGCGTCGCCGGAGGCGAGCGGGTCGCCGCCGTCCCAGCCGGTGACGAGGGCGCCGGCGCCGCGCAGGACGGGCAGCACGGGGACGAGGTCCCAGGGATTCATGACCGGATCGGCCATGACGTGGGCGCGGCCGGTCGCCACCATCAGGTGGCCGTAGCCGTCGCCCCAGGTGCGCACGTGGGAGACGGAGTCGGCGAGACGCGACCAGCGCACGTCCTTGTGCAGACGGCGCACGTTGTCGAGGTCGGTGGACACGACCACGGCGGCGGCGAGGGACGCTTCGGCGACCCGCACGGGCCGTCCGTTGAACTCGCAGGTGCGGTTGTCGCCGATGACGCGCTCGCGCAGGACGGGCTGGTCGATGAGTCCCAGGACGGGCTTCCCGGCATGACGCAGGCCGACCAGGGTGACGTAGAGCGGCACGCGGGAGAGGAAGGAGCGGGTGCCGTCGATGGGGTCGAGGACCCAGCAGAATTCGGCGCCGGGCCGGTCCTCGCCGAATTCCTCGCCGAGCACGCCGTGATCCGGAAACTCGCGGGCGATGAGCTCGCGCATGCGCCGCTCGGCCTCCTTGTCGGCGACGGTGACGGGCGTGCCGTCCGGCTTGGTCTCCACTTCGGTCTCGTTCCGGGCGTGCGCGGCCCGGATGACCTCGCCGGCGACGTCGGCCAGCCTTCCGGCGAAGGCCCTGAGCTCCCTGAGGCTGGATTCCGGCAGCATGAGGAAGGGGTAAGGCGGGGGACGGCTCCCTCCAAGCGAAAAGCCGACGGACGGCTTGAAGCGGCGGCAGGTCGGACGGATATTGCGGCATGCCGTTCCCGCGCGCGATACTGCCCTGCCTCCTCGCGGCGGCGCTTCCGGCCGCGCCCACGCGCATCGAGGTGGTGGACCGCGAGGACGGCTGGCCGGTGCCCGGCGTCGAGCTGCGCACGACGCACGGACTCAGGCTGGTCTCGGACAACGCCGGCGTCATCGCGGCGGACATTCCGGAGGCCGAAGGCAGGGAATGCTGGTTCGAGGTGATCGGCCACGGCTACGGCGTGAAGAAGGACGGGTTCGGCTACGCCGGCGTCCGTCTCACGCTCCGCCCCGGCGTGACCTCGAAGATCGAGGTCACGCGCACGTCCGTCGCGCGGCGGCTGGGACGGCTGACGGGCTCCGGCCTGTTCGCGGAAAGCCGCCGGCTCGGCGACACGGCCGGGGGGCCGGAACAGCCGCTCACGGGCTGCG
>Ga0129336_10000420_pt1 | contig 24943 bp, 17 predicted proteins | sample CPB6_02_DNA_FD_96878 | JGI IMG/M metagenome (GOLD analysis project Ga0129336, IMG submission 96878) | Freshwater to marine salinity gradient microbial communities from Chesapeake Bay, USA - CPBay_Sum_0.6_0.2_DNA | ecosystem: Environmental > Aquatic > Marine > Coastal | place: USA: Chesapeake... | reverse complement strand
CCCTTCTTTTGTTCTGGTTTTGAAATGTCAGTGCCAGCAGCAGTCGGTTCTATTTCTCTTGTCGACTCGGTCAGTGCTTCCTCTCGCGCTGCTAAATCACGTGTGCGTGCTTGTTCAGGGAGTCTTTCTGCATCACGCATCGAGACAACCTGCGCGTTCATGATACCAGCAATGTTATAAATGTTATCAGCAATATTCATTACGATACGCTCTATGCGTATCAATGTCATGTCATTGTCACTGATAACCTTTTCTTGCTCCTTCAACGCATCAACGACGTCACTTTCTTGATCGTCTGTCTTTGGTGCAAACTTACGCTGGAATGATCTTTTCAATGCAGAGCCAACAATACCAGAGCCAAAGAGAGAACCAGTGATTCCTCTTACTGCTTTTGATCTTGCTGCTGATTTTAAATCGTTACCGAGAGAACGCTCTGCCATTTATTATGTCTTCTGTTTTAGACGTTGTTGTTCTTGTTCGAGGTAGTCTTTCAACATATCAACATACAAATCACGTTCGAAAGGATACATGCTTTCAAGTTCTGATAACGAATATTTATGATGCTGAACCATGCTAAACAACAACGAGTAGTAGTTGGCTAGAGTGTTATGGCTCAGCCCAATGAAAAAAAATCATTCAGTGTCCGCAAGTTGATTTCAACTACTTTTCCGTTACTGTTTGTATAACTGACTGTATGCTCAATCCTCGGCATACTATCGATGAAGTCCTGCATCTTTTGATATGTTGGGATATCAAACCCCTCAATGAACTCTTCAATCTCTTCTTTGGAGAACTCGTTGATTTTGTATACGCGATCGCCTTCATAATAACAATCAATACATGCTTGCATAATAGCGAAGTTGAAATCAACCGGGTTCGTGATGTTTTCAACATCATTCATGATTTTCATTGTCGGGTACTTCAACACAATACCGGATTCTGGTGTGATTTCAATTTTTGTGTTGACTTCTTCTGGTTTAATTACCTCGATTGCTTCAAGATCGACCTCGACATCATATACTTGCTTGTCTTCGTTATCACGGTACTGTAACTTGACAACGTTCTGGACTGATTTGGAGCGTAGCTTAATAAAGAAGTACTCCAAGTCAAACGTCGTGAAGTCCTCAACGCTTATGCGAGGCTCGATAATACAGTTAGTGATCACTTGCTTGATTGCTCTTACAATATCAGCCTGATCCTCACTTGATTGTGCGATCAGTAGTATCTTTTCTTCCTTGACAAGGAAAGGACGATAGGTCACTGTTTGTCCTGTTGAAGGGAGCGTCAGGTTAAATGTAGGGTGTGAAACGGAAGGCAGCTTCATAATGTATTCCTAGTTCAAATCAGTTGAAAATATTTTTAATAGTTGTCGTGCTTGCAAGAGCATCCTGCACATTACGTGGACGCTTGAGAGAAGCGATTGCTTGAACGGCTGTACCGAGCTTGACAAGCTTCTGAAGTGTGCTGAGTCCCTTGATGCCGTTTTTAGTAAGTTGTGCGGACTGATCAATGTTGACAAGACGAGCGTAGCTATATGTGAATGAAATATTGAATTTCATCATATCAGAATCGGACCAACTTAGACCAATGTCTGGAAGGTTCTTTGGGAACGCGTTGAACAGACGATAATGCAAAATTGTATCGTTCGATTCGTTGTATGTTGTTATATCAATTGTAGTTTGATAGTCTTGCTTGAATTCTACTTCGTATGGTGCTATACCGTTGTAGCCAACAATGTTTGCTGGGCCGTCGAAATCAGACTTAACAATACCATGCATCCAGCGATAGAAGAACTTGTATATCTCACCACGACCGTCCCCGATCATCCCAACACTTATATCATTGAACCCCGCGCCGTATGCTACATGATCCTGTAAGCCATAACCATAGCGCTTGATCGAGTCTTCTGTTTGGATATTAATACCAGGCAGTTGCGTGCTTTCAGCAAGAAGAGAAACCTTCGGCAAGACATCTTTTGCATATCCAACCATCATACGAGGTGCAGTGATAGTAACCTCGAAAAGATTGGTGCGAGCAACGCCGCTCTCCCGCAACTCCGCCATAAAGTTATTCAACTTACTTGGGCGCGGGGACTTTGATTTGCCAGTTAAAGATTTCAACGCCGCTATTGTTCCAATAGCGTTCATTGCTGTATTGAGTTTAGCCATTATCGTGGTACCATTCGTCTGCTATCTTTCCATACCTGTTGTTTTGTTGCACCAACAAAACGCTCCAACGGTAAGAACAGCGCTGTCTCCCACTGATCAGCAGGGATCCAGAGAAAACGGGTTCTAACATGGTTATTTAGATAGTGTTTCACACATGGTTGATGAAAACGGAAACGTGATGCTCGTGCTAGAATTTGATATGATAATCTGAGCTTTGTTGTATCGTCTTGGGATTGGTTGTTTGCTAATGTGTACAATGCGTCCATCAACTTTGCGCGCATCATGTGCGGGAGGTAGTGCATGTTGATGCCGTAGAATCCACCCTTGACACGTCTGAACGGAAATATAAGAGGAAACTTATCATAGTAGGGAAGCTCCTGCTTCACTTTTGGGTCGTACATAAACAAATACATCCGGCCGACAGTAATGTTTGTGACTAGGCGGTCGGTCGTTCTTGTATTATTTAATACACGTTTTGTGTCAATTGGTGTAGTGACACCTCTTGCCTGCTCTCTTAACCAGAGTGAAGCGTTCGTAGTGGCCATCTGCACATTCGGAACCTCGGACAGATAACGTTCAAATATTTGTGTTGCCATTAGAATTTAATTCCTAGTTCATGTTCGGTCATTATCATAAATTTCCACTTGCGGTCCGCGCAAAAACTTCTAGCTGCTTCCCACTTAGCACTATTAATACCCCACGTATACACTTCACGTAGATATCTCTTTGTTTGTTTCGATTGCACAGTCGGCGGTCTTGTTTCCTTTGCTGGCTTTATTTCGACAACAATTGTCTCTTGTTCACCAAGTGCATTCACTTTCTTCAACCAGAAGTCAGGAAAGTATCGATGTATCCTATTATCTATTGGTGAACGGTAGGGAATACAGAACTCCTCACTCGACCATTGAATGACGTCCTTGTGTGCATCTAAATACCCCATAAACTTTAACTCCCATCCACTTCGGTACACAATGTTCTGTGGATTCCCTTTGTATTTGGAAGGATTACGTGGTTTGAAAAAGCCTTTGTAACTCATAGGAAATATTTATATGCCAGACATCAATGCTGCGTTCAGCAGTTCATCGCTAGGAGATCTTGCAAACAAGGCCACGGGTGCCTTGGGTAGCATCGGCGGTAAAATTTCTAGCGCTGTCAATAATACTGTTGCTGCTGCGGGTGCAAAAGTCAAAAGTGCTTTTGCAGCAAAAGACCTGCCTTATCAGTCAAGAAAGAAGCCAAGCACCTCAACGCCGGAAAGTACACGTTTTGAGTTCATCAAATCGCAAATTCCAGCAACGAGTTTAGTTTTCCCGACAACAATGAAGTACTACACGTTGTTTTCCTTCATCAAGTACGAGCGCGGGTTTGCGTTGAAGCAGCCAGATGAAAGACCAACAGTAAGTATTGTACTACCAATCCCTTCAAACTTAAACGAAGCGTTTTCTGTCGATTATGATACCCCAGCACTTGGTCCTATTGCTGGTGCTCTTGTAAACAGTACGCTTGCTGGCCAGCGTGCTGCGCAAGCTGGTGGTGATTTCGATCCAGCAGCAAGCGATAAACGTGTATCATCTATAGCTGTGGATGTATTAGGCGCAGCGGGAATGAAACTTTCAGAGAAGGCTGGTGATACTGCTAAAGCTGTTGCACAGATTGCATCAGGAACAGCACCAAACCCAAACCTTGCTGTTTTGTTCCGAAACATCGGCCTGCGTGAGCATTCGTTTAGTTATAGATTCGCTCCACACAGTGAGCAAGAATTGAAAACGCTGAAAGAGATTATTAAGCAGCTTAAAATAAGAATGCTGCCAGGTTATGTGTCTGGCGCCGATGCTTTGTATACGTTTCCTGATATGTGTGATATCAGCTTTACACCAGGTGCTGTTGAATCATTTAAGATGAAGAGATGTGTGCTCAAGAATCTATCCGTCAACTACGCTCCAAATGGTCCTGCATTTTTCAAAACAGGTGACCCAGTTGTAGTTGAAATTAGTATGACGTTCATGGAAATGTCGCCTGTTACTCGTCGTGATTTTGGTGAAGCTGATATTAGAAAACCAGAAACACCAGCGACACCTGGTACAAATACTCCAGCCCCTACAACGGGCAGTGGCGATAGTGGTACGGGAGCTCCATAATGTCAGGATTTTTCAATTACTTCCCTTCAATGCTGTATTCAAACACAGCAGTTACAAACGTTATCGCAAAGGTTAAATTTATCGATAGCGTTGCTAAAAACTTTGCCGTTTACTATCCATACACTATTGAAGAAGGTGAACGTGCTGACCACATAGCTGCTCATTACTATGATGATGAGCAGTATGATTGGGTCGTCTATATGAGTAATGATATTGTCGATCCGCATCACGAGTGGCCAAAAACACAAAACGAAATGGATGATGTGATCCGCGCAAAATACGGTTCGGTTGCTAACGCACAGCTCCAGACGGCGTTTTACAAAGTCAATTATGAAACGGATGACAGTGTCATTTCCACAGCAACGTATGAAGCTCTCGCTGGTGATCAAAAACCTTACTGGTCACCAATTCTCAATGAGTATGAAACTATTTTGAATTACCAACGTAAAGAGCTGGATCTTACATGCGAAACGAATAAAGTGATTGCTCTAAGTGGTACATTTAGCAATTTGCAAAGTGGCGACGTCATTAAGCAATCATCGTCAATTAATGGAACCGTATCTTTTGCTAACACAAGCTATGTCGTGTTAAAGCATGTCAACGGCACATGGGCAGCAGGATCAACCGTCTACTACTCAGGAAATAATGTCGTAGCTAACGCAACTGTCTCATCCTCATCAACGTTACACACACCGATACCTATCACAGCAGCTAGCTATTGGTCTCCTGTCAGCTTCTATGATTACGAGCATGAGGAGAACGAAAAGAAGAAACATATTAGACTTCTGAGTGCAGACTATCTAACACTAATCGAACGTGATATGAAGGACTTGTTGTCTGTATGAAGCGCATATTTGAACCGGGCGATGTAGAGATTAAATACATCACGCTGAGAAATCCAAAGCTCGGCGCTACAATCAATCCTATTGAACAGATTACCGGGTTCGATATTTTTGAAGACATGGCAAAGCCGACTTTGTATGCGACTGTTTTCTTCAATGACAATATTGGTCTGATGGAAGATTTCCCAATTATCGGTGAGGAAGAGATAGAGATAGAATTCACTACACCTGGTCAGTCGGAAACAACCAAATATAAGTTCCGTTCGTTTGAATTGACAAATGTTATGAAAAACACAAACGGTAAGGGAGCAACCTACACAATGCGTTGCGTTAGTGAGGAACACCTATACAACTCTTCAGATTTGGTTACGCAATCCTTTCAAGACACCGTCAGTAACATAGTTCCTGTTGTCCTTTCCAAATACCTGAAAACAAAAAAAGAAGTGATTGTTGATGAAACAAAGGGTATTCAGACGCTAGCTGTACCGCGCTTGAATCCTCTTCAAACTATCGATATGTGTCGTAAGCGCGCTGTGAGTAAGCAGTTCCCCTCTTCTTCATATGTGTTCTTTGAAAACCAAGCTGGTTTTAATTTCAAGACGGTAGAAGGTCTTCTCAAGGAAGGTAAAAAGAATATCGGTTCGCGTGTGTTTAACGCAACGCAGAACGTGATGGCTAGTAAAGAAACACAGGCAAACTCATTCCGTACAATGCTAGGATTCGAGCAAGTGGCGTCTCTTGATTCAAACAAGAAAGCCGCTGAGGGGGTATTCAAAGCAGTCACTCGATCGTTTAATATATCAACAAAGGAATTTTCCGAAGGAAAATTTGACCTAAAGAGTGTATTCAACTCTATGGAGAAGTTTGACAAGACATCACAACTTCCAAACACGGATGACTTTATTGATAAGTTTGCATCTGGTGTTCCAAAGTCTTTCTTTGTGCCTGTTGATTCTCTCCGGCCAGATAATTTTATCGATACGGCGGTAGCCATTCGTAACTCTTTTGCTGTCTTGTTGAATTCAAATATTGTTCGTGTATTGATACATGGTGATTCTGGTCTCAAAGTAGGTGATGTGGTGACGTTGGATTTACCAGCAATGACAGGTACAACAAATAAGAAGAAAGACGACAAAATGATTGCTGGTAACTATCTGATCGTTCGTCTACGACACATGATAACACCAAGTACTAAATCAAAACATCAGATTGTTTTTGATTGCGTCAGTATAGGATTGTAATATGACAACAAAGAGCGTCGGTGAAGAGGGGTTTAGATGGTTTCTCGGTCGTGTAGAGGATCGTGATGATCCTGAGAAGATTGGCCGCCTAAAAGTACGAGCTTTCAACATTCACGGAGATACAACAGAAGCTCCAACATCAACGTTGCCTTGGGCGACGGTATTGTTACCGACCACGAGTGCAAGTTTGAAGGGTGTTGGTATTTCACCAACAGGAATTAAAGTTGGCAGCACTGTGTTTGGATTCTTTATGGACGGCAATGAAACAACCGTTCCCGTTATTGTTGGTGTTTTGCCGGGTATAGGTGATGTATCACCACTTGCTGTTGAGAACAACGCACTAAATAAAGAACCGTTAGGACCAGAACCTCCTTCACAGTACAGATCAAAGTATCCCTATAACAAAGTTGTTCAGACAGAATCTGGGCATGTGTTTGAGGTGGATGATACACCCGACAATGAAAGAATACACACTTATCACCGTTCCGGAACATACCAGGAAGTGAACTTTGAAGGTAACAGAGTAAACCGTATCGTCGGTAACGATTATGAAATTATTCAAAAGAACCAAAAGATTTATGTGATTGGTAACGTTGATATTGAGGTGAAAGGTAACTACACGTTGAACGTTACCGGTAACGTGATCATAAACGGCAAAACGGTAAATATTAACAACGGATCACAAGGAGCTGCTCGTATTGGTGATTCGGTCCCAGATTCTGAAACTGACGGACCGCAGGGTATTGGTGAGGGTTCTGGCACAGTGTTTATTGGAGACTAATTAAATGGCACTCATACAAAGAAGAACGACCGCAACCCCGCAACAATCACAGCCGGAGTTGTTTTCTGACTTCTTGACAAATCTCGACACTCATCCGATAAAAAAGGATGTTGTTAGAAACATCAACGAAGAAGCAGTTAAGCGCTCGATACGAAACTTACTGCTAACCGGTCGTGGTGAGCGTTTATTCAACACATCACTTGGATCAGACATCCGTGGTATTTTGTTTGAACCAACAGACCCCTCGACAGAACAGGTACTAGAGGGGTACATCACCAAAACAATCGAGAATTACGAACCTAGAGCTTTGGTACAGAAAGTACGTGTTCTAGTTGATAATGATACCAATACAGCAAACGTTACAATTATTTTCTCCATTCTAAATACAAGAGAACCTATTGTACTAGAACTTTTACTTAACAGGATCCGCTAATGGCCAACACGAGCATTGATTTAGTTGGTTTAGATTTCACAAATCTAAAGAGCAATCTAAAGACATTCCTTAAAAACAACACACAATTCAAAGATGTCGATTATGAAGGATCGAACATCAACGTTTTACTTGACGTGTTAGCTTATAACACGTATCTGAACGCCTTCTACACAAACATGGTAGCGAGTGAGATGTTCTTAGATACGGCGCAGCTACGTGACAGTGTTGTTTCTCATGCAAAAGAGTTGAACTATACGCCACGATCTTTTGTTGCATCAAAAGCTACAATAACTGTTGACATTACTCCGTCAACTACTGTATCGTCCATTGTCGTCCCAAAATATACTTCCTTTACAGCACGGGTAGGATCAAACACATTTACATTCTCGACAAATGAAGCAACTGTAATCACGTCATCGAACAATGGTGTGTATTCTCTTACAACAGATGTGTATGAGGGAACAGTCCTAACGGAAACATTTGTCGTCGATGCATCGAACACATCGCAGCGTCATGTATTGTCAAACCCTACAGTTGATACGTCTTCGTTAGATGTTGTTGTTTATGAAGATGGCGGTACGACTGCTCTTACATACACACAGAGTAAGGGTGTCATTGGCGTCACGTCTTCATCGACTGTATATTTTGTACAAGCTGCGGAGAATCAGCAGTACGAGATAGTGTTTGGGGATGGTGTTTTTGGCCGTACTCCAAAATCTGGTTCTTACGTTGTTGTCAAATATAGAGCATGCTCAGGTCAGCTTCCTAACGGTGCTTTGAAGTTTGCACCAGATAGTACAATCGACGGACATTCAAGTATCAGTGTGAAAACTGTTTCAGGAGCAACGGGTGGTGACGTTGCTGAGACGGTAGCATCAATTAAATTTAACGCACCACGAAGCTTTGAAGCACAAGATAGAGCTGTTACAGTGTCTGACTATGAGACGCTGCTGAAGAGTAGATTCTCCGATATTAAAGCAATTAGCGTCTTTGGCGGCGAGGAAGCCTCACCTCCACGTTTTGGTAGAGTACTTGTTAGTGTTGACGTAGCAGATGCTGATGGTGTTTCTGAGGTGCGCCAGAAAGCATACCTCGATTACATTAGAGATAAGACGCCTGTTTCTATCAACGTTGACTTTATCAAACCAGATTTCATGTATCTGGAAGTAACTTCAAACGTGTTATACGGCGTTGATAAAACAACAAAAACGACAGCAGATATTAAGTCGCTAGTGCAATCAGCAATCACAAATTACAGCTTTAATAGTCTCGAGGACTTTAAGGTAACAATGCATCACAGCGAACTGCTCAACGCCATAACAAAAGCAGATACAAGTGTTATATCCAACGACACAAAAGTAGTTGCTGTACGTCGTGTACTACCAACACTCAATACCGATTTAATCTTTACCATCGATTTTCAAAACCCATTGCAAACGGAGACAGGTTTAAAGACATCTTTCAGTGAAACACATTACGGTCACACGATCACAAGTTCGTCATTCACGTACAACAATACGACGTGCTTGATCGTGGACGATTCACTTGGTAATCTTTACGTCGCTGCACAGGAAGCTGGTGGTATAACCATTCTGAAAAAGGTAGGTACTGTTAATTATACAACAGGACTGTTGACGTTTGCAGGTTTGAATATTTCACAGGTTGTTGGCAACTATTTAAAGATAAAAGCAGCAACGCTATCTCAAAATATCAACGTATACCGTAACACAATTCTTCAGATAGATGTTGCAAGAGATGTTACAGTTAATGTTACCGGCATCAAACAATGAGAGAAATCGAACGTATCATATCGCCACTGATTCAATCTCAGTTTCCTGAGTTTTATCAGGAGGAGGGCCCTCGTTTTATTGATTTTATTAGACAATACTATGCGTGGATGGAGCAGGAGAATCAGGCTCTAGGCCTCTCGCGTACGTTGTTGGATCTCAGAGATATCGATAAGACAAGTGAACAATTCCTGACGTACTTCAATCAAAAGTACATGAAGGGTCTTCCTCTCACGACAGAGGGAAGTCAACGCCTTTTGACCAAGCATGCTACGGATTTGTATCATGTGAAGGGCACAGAGCGCGGTATTCAACTTGTACTTCAGGGTCTTTTCGATCAAGAGGCTAGTGTGTACTTACCTGGTGAAGATGTATTCAAATCATCTGACGGAACGTGGGTAAGGCCAGTTTATCTTGAACTAACGACGACAGACCGCACAAAGAATTTTATTGGCAAAGAAGTTGTCGGTAGTGCAAGTGGAGCTAAAGCATTCGTTGAGGGGTTAGTGAGACGTCGCATTGGCGGCCGCTACATTGATATTGCTTATCTCAGCGACGTGAGAGGCAACTTCCAAGTAGATGAGTATATTACTGAAACATCGAATACGGTATTCGAAGCAGCGCCACGTACAACTGGATCAATGACAAACCTTACTGTAAAAACTGGTGGAGCTTTGTTTGATGTGGGTGACGTATTCGATGTTGAGTCATCAAGCGGTAAACAAGGCAAGGCTCGTGTCACAGAGGTCTCAAACCAAACTGGTAAGGTAACATTCTCTTTTGCTAACTCGTTCGCTGATGGTGGTTGGGGATACAACGCCAACTCAGAAGTCGTTGTGTCGAGTAAGATGTTACGGGTCACTGATACCACAAACTCAAACACCCAAATAACAAACTTCAAGCAGTTTGAACTTGTTCGTCAGTATCTTGCAAACATTGCTTACGATACCGCTTCAAACAGCGCACTGTTCACCGTTGGTTCGGTGATTGAAAACTATTACGCAAACGGCGTTGTTGCTGCAAACGCCGTTGTTGTGGATGCGGGTATAACAAATTCAACAGCTGGTTATCTGATTGTCTATCCTGTCACAAGTACAATACCAACAATTGATACTACGTTCTCTAAAAAAGGTAACACTGTTACGGGTGTGATCACTGGCTACTACAACAGGACAGTTACAGCCAACGTTACAGCTGTTAATTCAACATATGTTGGTGTTCACAGTATCACGGGTGGCAACTTCTACGTTTCACCATATTCAAAACTATACGGTCTTGAAAGTCAAACAACGGCAACGATATCAAATACGAGCACCGGTACTGATGCGACGTTTGATATTGGATTAATTACTAACTCAGAGACAGTATACTTAACGCCCGACTTTATATCGAGTAATAATAATCAACAAGTGCCGTTTGTCGGCTATGGTAAAATCCAAGCTAGCTTCAATGCCTTGACAGGTGTTGCAAACACGACTGATTATATTACAACATCATCAGCACATGGTTTCAGCAATGGTGATTATGTTCGGTATGATGTGTCGACGGGCAATAATGCAATAACAGGACTCAACAATGGTGGGTTCTATTACATTGTTGCAGCAAACACGACAGCTTTTAAAGTGGCTGAAACAAATGGTGGTGCCTCTGTAAACGTTACAGCTGGTACATCAGAAACTGGTCATAAGTTTGTTCATGTGTATGGCAATACCACGCTACAATCAATCAACCTCAACGGTAATAACAGCGGTGCCGCACTACAATACGTTTCACCTTTGACAGATTCAACAGGTAACACGGCTTATGGTAGCTATGGATTTACAAAATGGCCAGGCGGTGGTATAGATGCTGTTCTTCTTGATGTACTTCGTTTTGATCCAACGACGGTAGGATCAATCGCATCGATTGTTGGTATTGACACTGGTAATGATTACAACGTCGATCCGTTTACTGCTGTTGTAGAACCGCGTGTTCTTGCATACAATCGGTATGACCTAGGTTTAGGAATTACAGATGCAACAACGGAATTCATGGAAGGTGAGGAGATTCAACAATCATACACCGCAGCTGGAATACAGCTAGACGTGACGGGGTTTGTCGGTACTGCTGCAAACGGAACAGCAACGACAACGTACATTCAAAACGAATATGTCTATCAAAAGTATGCAAACGGTGCAACCCGTGCTTATGGGTTTGCTGTTCCAGGCAACATAAACATTACTAGCGGTGCTGGCAGTGTTAAACTACAAAACGTTGTTGGTACATTTGTAACGACTTCAAACAGCTCCACTAAAATTCTTTCACAGACATCAAATAGCACGGCAAATGCGACTACTGTAGCAGCAACCTCACTTTCTGTTACAGCTCGTGGTTTGGTAAAGCCCAACTCCAACACAAACACTCTCTTGATTAAGCGAATTAATCTTGAGAACACGTTTAAAGTCGGTAGTACTGTAACGGGTCGCACAACAGGTGCTCAGGCAACACTGACGACGGTTGAGGAGGATTACTCTACACGTCCAATCGGATTCAATGCCAACGTTACTGCTAACGTTCAAGCATCGAATGGTATTGTTACGGAGCTAGCAGTTAAAGATTCGGGTTTTGGATACGTTAACAACGAAGTCGTTACGCTGACAAAGCAAGGAAGTTCTTACTCTGTTACAGCTCTCGTCGAATTGCAAAAGCAGGGGTACGGTGAGGGGTTCTTTTCAACAACAAAAGGATTCCTTGATAGCGATAAGAAGCTGCATGATAACGATTACTATCAAGAATACAGCTACGAGGTGCAAACGAAGATTCCTTTTGCACAATACATAGACGTTCTTAAGCAACTGACTCACGTCGCAGGTACAAAGCCGTTTGGACGTGTTGTGGCGGTGTCTGATGCTAACACTGAAATTACCATAATAAATAGCATAGAAACTTCTTGAAGTTAAGGCCATGTCGACACAACTCATTACAAATTATTTCAGAGTTCACGCTCTCAATCAATTTCGCGAATCTATAAACGAGACAGCAAATAGCGTCTACTATGTCTTTGCTGCCCGCCATACACCATACGTGTCTGGTGATGATGTTATTGAAGATTTAACAAACGATGTAAATGGTGCGTTTTATAATCCACATCAAGAGATGGTGTTTGGAAAGCGTGTTGGTGCAAGTGATGTTATGCCGCTGACAAAACGTTATAACTGGACACAGAACACGGTATACGCAGCCTACCGTGATAATATTGACTTGAGTGAGAAGGCATACTACGTGTGTGTTAACGCGTCATCCTCTTACCATATATTTAAATGTTTAGATAACAACGGAAACACGCCATCGACCGTCACACCTAACGTGTCCCAGACATCACCAAACGATGCCTTCTACAGTACGTCAGATGGTTATGTTTGGAAGTATATGTACTCGTTTGACTCCACCACATTTAATAAGTTTGCCACGGCTGATTACATGCCGGTCACGTCAAACACGCTGGTTACTGGTAATGCTGTTTCTGGTGCTATAGATGTGATCACTGTTGATTACAAGGGGTCTGATTACAATACGTATCTAAGCAACACGTTCAATTCAACTGATTTACGTGTGGGTGGTAGTGCTGTTAAATACAGTATTGATACAAGCGCTTCGTCGACTGCTGGTTTCTATGTTGGTAGCTTCTTGTACATCAAATCAGGAACGGGTAGCGGACAAGGACGACGGATTGTTGGGTATACTGTTGTCGGTGCAACAAAGACAGTTGAAATAGCAAGTGCTTTCTCCGTCAATCCAGATATCACTTCTGTTTACGAAATAACACCTTCTGTTGTTATAACAGGTGATGGTTCAAACGCTGTTGCGCGCGCACTCGTCAACACGTCATCTTCTAATAGCATTTACCAAGTTGAGGTGATTGAGCGGGGTTATGGATATACGTATGCTTCAGCAGCCGTGGCTGGTAACACGTCAGGCGTACAAAACAGCGCCGTGCTATCAATTACACTTGGTCCAAAAGGTGGTCACGGTGCCAACCCCGAATATGAGTTGGGTGCACGTTACCTTTGCTTTAGTGTTGACTTTGCAAATAATGAAAACGGCACAATACCTATTGCCAACAAATATCGTTCTGTCGGTATTATAAAAGATCCTTTGTTTAGCAACGTTACGCTTACACTTGGTAGTGTGACGGGATCATTCGATGTGGGTGAAGTTGTCACGCAAGCATGCACGTCAGCTGTCGGTTATGTAACAGATTTTACAGCTGGTGAACTGACGTTAACAAACGTTGCAGGTGTATTCAACCTTGCAAACGTTGTTACGGGTGCTGGTTCATCAGCTGTTGGTAATGTAACAGCGCTTGAGATTAATGGGGACGTTAAATCGTTTGATACGTTTGATCAACGTTACCGTTATACTTTTACTCCTGTTTCAGGAACGTTTACGCAAAACGAAACCGTATATCAAACCGATCCACAAATAACAAACGCAGTGTTTCATTCAAACACGTCAGGAAATGTTTATCTGACGCATGTGAAAGGTGTGCTAAATACAAGTAACACAATTATTGGGACGAATAGCGGCGCGGTGGGTACTTTGTTGTACGCATATAAACCAGATCTCGTTGTGGGTTCAGGTGAAGTCATCTATATGGAAAATGAAAACCCAATAACACGTTCGCAAACACAAAAAGAAACCATCAAAATTATTTTGAAGTTTTAAGAGACAAATATGCCATTAGAGAACACCCTGAACGTCAATCCGTACTTTGACGACTTTGATCCAGCAAAAGAATATTACCGCATTCTTTTCAAACCAGGAGTTGCTGTACAAACTCGTGAGCTGAATCAACTTCAGTCGCTACTACAAAACCAAATTGAACGATTTGGTAATCACGTATTCAAGTCCGGAACAATTGTTAGCGGTGTTAACTTTACATACCTTCCTAACTACAACTATGTAAAGATTCTTGATACACAGGGTGATGGTCAGCCATCACTTCCTTCCAGCTATGTTGGTTACTTTGTTAAAGATACTAATACGTTGACAGCGCGTGTTGTTAACTATCAAGATGGTTTGGAGTCTCAAGCGCCCGACATGAAGACGCTGTACATACAGTATGTTTCAGCTTCTAACTCTGCATGCACGACGTTTGTTGCTGATCAGCAACTGACTGTGTTTAGTAAAGACAATGACCTGTTTAAGATCACGGTCAATAATGGTGGCGCTGGTTTTTCGAATTCTGATACAGTGATTGTTCATGGTGCTTTGGTTCTCACGGATAACACAGGAACATATTCTGTCGGTGAAGAGATCACACAAGCAACTACAGGTGCAAAAGCTATCATTAAAGCTGTCAACACAACAGCAATAGCAAACACACTGATTCTCAGTATCAAACCACGCACGGCTGACTTGAAGAATACAGCAGTTACGTCTGCTGCTTGGACGTTTGTTCCGGGTTATAACATTGTAAGTAACACAACGGTTACAACAGCAAACGTTAGTTCCGTCATTGGTGAGGGTGCTATTGGTCTGATTACGACAGACTCGCTTGGTATTATTCAGACAATCACAATGTCCGAACGTGGTAAAGACTACACATTCCTTCCTCACGTTACTGTTCAAACATCCAATACAAGCGCTACGGTTAACGATCTCGATCTTATACCACAGAACTACCTAACGACAGTTACAGTAGCAAATTCATCCGTTAACTCCGTCGGCGCCGGCTACGCGTTTGCTGTTTCAGAAGGTATCATTTACCAGAAGGGGTTGTTTTTAACAGTTAACAATTCCGTTATTGTTGTTGACAAATACAACACGTCTCCTAATAACGTGGTTGTCGGTTTCAAAACAGTCGAAACATTTGTTGATGCAGATGAAGATGATACGTTATATGATAACGCATCAAATACGACAAACTACTCAGCGCCTGGTGCAGATCGTTTGAAACTGACGCCTTCTTTGGTTAAACTTACAACGGAACAAGCAGCAGCAAATGTAGACTTCTTTGCGCTTGCTGAGTGGAAAGAGGGCGTTCCATATAAGGAAAACCGTGTTACGGTTTACAATACACTCGCAAACGAATTTGCACGTCGTACACGCGAAGCGCAGGGTGATTACGTTGTAGATCCTTTCTATGTTTCGTCAAGAGAAAAAGCCACAACAAATACAACTTATGTCGATGCGGTTATTGATCCTGGTACAGCTTATATTTCAGGGTACCGTGTGCAGACTCTTAACAACGGCCTGCTCGATATTGAGCGCTCGACAACAACCTCCAATACAGAAAATCAGACGATTTCGGTCAACTACGGTAACTATCTTGAAGTAAAAGAACTTGCAGGTATCTTCAACTTCAAGACTGGTGATCAAATCAGTCTTCGCGATACAGCAAAGCAATACATTACAAACGCAACGATAAACACAGGAGCAATTACAGCTCCTGGTAATCAGATTGGTACAGCGCGTATTCGTTCATTAGTTTTGGCTAGCGGTTTACCAGGAACAGCAAACGCTGTGTATCGTCTGTACCTGTTCGACGTGACTATGTCAGCTGGCAAGAGCTTCCGTGACGTGCGCGCGGTTTATTATGATGGAGCAACACACGACGGTGTTGCAGACGTTGTGCTGACGTTGGATGCAACATCTAATGAAAATATTGCGCTACTGCAAGATATCAACCGTAACAAAATGTTGTTTGGTCTTGGCCAAGTAGCATTGAGTAACGTTACAAACGTCACTTACACGATAAGAACAAACTCTGATACTAACTATCAGATGACAACGGGTGGAACGATTACTGTTGGTCCGCTTTGCTCTTGTGCAACTTTCCCTTATGGTGATGGTACACTGGGAACCACTCAAAAACGTGATATTATTGTTATCCCTATTGCCAACTCACAGACAGCAAACGTAGCCGGCGGTGTTACGACGTATGCGAATACGACTGTAGACGGCACAAGCACAACATTCACCTCTTCTTTTATTGCTGGTGACTTTGTGGCAATTGCTAATTCGACAGCAACGATATACAGACAGATTGCAAGCGTTGCAAACAACACTAAAATGTTCCTAACGACAAACGGTGTAGCCATGTCGGGCAATGCAGCAAACTTCTATCCAGCATTGTATCCTATTGCCCTTGCTGATCGGACAGACCGTTCGGCAGCTATATCGGCAAGTTCAAAAACGTTAACAATAACAATGAATAAGACGTTGACTTCAACGGTTAACGTCGCAGTTATCTTCAACAAAACACTCACCGCTCAATCACCTGTAACAAAGAGTGTTACACGTAACGTATATGTTAAGGTGCATACGAGTAATAATGCCGGTAGCAATACAGGGCCCTGGGCTCTAGGCGTTCCAGGTGCACTACGTTTGAAAAACGTTTACCTTGGCAACTCGACCGTTGTTAACACATCTAGTACTGATGTCACTAAGTATTTCTTTATCGATACAGGAGAAGATGAAAACGCATACCGCACATCGCAACTTGTTTTGAGAAGAGGTGCAACGCTATCGATCGATACAAATTCTTTGATTCTTGTTAAATTTGATGCGTTTAGATCTTCTGCAGAAGGTTTCTTCACTGTCGGTTCATATACAATTAACGACACAGCAAATCTAGCAAGTCTAACCTCAAATCAAGTTAACACACTGGAGATACCTGAAGTTGTAACAAGCATTGGTGAATATTATGATCACCGTGACATTATTGACTTCCGTCCGTATGCTTCAAATACAGCAGCACTTGCCACATCCGTAGCTACAGCAAATGTTAATCCATCAAACACATTTGCTTTGAGCGGATCTGATCAGCTGTGGCCCGCACCAGATAGCACTGTTGCATTTGATGCGCGTTACTACAACAAACGTATAGACCGTGTAACAGTCAATAAGGACGGTCAATTTAAAATTATACAAGGAACGCCAGGCGTTATTAGCGTCAAGCCACCAACATCACAAGCTGGTGAAATCACTCTGTCTCTTCTTAGTGTTCCTCAATACCCTTCCATTCCTACAATGATGAGCACGGACACGCTTGAAATAGCGTCGAAGAAGATTGGCAATGGCCGAGGAATCGTTGATAAGCGTACAAAACTACACACAATCGCTCCTTATCTTGAAAACGGTGTTGCTGTATCGCAGCCGCGTCGTTATTCAATGGCGGATATCGGTAAACTCGAGCGACGTATTCAAAACGTTGAGTTTATTTCCAACCTTAACCAGGTGGAAAAGGCTGTTAAAGAAAAGGTTATTCCAAGTTCAATAACACCATCAACAAGTCGTTTTAAACACGGCTTCTTTGTTGAGCCGTTTGAAGATTACGCTCGTGTCGATGCGGATAACGTTGAGTTTAATGCTTCAATTGATGGTGAGTTGGGTCTTCTTAAGCCTGCAACAAAACAAATCAACTTTGAATGTTCGTTTGATACAGCAGACGCTAATACAGCGGGAGGTATCGTCAACGCGACTACGTTAATGCTCCCGTACAATCATGAAATTTTAATTGATCAAACAATAAAGAGCGCTGTCGTTTCATCAGCTGGTGTACGAACACAATTCATCGGTGAAGGAACGGTTGCTCCTCCTACCTTCTCCATCAAAACACGCGGTATAGTAGAAGAGATTCCTGATCCCGTTAATTATGATGGTGCAGGTACAACGACAAACACCGGCGGCGGTGGATGTGGTAGTTGCTTTACTGCTGACACGTTAGTTGAAATGGCTGATGGCACAATGAAACGAATCATTGACGTTCTTGTCGGTGACTTTGTTAAAAGCGCTGATGGTATTTCTGTCAATGAGGTTACTTTTATTGAACGGGCAACGAGTGAGACTTACACACAGCTTTACACGCCATCGAATAAACTTCCTCCTTTTGCTACCGTCAACCATCCACTGATGATCGATGGTGTTTGGAAGGCTCCTGTTGCAGATGCCTATATCTGGCTTGATGTTGAACCGCTAGATAAATGTAAGATAGCAGACAATGAAGAAGAGTTCGTATACAATCTCTGGGTTAAAGGCGATGGTACATACAGAGTCAACGGATATGGGACGACGTCAATCGTTGGCGACGGTGGTGCTTTGACAAACGCTGTCAACACAGGAATACTGACCGCTGATCAAGCTAGTGCAATCATAGCAGATATGACACTATCCTCACAAACAGGTTTGTATGGTGCTTACCTAATTAACAAATTCTTCAGCTCATTTGATACACCGCTTGTTTTGAAACCATTTACATATTTCGCTACCGCACCGAGAAACACACTACGTCGCTCGTTGTTTAGCTTTGCTACAGAGGTAGTTGGTCATATTGCAAAAGTATTAAAGGTATAACAATGCCGACAATTAAAAAACAGATTATATTCCTAGCACGTGAGCAGGCATTTGAGATAGAGGTGCATGGTCTTTTACCTCTGACGTACCATTACTTTTATGTTGAAAAACAAAAAGTTGATAGTACACGCTTAAAACCGCAAGGTGGTAAGGTTGGTGACGCATTACAAAGTGATGCAAACGGTCATCTTGTTTTCACATACTATTTCGATGCTATGCTAGAGACAGACACGGAGATAGGGATTGAGGATGCACAACGCCGCGCTGGTCAAGTGGCAAACATACGCGATATCATTTTAACCAATATAAATGCTGCCACGTGTCCTGATGATTTCAAAGACATTTCATTGTCTTACTGGATGTCACATATTATTATTGAAGTTGTTTTTCCTTCTGATAACGATTTTGAAAGAAGAACAAGTTCCGGACCACAGACATCGCCAGTAACACCGTCGCCTCAGGAAGCAGCTGATGCTTGGCAACCCTCTTATTGGTAAAATTTACATTATTCAGTCTGTTATAATACTTTCAATTGATAATTTTTAAAAAGCACATAGGAACACCTAAATGTTAGGATTTGATTTAGCACAAACGTTTTTTCTCGATAGAGATGCTGTACAAAAATCACCAACCGCGGCAATTACGAAGGTTGATCTTTACTTCTACAGCAAGCCAACAGAGAACAAAACAAAATCCGGTCTTCCAAAGCCAGGCGTATCTGTGTACATTTGTAATGTCAAAGATGATGGATCTCCTGACCTGAGTCTTGTGTTTCACCAGTACGCTGGTCGCGTTGAGTTTGATAATATTAATGTGAGTACCGTAGGTGCGACAGCTACCACATTCACTTTGCGTCAGCCATGTAACGTGGAAACGGATAGATCGTATTGTGTTCTTATAAAGTTCGATGGTAGCGATCCGGATTTCAAACTGTGGTACAATAAGTCAGGTGATAAAAAACTTGGAACAACAACGGCAACTCAAACATCATCAGGTAAGGTTGACGGTTATTTTTATACCATCACGAACGGTAGCGTTTTAACGCCGCAAACAGATGCTGATCTTGCCTTCAAGCTGTACATTGCAAAATTCAGTTCTCTTGAACAAACGTTTAAGATCAAAAATCGTACATTTGAAATTCTAAAGACAAATACTGTTTCAGGTAGCTTTACGGGTGGCGAGGATGCATACGTTGTAGCAGCGAACGCAACAGGTAACATTGCTTTTAGTGACACGTCAAAAACAATAACAGGAACAGGTACTTCCTTTACGAGCGTTCTTGTCGTAAATGATAAGTTCGTTATTACGGACGGTACTTCAGGTAATACTATTATTCGTACCGTTGCATCGATTACGAATAGTACAAGCATGACCGTGGATGTTGAGCCATCGTTTTCCAACAGCCAGGCAAAATATTATAAGACGGTCATTGGCAAGGTATACTTCCAAGATAAGGTATCCGATCATCTTGTTTTACAAGATGTCAATACTAACACTTCATTGACGGTAGCAGCTTCAAATATAGTTCGCGGCGTCGATTCGGGCGCATCGGCAAACGTAACAAGCATTGTTGATTATACGTTGAATGCAGTCGTTCCTAGCTTTGCTGTACAAACACCTGGTGGCACGAGTGCACGTTACCGCGTTAACGTTGCAAATACAACGTATCAATACGCTGCGGGTAATAAGGTTGACGTTGTCCTTGCAGAGCGTAAGCTTCTCAATCGTTACCCTGCTGTGATTGCTTCTAAAACAAACGAAGTTTCTATAAGTAATGATTTTGCTTCTTTTGCCGGCGATCTTATTTTTGAAACAAATAATCCTTACGCATCCCCATATGTTCGTGAAGAAAATCTTGATATGTTTGGCGAGCGTTTTTCTATCAACAACGACTCTACTAACGAGGAGTTCGGTCGTGGTAGCGCGTTGTCAAAGTATGTTAGCAAAACAATCACTTTGACAGATGATCAGTTTGCAGAAGATATGAAAGCATATCTACGTGTGTATAAGCCTGCAAATACATCTATTATTCTCTATGGTAAGTTCCGGAACTCTAATGATGATGAGCAGTTGAGTATCAAGCCGTGGACACAGCTCACGCTCGTTAGTGATAGTGCCGTCGTAAGCAACCCAACAAATATCTACGATTTGATCGAGTTGGAGTATGCGGTTCCCTACGAGCCTGTTTCCAACTCGACCGCAACGGGCACATTTACAACTACTTCGAGTAGTGCTGTTATAACTGGCACGAGTGGTGCAGTAAACACAGACATCAGTGTTGGTCAATTGGTTAAAGTATATTCGCCACTGTTCCCAACAACAAACTATTTTATCGATCGTGTTGTTGACGCTAATACAACAACCATCACTGTTAGTAAAGCAGTCACAAACATATCGTTGATAACAGCAGGTTTACGAGTTGACGTACTTAAAAATAAAAATAGTGCTTTCATTGATATTCAATCATTGAATACGTTAACTTATTTCAATGGTAATTCAGCTAAATTTCGAGGATATGATAGTTTTGCTTTGAAGATTGTTCTTCTTTCAGAAAACAATGTCAATATTCCTTTTGTTGATGATGTCCGTGCTATTGCTGTTTCTGCATAACAATGAAACTAGAAAAAACTGATGACGAACGCTTTGTCAGAGACATGCACAGTACCGCTGTCCTAAATAAGGACAGGAATGCATATAATCGGTTTTTAATTGAAAGACAACAACATCTTAATCAGCAACGCCTCGCGGCTGAAGTAGATAATCTCCGTGGAGAACTTTCAGATATAAAACAGATGTTACAACAATTATTAAACGGAAGAACACATGGCACGCGCGATAGCTAATGTACAAATTGCAACGGACTCATTTGCTTCATGGGTTGGTATTACCAACCAAATGGCAGATACGTTTACAAATTATGCACTGACAGCAAACTCGTCTGCTGGCGGTGCAACCGTTACTGGTAATTCACAACTGATTGGTATTTTTGGATCTAACACGGTTGCTGTTGGAACTGCTTTGAGGGGCGGCAACGTAGCTACGTCGACTAACCTCACCATCACTTCAAACACAATTCAAACAGGTGATCTGCTAAAGTCAACAGCAAACGTTTACTTTGAAGCAGCGAACGTATATTCAAACGGCGCTAACTTTAAAGTAGTCGGCGGCCTACTTACATCAACATCAAACGTTTATATCCAAGCGGCAAACACATACGTCAACGGTGCCAATTTTAAAGTGGTTGGTGGAATCGTCACGTCAACATCAAACGTTTACGTCGAAGCAGCAAATGCGTACATTAACGGCGCTAACTTCAAGGTAGTTGGTGGTACGTTGACTTCTACCTCAAACGTTTACGTTGAGGCAGCTAATACATACGTTAATGGTGCCAACTTTAAAGTAGTTGGCGGTCTTGTTACTTTAACGTCAAACGTTTATGTTCAAGCGGCAAATGCGTATATTAATGCGACAGCAATAACCGCTGTTGGTGTTACAACTGTACAGGGTAACACGACTCTCAAAGCTAATTCATCACTAACAAACGTTGTACTTGTATCAAACGCTACCGCAAGTAACTTGCAGGTGACTGTCGATGGTTTGAACGTTACCGGCACTACGATTGTTACAGGCAACACAACACTCAGAGCAAACTCGTCACTAACAAACGTTGTTTTGACTGGTAACTCAACAGTTAGTAATTTGAGTGTGATAGCTAACACCCTCAGCGTCACTAGCGTATCGACGGTAACAGGTAACACAACTCTTAAAGCAAACTCCTCTCTGACTAGCGTCGCTCTCGTGGGCAACTCGACGGTAAGTAATTTGAATGTAACAGTTGACACATTGAGTGTTACTGGTATTGTCAATTTGGCCAACACGTTAAGTGTTACTGGTACAGGAACAGTCAATGGTGCTTTCACTGTTAACAACACAGCAGCTGTTGGTAATACAACAATAACAGGTTTTGCAAACGTCTCTTCTTCTCTTAACGTTACGGGAGCAGCAACAGTCAATGGTGCATTCACTGTTAACAATACAGCAGCTGTTGGTAACACTACTATTACTGGTTTTGCAAATGTATCATTGACGTTGAATGTTGCAGGAGCAGCGACCGTCAATGGTGCATTTACGGTAAACAACACAGCAGCTGTTGGTAACACGACAATTACCGGGTTTGCGAACGTTTCTTCAACTTTGAATGTTACTGCTAACGCAACCGTTAATGGTACACTCACTGTGAACAATACAGCAGCTGTTGGTAACACGACAATCACAGGATTCATTAACGTTTCAACGACATCGCAACTAAGTGGCAACGTTGCACTTCAGAATACTGTTCTACAGACGTCTGTAACGAACACAAATATCGGTAATGCTAATTCAGCAGGTAGTTTTACCCCGGTAGAAATTTTTAACTTTCCTTTAACAACGTATTTTGGTGCAAAGATTCTTGCGCGCGTTGAAGCACTTGGTGGTGCTAACACGCAAGTACAAGAGCTTGTGATTGCTCACAATGGATCAGATGTTACACTAACATCGTATGCCACTGTTGCAGCGCCTGCAGGAGCTAACTTGGGTGTTTATTCAGCAACTATAAATACAACAGCTGTTTCAGTTAAGTTCCAACAAACAAGTGCAAATTCAAGTGCAAAGATGTTTGTGCAGTTCATAAAATAATAAGGCAAACTAATGGCTGCGAGCAATACAAAGTTTAAGGTTGAGAATGGTTTAGATGTCGTCGGTACAGCCAACGTCAGTGGATCGCTACGCGTTGAGCAGGACCTCATTGTTGTCGGTAATCTCAGTTTCACTGCTGTTTTTGCGGGGGATGTGAACCCCACTGTTGATAACCAATACAATATTGGTAACTCTACTTTTCGTTGGGTAGGCGCAAACGTTGTTAACCTTTACGCTAATACAGCTACAATATTAAATGCAATAACTGCAAGTCAGTTTACCGGTAACACAGTTCTTCCTACCTCCAACACAAATGCATCGTTGGGTAGTTCTTCACGTCTTTGGAATCTGACAGCTAACGGAGTCACGGCCGTTACTACAACAGTATCTGGTAACAGTGTTGTTATTGGCACGGTTGCTTCTTTCAATGCAAACACTGGCGTTAATGGAACGACGAACTATATTACATCCTTGGCTGCTCATGGCTTCTCAAACGGTGAGTATGTTCAATACTTGGTAGCGGCAGGCAACACGGCTCTTTCAGGTCTTTCGAATGCTGGTTATTATTACGTTGTTGGTGCAAATAGCACAGCTTTCCAGCTTGCAGCTACACACAGCGGCGCAAACATAAACATAACAGCTAGCTCCACATCGGAAACTGGCCACACGCTAACACCTATAAAAGTAACGTTGTCGAGTAACGGCTCGATTCTTGCACCAGCTGGCGTTGCAAACGTTGGTACGTTACGTGTTCTTGGATCGTCTGTTACAAACGGTACATCGACGTTTGCTGGTAACTCAACATTCACAGCAAACGTCACGTTTGATATTGACTTGCTGTATCTTGACGCATATAATAATAGAATTGGCTTTAAGAACAACGCTCCATCATCTATTGATCTGATGACAATCACTGGTAATGCTTTCTTCAATACAGCAAATACCGGCGTTCGTTTTAGCAGCACAGCTAATGTAAGTCAAAACGCTTCGATTATTTTCAACACATCGAACACATCAAATAGTCGTTTAACATTCACTACATTTGATAATTCCAACTCATCAGTATTCAATGGTGGCTTCTTGTTCCAGTCTGTCAATTCAACAGCAACAGCTTCTCTTGTTGAATTCAATTCAAATACAATTACTTACAAGAGCGGTAACGTAGCTCATGCTGGTAATTTTGGAATTTATAATGTCTCTGGTACAAGAGTAGGACCATGAAATGGCAAGACCGCTTAGAGCAAAATACGCTAATGTTGCTGTAACGTTTGCACAGTCGAATGTTAACACAACAACGGACGTAATTAATTTTGGTAGTCATACGTTTGTAAACAACGCTCTTGTTGTTTATACTTCGTCGTCAGCTGTTGGCGGCCTCACCACAAACACTAACTATTACGTCGTTAACACAACCCCGACGACTATACAGCTTGCATCTACTTCAGGTGGATCACCGGTTTACTTTACTTCTACCGGTGTTTCAACGGATACTTTGACAGCAGCAATCATCGCTGGTTTGCAGGAAATGAGTGATGCTGAT
>Ga0129336_10000419_pt1 | contig 24951 bp, 24 predicted proteins | sample CPB6_02_DNA_FD_96878 | JGI IMG/M metagenome (GOLD analysis project Ga0129336, IMG submission 96878) | Freshwater to marine salinity gradient microbial communities from Chesapeake Bay, USA - CPBay_Sum_0.6_0.2_DNA | ecosystem: Environmental > Aquatic > Marine > Coastal | place: USA: Chesapeake... | reverse complement strand
TTGCATCGATGTGGTAATTAACCCCCGGAATTTGCTTCGCACCACCCAAAATAACCATGACAGAGTTGTCGCTGAGCTGGTTGCCGGGGATGTCGAGACCGCCCCGAAGAAGAGAGAACTGAGTTTGAAGACCGTTAAACAAAGGGGAGATGTTGTCGGCGGAATAAACGACAACTTGACTAGGGAACTCCACGAAAGGCTGTGTTTCGTAAATTTGCTGGTTTGTGAGATTGATGGTGGGGGTAATAGGCTCAAAGTACTGAGCGGTGAGAGCTTCTCTCTGTGGCCCAAACAAGACAATTTCGCCTTTATCGTTCACACCGGTAATCACAACTCTGCCGCTCCAGAGCGTAGTGGCTTGGAAGTCAGCCCCCAACTTGCGTGGGATGTCACTAGGTTGAAAGTAAGGTAGACCGCGAGAGTAACTGAATTGGCCAGTGAACGCCCATGTGTGAGTGTTGCTCCAGATTGTTGACGGTTGGTTAAACTCTAGCGGCCATTTACCTGTTGTCGCGGCGTACCCTGACTCTTGAGGGGCAAGGTTAATTTGCTCAACCGAGAGAAATCTTTCTCCCCAGTACTTAGGCTTCAGGCTGTCTTCAAGGGAGTGGTTCGGGTATCCCATCACCTCGAAGAAACGATAAACGGCTCTCTTGGTGTTGGACCAATCAGGGTCGTAAGCTTTGGGCTCAGGTGTAAAGTTGGTCTGGCACACTGTGAGGTTTGTACCCAAAGGCCAAATAGGAGCTTGGCTCGCCTCGGGATCATTGTAATTCCAACCGGGAGGGGCAGTGTATAAACTGTTGTAAGGATTCAAGCGAATCGCGTCAACAACAGACCCGTTTAGATTAATGACACGGAGGTACTCAGCGTCCTGTACTCCCGGGCCACTCAAAGCCACAATAACAGGGGTTTGTTTTGGGTTGGGGATAGCGCTAGCACTCAAGACACTGAAGCGAATGATTGCCGGTTGATACCTGTTTGTCTCGGTTGGAAAAATTTGCTGCTGCAAATAAACTCCGGGAGTGACCTGATTAATGTCGGTCACAATCTGGGTAACGGCGCCGTTAGGCACGTCTTTGAGACAAACACCGGTGCTCAGAGAGCCGTCGTCATCATCGTAAGGATTTTGGTTTGCGTAGGCGGTGTAAGGAACTGTGGAACCCCTGAAGTAAGTACCAAGAGGGTATTGACCAACGTCGGGGTCTGGGGCGTAAACTCCCTGGTAGGTGTTGGCCACAGGCTCCTGTTTTTCGAGTGAACTTGTGACTACGAAAGGCGAATACGATTTGCTTGGGGCTACTTTCATTGGGCCCACTCCGTTACCGAAGCTAGTGTCGTAGTACACATCTTGCCACATGTCGTTTTCCGCTGCGTACCAGTTTTGGTTGTTGTACGTGACGTAAGTTCCCGCCGCGTTGAGCAGGTTTTGAGTCCAAGGGCGCGAGTAATCAGACACGGTTAAAGTGACGTGGTAGGAAATATCCTGGGTTATGTCGCCCACAACGTAGTTGAATTGAGGTGAGTTCCCTAGCGCAGCTGGGACCACTTCGTCAACTGTGAACACACGTCCCCAACCCCCTAGTTCGCCGGGGTCCATTTGCACGTTTGGGCGCAAAGTGTTAGTTCCTTGGGTTTGGCTGGTCTGGTTGAGTCGTAGAACAGAACCCGGCTGTGGGGAAACCGCATTGCCAGTGTTTGTGTTGCTGATGACAAAGCTGTAGGAGCGATCTGCATCTCTGCGAGGGTCTCTGAACCGGCGAATGTAAGGGATACCTAAAGTAGGGACAAGAGCGGGATCCAAGGGAATGGTGCTGTCGGAGGAACGGACTCGCAACACGGCGAACTTTGTGGGATCGGTTTGTCCGGTGATAACGGTTGGACCGCCGTCAACTGCGAAAAATGCGCGGTAGGTGCACTCACCCGAATCAACCCAGATTGCGCTGCCGGGCTTTAAAGAAAAAGGTAGTATGAAGTTGGGAGAAAAGTCTGCACTGAGCTGAATTAGGTGAATACCTGGGTCGTTTTTGTCTGCCTCCACTGAGATCACACGAGCGCCAAGAGACAAAATCGTTTTGTTCTCGTCATTCTCTGCTTGAGACAAAGAAAGAGCCAAAGGCAGCTGAATACCTTCGAACAGGTAACCTTTGCTGTTTGCGTTGGCGCCGCCGATTGTGTTAATGCCTGCAAATCCTTCGGACTTGAATGCGATTGAACCAAAATTAGATGTGGAGTTGGTCAGGTGAATAAGGCCACCGTTGAAGGCCCATGAGCCAACCGCCGTTCCAATAGTGTAAGTGGATTGAAGTTGACCGTAAGCGCCATTGCGAATACGAAAACCGTAGTGCCGGAAGTCATTGTCGATATCAGTGAGCCCGGTACTCTTGCCGTCCTCTGTTTTCAGGGTTTCATAGTAATAGCGAATGTTGGAAACCGGCGTCTCATTGAGTTTCTGCAGCTGAGCTTCTACCGGTGTGTCAACGATCGAGGCGGGCCTATTTTCAAGAGGGGTGGTGTAATAAGTGGCTTGTGTTAGCGGCCACCACTTTTCTTCGCCGTTTACGGTTGTAAAGATTTCGTAAGCGGATGGGTCTTCTTGCAGCGACACCACCGTGCACTCGTTTGCAATCACTGAACGCAAACCTTCTACATCGGTTCCATCAAAGTCACCGAAACACATGCCGTAGTTCGAACGCAAGTTAACGCTTGAGAAGTACGCAGAGGAATTGCGAGTAGAGTTCGAAGCGGTGTTGTTCGGGTACCCAGAGGACGTGGGTGCCACAATAACGTACTCTTCCTTGCTAACAAGAGTTGCACCGGGTGTGACTTTCCCCCCAAAGAAAGCAGAGAAAGCTTTCTGAATTTTGGTGTAGTAATCGCTCAACTCGCTCAAAGAGGCGAACTGAGCCACGTCCAAACGGTGAGCAGACTTCAACCGGTTGGAAACAATTAGCTTCACAGGGTTGGTGCCGCTGAAGTCAGGAAGTTGAGAGAGTGTGATGTAGGCAGGTGCATTCAACCCTGTTAGTGAGCCGGGAGCCAACAAGAAGTGGAAGCTGTCTAGAGGTTCCACGTAGTAGGTTCCGGCAGAAAGGTTGCCCGTGGATTGGTCTACGTTGGAAGGGTAGTTAACGGTTACAGCGTCGTTGTAGTTTAGGCAGTGAGGGCGATCCGACTCAAACACTGCCGGAGCCGTTTCGCTGTCGCTTTGGGCTTTTGCTCCCGTGATATATCGAAGGTCTACTTTGTCTGTGACAGAAAACTCTTTGCAGTAAGAGTTGCCAGCCACCTTGATCATCGCAGACAAAGGTTGGTTCTCTCCAGCCAAAGATTCCGGGAAGGCAGGGTTCTTGTAACTAGGGATATAGGTTGGCTTCAGTTCGGACTTCTTCAAGTCCATGCCGAGAATGGAAATACCCCCGGGGACAACTACGCCACCAGTTTCGGTGTTAAACTGCGCCAAGTCAGCAAACTGAACAGGTTGAGCAGGGTTGGAAAAATTGACGGCGAAGTTCTCCACGCTTGTGCCCAAAGAGTTCACCACTGTGGTTCTTGAAGGGGCGCAGTAGATTACATAGCGATTATTTTCGCTCGAAGGGCTGTTACCAGCCAGGATGTCACTGATCCTGAGCTTGGTAATCTCAATGACCGCACGGTTCAGGGTCTGGTACGGCAAGGCTTGCCCGTCGTTGAGCAATGAGTCCGAAGACAACGGGAACTCAGCCGCAACAAAAACTACGCGACCTCCTCCACCAAGATAAGGCGCTGCGACTGCTCTCCAAACTTTCTTAGCTTCTTCGACCGTTCCAATGTTCAGAGTGCCGTTGGCGGTACTGAGCCAAGACTCACCCTTCTCGGGCAGATTGACGGGGGCAAAAGGCGATACGGCTGTTGGTCCGATTTTGACAACGTTGCCGTCGGTGACCTCGAAAAACAAACCCGGTTCATCCGCGTTTGTGTTCAACGCGATTTCACCGGGCTCAATGACTTGGTTACCAGGTCTCTTGCCAAGGACGCTGGAACGCTTGAGAATAAGTTTGGTTGCAGACATTTGCTGAGGAGCGCAGACTAGAGTGCGATGGCACTCTAAACCTTACCCGGCTCAGAGATACTGCGCTGCGAGAATGGCTCTGCGGCTAACTTTGCCGCTCTTCTTAAGCGCCAGGGCTTCATCCAGAATCTTGTTCGCCTCTTGAAACTTTTCGGGGTCTCTGCGCTTGACCTTGTAATCATTCATCAAGCTTTCGTACTTTGCGTCGTCGGTCATGAGATTCCTTCGTAGAGCATGTTGACCAGTTGCTGAGCTTCGTCATTAGACAGTTTACCCCAGGCTCCTTTCTCGTAATGCGAGAGCGGGCGGCGAATACCGCTGGTGACGATGGCGGCAACTTCGTCCCTGGAGAAACCCTTTTGACGGTACAACCAGTTGAATACGTCGGTTTTGTTCTCGCGCATTTTTGTAAGGGTCGCTGGGGCGTCTTTTGTGCCCAAACGTGCGACCCCAAACTCGGGAAAACGCAAAGCTTGAAAGTCCCCGTGTTGATGGCCGTCGCTAACCAAAACTGCCTGACGAGGCAGCTGATCGCGAGTTGCAAACACCCCGATTGCTTCTGCCAAAGCCGCCTTCGGGTTGGCTTGAGCAAGGCCAAGGTCAACGAACCTTGCTTTGCCTTTGTCGTCGATGAGAACGTTGCCCGTGTGAGCGTCGTTATGGGCAATTCCGGCTTTGTGCAAAGTTGCTCTGGCTTTGAAGTAGGCATCCGCCACAGTGTCGGTTTTGTTAATTTTATAATAAGATCGAACGTCGCCTGTGCCGAAGTCCAACTCTTCGATGGGTTTGCCGGGTACTAGGCCCATGGCAATTCTGCCCTGGAGGATGGACACTCCCAGCTCTTGTTTCTTATTGCCAGCTAACTCTCCGTAAAGCAATTTAGGTCCGACACCCAACTCCCCGGCTTTCTTGATCGCCGCAGCTTCGCCCTCGGAGATTTCTCCTCGTTTTACAACGTAAGGAGAAGCCCCCTTTACCAGCATGGCTGTACCAAATGCTCCCTCTCCAAGCTTGAATCCTTTGTCGATTGACTCCTGCCAGTTAATTTTGTCTTTGGACCCTTTAATGGTCACCAGGTTATCAAGAGTGTTAAAGTTAGTGTCGAAGAATTTCGAGTCTTCGCGAGCCCACCTTGTGTTCCCTGTCAGGTTGCTATCTCCACCTTGGCCTAAAGCACGATTAAGTTTGGCTACTCTTGCAGATAAGCTTGCGGCGCGAGTTCCTTCGCCCCCCACGAGGGCCATCATTTTCTCAATCTCAAGATCCTCTCGCTGCCTATTTGCTTCGCTCTTCAGGGCCTTCAAATCTCTGCCCACTTCTTGCCGAGTTTGTTGACCCAGCTCCATCGCATCTTGAAGTTTTGTGATGATGCCTTTGCTTTTCGGTTCTTCCTTCGCAGTGGGGGCAGCCGGGGCAGTTTTAGCCTTGGGTTGAATGTTTCGATTAAAAATGTCACCTAAACCTTCAGACTTTGCCGTCTTTGTGCGTTCGGACTTTGGCAGTAAACCTTCGGTTTGAAGGCGTTTTCTTAACTCCAAAATATGCTCTTGTTTATTCAACTTGCCGCCAACTTCGCTCGCAAGTTGTTTACGTACTTTATGGAATTTGGCTAGCTCTCCGGGTTTAGCTTTCTTGCGAACTTCAAACTCAAGCTCACCGATGCGCAACTTTTCTTTGGCTCTGCCAATCTGCGCAGAAACGCTCTTGCCAAGTTCAAGTACGCAAGTGTCCTTGCGCTCGATACAAGTCGCGCCGCAAGACTTGCCTTTTGCACACCTTTTTTTCACAAGGTCACTCCGACAAACTAGCGATTTTAGCTTCTAATTCAGCGATACGGGCAGACACTGACTCAATTTTTTCAGCGTAAGAGGGTTCTTCGCCCACTGCCAAATTATGCTCATCGGTTTTCTTGCGTGCCAAGTCGATCGCCGCCATTTTGGCGTCAATGGCGGACTTTTCTTTCATTAAATTGCTAACCAGTTTCATCTGAGTCTGAAGAGCTTGAAAGTTACCTTGGCGACGAGACACCGCCATCTTGCCTTGTAAAGCTTCGACCTCGGAACAGATTTGTTTGCAACGCGCTCCAAGGGAGTCGTACTCCCCAAAGTTTACCTTAAGTTTGGAGACACTTTCTGGTTCAAGGACCGTGCCACGGGCGTAATCTGTAGGTCTGTGGGTGTAATCCTGAACCTGAAGTCCGCGCTCAGCGAAAATCAGCATGGCCATATCCATAGCCGACTTATCAATGCTATCCTTCCTCATGGCAAGGAACTTACGTTTGTAACGAGTTTTACCCTTACCACTTAACTTTGTGACTCCAGTAACGAGCCGAGAACTTGTCGGGGTGCGGATCTTGAGCGTTGTGGCGGGCGTAATAGCTCTTTTTGCGGGCTTTGTCCTTAGCGGTTTTAGGGTGGCCCCCCGCTCCTTTGACGCCTTGCTGACCAAAACGAATCAGTTTTTCTTCGCCGCCTTTACAAGCCTTTACCATATGGGATTTGGTAGGGTGGCCGGGGGTGCGACGCGCTTTGTTACAAGGCATGGAACCTTTGTCCACACTCTCTGAGTAAGCGTCTCTGGCAAACTGCAGAGAACTTTCAGAGAGTTCACCAAAGTTGCTGAGCTGCTTCGCTGTTGGAACTGATTTGATGACATTGGCTACGGCCATTTCATCCAAAGGATTGACCGTGTTCTTCTTGCTTTCTTTAGGTGACCCAGTCAAACTCTTCAGCTGATTGACGGCACTCTCCGAGTACCCCAGGTGGAGCAGGTTGTCCCAGTCATAATCGAAATCAATGTTCATGTCTCTCCTCCGAATCTTAGGTAGTCGGCCACTGAGGCCAGAGCCACACCCGCGTTGGCTACTTTGGTAGCTACCCACGGCTCAAAATTATCTTCCGGCTCCAACATTGCTAGAAGCATGTCAATCTTTTCGCGAGAGACTTTCAACTGAGTGAGAATCATACCACCGTTTGGCTCTGTGGCTTGAAATGGGTTCTCTGAAAACTCTGTGTGTTTTTTCTGAACTGGTACGCAGTTAGGCACCATTCGGCCTTTTTTCTTCTTCATGCCCACTGCAGTGTAGCCTTTCCAGCAAGCTTTTTTCAGCTCTCCGGTGGCCTTCTCCACGTAGTCGATGTCAAAACCTAAGCCCTCAAGTCGGCCCCAATCGTAGTCAAACTCATTCGTGGGCATTTTCTCTTCTCCAGAAATCGATCGTTAGTTTTTCCACTTTGTCAGAAAGACGCAAGTGATCTTCCTTCAAGGTGTAAGTTTTGGGTAAGTCAGCCCTCATTTCACCTAATACACGTTCCATGGACTGAACATGACTCAACACAAGCTCAACTTGAGACTTGTTTGTGTTCAGAATACCGTCGATTCTGTCGTCTGCTTCTTTGCGAACGTTGTCAACTTTTTTCTGATTTTCGTTTTGAAACCAGACCGCCCCGCCCGTTATCGTGCTTGTTAAAACAATGACAGCGCTAACTGTGGCAATGATGACTTCAAATCCCATGTCACTCCGGCAATCCAGATTTACCTTCATCAAGGCGCTGTTTCACCGACTCGGGCAACCCACTCACCCAGCTGTGCTTTTTGGCGATGCGAATAATCGCAGCCATAATCTTGCGAGGGTTGGCGGCGCGTCCCACTGAAGACCACGCGGCTGAAACGTCCTCCGGACTAGAGATTGGAAAGCTCATGTTTGGCCCGGCAAACTCACCAGTAAATTTGCCTTCTTTTAGTTGTTTACGTTTGGCAGTGTCCCACTCCCTAAATTGAGCGTCCTTTTGTTTGTTTTCGCGGCAAAAGTTACACACTCCGCAATCGCACTTTTTCTGTTTGAAGGCCAACGGTTGAGACAGCAACTCAGAGTCGTCTGCAAAGTTGTACTCTTTTTTCTTCAGTTCTCTGAAAGACTCCATCCTACCCTTGCGTCGGGCCATGATCTCTTTCATGGCCGTATCGCCATCGGCGTTTTCGTTATACTCGCGATTAATGAGGTCAGCTTGTTTTGCCCTAATCGCTTTGTTTCGGTCAAGCGCCGCTTCGTTGTGATAAGACATGTGACCATCTTTGTTTGGCGCCCACTTCTTGCCCGTTTTGTTCATGGCCTGAAGCTGATCCATGCTGATGGCGTTGCTTGCGTTAATACCTCCCCCAACTCCGGGGAGCGTCACTGATGAAAAATCAAGATAGCTGCCGTACATGGGGCAAAGATCGGTATAATCTGTTTTACCCCTGTTTATTGTGAGCCAGGTAAACTCCCCAAACAGCAATGTCTGCGATCAATTCTGCCAGATCGTTTGCTTCTGTAAACTGAGGTTCCAAAGTAGGACGAAACATTTTGAGTAGTTTCACTGTGTCTTCTTTCGAACGTTGAGCAATTACAGACCCTAGTTGACTTGGGGATGGTAACTTCGACCCTGCGATCGCAGTCGCAATCCCGGACACCTTTCCTGCCAAGATCGGCACCGCGCCCTCTATAACTTTGGAAACTTCCCGAGAGGAAAGAATCTCTTCTGCGCCCCCGTGGGCCGTCTTACCAACGAAAGCGGCTGCGACTTCTACTGCTAGTTTTTTAACGAAACCATCCACGCTTCGTAGATGCTTGTACTCCAGGGCCGTCCCAGCCAAAGCTTGAATTACAGTTTCCGCCATCTTGGCAGACGCTTCTCTAGGGATTCCGTAATGACTTTCAAGGTGTGCTGAAACCGCAGGCGCTAAGACTTTGCCAACCTTCCAAGCCACCATACCTTTTGCCCCGTGTTCGGCCAAATGGACGCCGTGTTTCTTGAGAAATGTTCTCGCTTTGTTTATGGCGGTGCTTGGTTTTTGGGCCAGCTCTACCCGGCAAATTTTACTTTTGGCTATGCAAGTTGCCGAGCAACTTTTCCCGCGAGTGCAACGTTTCTTGTTCAAGGGAGTAATTTAGTTAACTTTCGGGTAAACTGTCTCTTAACTCAGCCAAAAGGTTTTTGATTTCTTCATCAGTCATTTCGTTATCGTTGGTTTCGTCGCTGTCGATGAAACCTTTAATGTCAACCTCTTCTTCTTCTTCCTCTTCTTCGTCGTCGGAAAGGTAGTCGCCAGGGAAAAAGGGTTGGCGTAAGTCGTTGTCTGGACCTTTACCGCTAGGGTACTTCCAAAGTCCTGTATGCTCTAACCAAGGCGACGTGTTGGACACCGTGTCTGTTGGAAGACCGGTGTAAGCGTCAATGTCGTCGTTTTCCGGGGTGCGCATTTGTTGAGCGTAAGCTGCGCGGAAAGCTTCGATGGCTTCAACCCCGAAATCTCCTCCAATTCTGTTGGTCATTGTTTAATGAGTTTGGCTAATCGGTTTTACCCGCCCTTAACGTTCCTCCAACTTGCCGTCCGGATTCTGCAGTAACTTGCTGTTGCCTTGAAGAAGGTTTTTTGTGCTTTTCGAGGGTGCGGTGGTAGTGTCGTTTTCTTCTTCCTTCGCCTCTTCGTCTGCCAAGATTTCTTGCTGTTTTGTTTGTAGCCCTGTCTCCCTGAAATCAGGGTGCTCTGGTTTAGTGTACTCAGGGTGGATTTGCTCCGTCACTCGATCAAGCAAAGAATCGAAACGATCTTTCAACTGTCTGCGACAAATTCCTGAGGCGGAAACATCTATGGCTCCGCAAGGGATGACAAACCGTTTCTCGATTTTATCCAGGATTTTTTTCATCAGGCTCCCTCTCTGTTGGGCTGAGCCCATTGCTTTTCGTAATCAGGGTAATGAACGCCTTTCTTTCGCTCTTTGCGAGGTTTGCCATCTTTTTTGTTTGCCTCCCTCATCCCTGTAATCAAGGTGTCCCTCATGGAGCGAAGTTGTTCACGCGGAAGAGCGCAATGGGGGCTGTCGCGGTAAGACCGGTACCAACGGGCAACCTCGCCTGGGTCATCTGCCTGAAGCATCATGTTCCAGACGCCGATTGATTGAGCGTTGGAAAGCGTACCTGCGGGAAGGCGAGCCTCCAACTCAGAGCGATCAGGGCGTTGAAAACGAGTGTCTCTTCTCATGAGATTGTGCGCGGTGCAGTTTCGGGGTACTCGGTAAGAATTTTTTCACCCCATTTATCGATTTCAGGTTTGTACTTTGCAAAAACTTCGGGAGGTAGTCGGCTTTGGTAAGCGTTGACGAGACCACTGACCATATCTTTGGTTGACCCGCCTCCTTCAATCCATTCTTTATTCCAGGCTCTGCGAATGTCGGCCTTGATGCCTTTGAGGTCTTCCGGAGTCAAGTACTTGACTGCCATCGCGTAAGGTGTGTGGAAAGCTGCCGGTTGAGCGCTGTTACTCCTGCTTGATTTTGACTCCCTTAATCCATATAGGCCGGAGTTTGCGGTGAAAACGTCATTGAGCAGGTACTTTAAATTTGCTCCAGAGATTTTTGCAATTGCCTCGTCCGGCATAGACTGTAGGTCCATGCCCCTTAGCACTGCTTTCAGCGCACCCTTGGTTGAGGTTCTTTTCTTGTCGTCGCTGTAGTATTTTTTCAGCGCCTCTCTGTCGTTCGGATCCGGTAACTTGTTGATAAACTCTCGAAGTTCTGTGTTGCCCCTTTGTCGTTGAGCGCCAGATCGCGCCAAAACCCAATTACTCGGGTGATCAAGACCCCCTTTGCTGACTGGTTTAACGTGCTCAACGTCCATGTCTCCCGGGGAGAGAACTCGGGTGCTTCTGCCGTAGGCGTCTGTTCCCCCTTGCTTGAAGTACATATCGAGAACAGCCAAACCTCTGTCAATAGATTTGGATTTGCCGTTGGTAATTTCGTTGCCGTCTTTATCAAGACCGTACCAAGCATTTTTACCTGGGGCGCCCGTGCCGTTTAGTTGATCCCTTGCCCCTGCCGGGAGGGAGTTGTAGATCATTCTAAGGTCTTCTTTACTTAGAGCCAATCCTCTTGAGTTAACATCTTTTTGCCAAGCTTGAAGAACTTTGCTGTCAAACTCGGCCTTCCCGAGTTGGTCAATGTTGTCTTTCATGTCTTTAATCTCAAGCGCGGATAGCAACCTTGAGCCTCCGCCCTTGGTGGTTTTAAAGGTTGTGCCTTTGGCCCCTTGACCTTCCAAACTTCTACCGGCAAGAATCGCTGCTTGACCAAGTTTAATATCTTCCTCACTACCGGCCTGAAGGTTAGGTCTCTCCTTCATGATGTAGGCTGCCATTTTGCGAACTTCTGCTTGAACTGTTTCGGGTAGCTCTAAGATACAATCATTCGCTTGAGTAATGCAAGTTATTCCGCAGCTTTTTCCTTTTACGCAACGGTCTTTTTTACCGGTTGCTCCACCAGCAGAAGACCCGCCTGCAGTGCCTCTTGAGGCTGCGGCAGCCTCAGCCGCTCTTTTTTCTTGAGTCGTGGCGATGTTATCTCGGCCACGGGATTGAACCCGTTGACCTCTTGAGGGCAAAGGAGAGGATGGGCCTACAAGACCCATACTCTGCGCTTTGCTTTCTAAACGAGTATCCACCGGGTCTGGGCGCCGGGGGTCAGCAAAATTAAACCAGTGGATCTCTTTCATCTCAGTCCTCGTAAGCCCCTAAAATGTCGGCAATAATACCGTTTCTTACAATATCGCTCTTATCAAATTGTACCCTGCCTACTCCTTTAATGTTAGCGAGACGGTGGTAGCAATCCAGCAAACCGTTATCAGTGCGAAAAACATCCAAGTCAATCTGACGTGTGTCGCCAGTTACGATAATTTTGGAGTGGTCGCCAACCCGGCTCAATGCGGTTTTGACGTTTGTGGGCAGAGAGTTTTGAGCCTCGTCGAAGATAATCAAGCACTCGTTAAAAGAGCGACCACGAACATCCTCCAGCAAAATCGGCTCGATGATTTTCTTGCTGAGCAAGTAATCGGCTGCGCCAGACGAGCGAGTCATGACGGCCAAGTTGTCAAAAACGGGACCGACCAGCGGCGCCATTTTTTCTTCCATCGTGCCCGGCAAAGCCCCCCTACCTCTCTGGTGCGAGCAACCAACATCGCTGCGCAGGTAGAAAATCTTATCAATTTTGCCTTGTTTAATTGCCTCTAAGCCCCACCAAAGGGCCACCAATGTTTTACCTACGCCGGCAGGACCGACAGCAATTGTAACCGTATTCTGGTTCAGCGACGTCCACAAATCCTCTTGGGCGTCAGTCTTCGGGTGAAATGGAAGAACATCCATTCCGCGAGTTTGAGTCTCTCGCTCTTGAACTTGACGGCGAACTTTGCGCTTTTCTTTGGATGACAGCATGTAATTAAGGGGGTGACAGTCGGTGGGTAGTTGATACGCTTTGCTGCTTACGAGTCTTAACTCAATCTCATCACCCCCTTGAAAAAATGTTGGTAGAGTCATTGGGAGACCTAACTCTGTCGAAGTTTTACCCGGTCAGAGTGTCCACCATTGACCCTTTTCGTTTTGCCTGGACCAGTAACTTTCAGTGCCAGCGCTCGGTGTAATCCGTCCAGCCACCGGCTCCTCCACAAAACTCTTTGAACTTCTTTTGATCCGGGTTGTTCCTAGCCGCTCTAGACAAGTAACGCTCTGCCACAGGGTCAGTGATTAGACACACTGTCCCGAAATCCTGAGACATGAGCTCTTCGTTGCGATCTACGGGTTGAATAGCCATAACATGGTTGTGAAGTTGACTACAACTTTTTAGGCGGTTGCTGAATCGCCTGTTACAAGTCTGTACCCCAGCTGATTCCCCTCTTACGTCCCCCGAAAGGCCGCCCGCCGAAAGAATCTCCGTCAGACAGAGAGAAGTCTGGGTCATTCATAGCGGTGTCACCAACAAATAAACGTTGACGCCCCGGTCTCCCAAACATTGAAGGATCGCTGGAACCCTCTCTTTGAGAGTCTCCGCGAAAACGTTTCAATTGAACTATTGATTCTTGGACAGCTCTGTCAACGGCGTCTAGCTTGATAGCGTAATACGTCATCATCCAAACAAAAGCGTCTACACTGTCATCGTGTTTAGTGAAGGGGAAAGAAGTCAGCTCCTTGATGAAAGCTTCGGACCACTCGGAGTTAACAATTTTGACCCTATTTGCCTCAAGAAATGGGCACACCGCTTGAAGACGCACCGTCTTCGAACGCAGCGGTTTCATGTCTTCCACGGGGATTTTAGTTTCTCGGCGCAACACCTGAATAAGCGAACGCCCGGATGCCGCTTTCTCGATTACAAGGACTTTTGCCTTGTAGAAAGAGTAGGCTTGTTTCACGGCTGCGCACAAATCAGGGAAACCCCATCTGCCCTTGATAACGTCAATAACGTAGACAGTGGAAGGATCTCTTGTTGAAAGTCCTCCGACGCAAATAGCAGTCTCGTCAGCAAGTTCATCTTCTTCAAAAGCGCAGTCGGCGCCGATCCAGATTACGTCGAACTCAGGACATTGGTCTCGGTCAACCGTTTGAATCCAGCTGTGTTTGACAATTTGACCTTCCGCTGCCACCGGCATCCCTTGATAGAGCGCCGAGAACTTGAAGGAACCCATCGTCTTTTTCTGCGCCAGAAGCATATCAGACGTGAACGATGTGTTGCTAGGCCAATGTGTTTCTCCGATTTTTCTCTCTAGCGGGTCTTGCCTCGCTTGCTCCGAAGTTTCAATGATGCCCGCAATATTCAGCCAACGCCAACCCATCGGGTTGTACCTTTCGTCAAATAGCCCATCACGTTCCATTACCAAGCCGTGAAGGTCGCGTTCGTGAAATCGCGTGGCGATCACCATCTGACACCAACTGTTTGTTCTTCTGGTTGAAGCTTCCTCCGCCCACCAAGTTTCCAAGGTATCTAAAGCTGCTTTAGACTCGGAGTTCTTGAGAGGGTCGTCCACGATCATCGCACCCACGCCAGGGCTTTCCAGGTGAGTTGTACCTGCCGTGAAACCGGTTAGCACTCCGCCCACGGAAGTTGGCAGGATGTAGCCTCCACCAATCATCTCATACTTTGAGTCCGGAGAAAACCCTTTCCATTCCGGAAAGATTTTGCGAAAGGCCGGCGACTTGAGCATGCCAATCGCGTCTTTATGAAACTTGCTAGACAAACTTTGTCCGTAAGACGCAATAATGTGCTGTGTCTCTTGGTCGCGACCCAAAAGCCAAGCCATGAACATTGAGGCCAGCATTGACTTCCCTGATCGCGGAGGGCAAGATACGATCAGTCGAGGGTAGCGTTTGTTGGCAAGATCCTCAAAAGCGGAACCAATAATTTCGTGAAAGTCCGCAACCTTGAGGTGGCCATTTTTCATTAAATCCGCGAACGCCAAGAAACACTCTCTCGCCGCCCTGTACTTAAAGTCCTGGATGACCGACTTTGGCGCCTCTAACAGCTCAAGTTGGCGAATCCCGCGTTGGTAGTGCCTCCAAGAAGAGTGCTCCTCAAGTTGACTGGCGTACTCAATGATCGGTCTCATTAGATCTATTCAGATTGCAGATGTTTTCGAGAAGCTTGTCAGCCTCGCTCTTGTAGCTGGGGGCCAACTCTTTCTCAGTTTTTGACTCTTTTTCTGTGAGGGCAACAATGTCAGAAACAATGTCGCGGTGAGCCTTGACGGCCGAGTTAAAAATGGAGACGAGATCTCGTGTAGAGCATTCTTCTAAGCTGGAGCTGAGCTCGCGCAAGGCTTCATTGGCGAGGAACAGCGCGTCAGCTGCCAGCTCCTCTTTCTGCTCCAGAATTGTTTTGCTGGTCTTTTTCATCGGAGTCTCCTGCTGCAAGATCTGCAGCTAGATTTAGGCAAAGGGTTGCCCTTAAAGTTTTGAATCTGCTTCATCACCGCTCGGGCCGCTGCGACTTGACCTTCGCTCATCAGATCGTGGTACTGTCGCCAAAGCACAGAGATATTCATGATTAACAGAGAATGTTGGGCGGGGGCGATCCTTCGCAAGGCGGGCAACCAAGTTTCCAAAGAGAGTTAATAGACGCGTACTCGAAAGATCCCTCCGGTAACCAACCTTTACCCTGGGGCGATTGAGCCACAAAGTAAAACCTTCCTGAGGGGCCTTGGATGAAAGTGTCGGGAACAACTCCGACAAGGGTGCCTCCATCAAGTGTCGAAGTCTTGACCTGCGGGTTAAGCGGGTCTTGATAGAAGAGGCTAAAGGCGCCTTTCACCACGGCAAACTCCCCAACAGTGAAAGCAGTCGTGAAAGATGAGTCGAGGCGAGCGTTCGGGCTAACCAGTCCTCCATCCTTTTCTGTGATAGTGTTGCGCCACAACTCTACCGCATAACGCGCCATTTTCTTGCCTGTGCTGCAATAGAACACTTCGCGCAAAGGTTCGCGAGTTTCTGCGTCCCAGATCGTGACAACTAAGCGTCCATCTTCTGTGTAACTATTGTTGCTTAACAGGTAGATTGGTGAACCAATTGGGTCTTCGATGAAAATTTCTTCCGGGTCGCAAATAAATACCCAGTCCCCTGAACCGGTAAGCTCGTTGCTCCAACGCACACCTTTACAAGCGTCTACATTCAAGTCAGGGTCGTCTCCGGTGTACCAAGGCACGTAAATCTCCCCTGTGGCTTCGTCCACTACTCCGCCCAAAGGTAGGCGAGTTTCAACGCCAAGTCCAGGGAACAACTGCCTACAATCTCCGCGCTGAACACACGGGTCAAGCGCCACGTAGGGCATTGTTTGACTAATCGTCACTGAGTAACTTTGAGTGTAAGTGTACTGTGACGACTTTTGATTGATGCCGGTGAACAACGTGGTTTCACAAGTGAACGCCTTGGTCACCTCTACTCCTGCTCCCGAGGGCACGCCGCCCGAGAGTGTTATTTCAGCGGCTGCCAACAACTGGGTGGCAAAGTCATGCCCAGAGCTGGTGAGGTAGTTTTGACAGGAAAAATTAAGCTCAAAAGTCAGATTCTTCTCGTAAACCAGAGGAATGCGCTGTAGAGTGTTATTTGAAGACCCGGTGTAGCGAACAACAATGTTGTTTGTCTGATTCACTACCCCCTCGTTCTCGATAGCGTCGGCGAGACGCATAACGTTAACACTCAAGGGCACCAAAGGAGAGGCAATTAAAGCGTCACAAAGATACTGCTCAATTCTTTGAACTGTGTGTAGTTCCATTAGTAGTCTCCGCAATCCACTAGATTCGACCAACCAATGCCTTCACTTACACTGGAGTTGGCTTTCAAGAAAGTTCCGTCTCCCCCTACAGCCAAAGGAACAGGCACACCTGGTGCCGAAGCAGTGACTAAGGAGCCTTTACCAGGTAAGTAAGGGCTCAAAAGAGCCGGGCCTGCGTTGTCTTCAAACCAACCCACTGTGATGAAAGCTCTCGGGTCATTTGGTACAGGGTACTCGGCATAAATCGGCCCGTAGAAAACCCCTCCCTGGTCGCTGATCGTGTTTAAAGGGTAAGGCACAACGGACACCCATTGCCCCCCGTCCAGATCTTCATACCAAATATTGAAGTCGGAGTTGGTGTTATTGTACCACAGACTTCCTTCGACCGGATTTGCCGGCGGGGTTGATGAAACTTGGATAGTGGGCGCCTCCGGCGGGATATTGTAGGGGTTGGCTAAGGCCCAGTAGGCTCCCCCAGGGTTATCCACATAGATGTACAGATTAAGGTCAATTGAGTTGTACCACAAAGCCCCCGGCTGAACTCCTGTCGGCGGGGTTGAGGAGATAACGACATCTGCCGTCAACGGGTCGGGGTTGTTCTGCGTTATAGTTTCCCAGTTACCTGCACCGGGGTTTGACACCCACACGGCCAAAGAATTAGAGATAGGATTGTACCACAAATCCCCCACAATCGGGTTTGCCGGTTCAGTGGAAGACACCGTAACAGGAGCAGTCTGAGGGGGCAAAGCAGCCGTGTTAGCCACTTCCCATTGATTTCCACCCGGGTTTGAAACATAAACGTAAAGATTTGACTTTACAGTGTCAAACCAAAGCTCCCCGACCTCGGGATTTAAAGGAGAGGTAGCAGAAACGGTTACATTGATCGGCTGGGGAGTAGGGTTGCCAGTTGAAATCAATGCCCACTCTGACCCACCCAGGTTGACAACCCACGTCCTAAGTTCTGCGTTCGAGGGGTTGAACCAAAGTTCTCCTTCAACCGGGTTAGGGGGTGGTGACACCGATACAAGGACGGACGCGGGCGGTACTTGAGTTTGTGTAAGGGGGACCCAGGCAACAACATCGCTTTCGTCGAGGGCGCGAATGTACAAAACCTGGTTATTGGTGTTGTACCAGAGTGCCCCAACCTTCGGAGTCAAAGGTGCCGAGGCCGAAACAAAAACGGGGACGGCGGTAGACGTGGCAGCTGAGATAGCAGTCCATTGCACCCCGTTCCAAACAAAAACTCTACCGTTGTACGAGTAAGTTTGATTAAGCGTTGGGTTGGACGGGAAATTATAAGCCATTCACCCTGGCAACACTCGTGCGTATGATTGGTTTTACCCGTAATCAAGGATAACTTTGTTCAGAGCCCCCGTAAGTTTGACCGCCAGCATCGGTAGGCTGGGAAATGACCGGTGTCCCACCCAAATCCTCGTAATTCCTTGCGCTAAGCCAATTGGGTTGATCGTTGTTTTGTCCGATGGAACCCCAACCAAGGCGGTAGTCGGGTGCTTGATCTCCTGCGGTGTCCGTAACCCAACCGGAGAAACCTTTACCGCTGACAGCATTGTACCGTTGAGGCGTGCGCCAAACCCTCAAAATTCCTGCCGGAGTGTCAATAGCTGAGTCACCGTTGCCCGCACGAATTGCGGTCATTTGACGCTCAGCATCAAGTTGTTTCAGGCACTCTGTGTAGTCTTTGTAAACATCCTCTCTGCGTCGAACAGTGTCAAGGTAGTAACGAGCAATGATGAGTGCCGTGCGTCTGCGACCACTTGTAATCAGCACTTTGCCAGCTTTGCCGGACTGTTCAATGTAAGAGTCGATTAGGGCGTTGGCATCCTCAATTGCCATGCGCAATTTAGCCACGTTGACCGATGTTGCAGACGCATCGTCAATGTTAGTCAACTGAATTGCTTCCTTTAACCCGTAAGCGACAATAAAATCATCTGGGGATGCTGTCTTAGGGTCAGAGTTGCGATTCTGGTAAGGGAAACCGTAGCCTCCGATTGTTTGGCCAACGTTTGAGTTTTGGCGGCTTCCGTCTGTAGCAGGGTTCGGTGTCAGTGTGTTACGAGCGGGAACGCGGTAGAAAGCACGGACGGCGTTCCTCTTTTTGATTAGGTCCGAAGCGCCAGGAGGTACCGGTCCACGTAAGCACAAACTTAGGTTCAAGGAGGGTTCGTAAGACACGAACACTTCGTCCCAAGGGGACAAGGAAGAATCCAACCCAAGGGCAACCATCGTGTCAGAAGAATACACCATGGTTTCCACTCCGTACTGCCCGTAATTTACGGTGAATGAGGTAATGGGAGCTGCAACTTTGTCGTCCAAAGGACTGTCAAAGTACAGCATCAATGTGTTGGGCGTGCTAAGCAGAATCTCTTTAACTTTAGGGATGGCCATCAGTTTGCGTAGATAAGGAAGTCTTGAGGGTTGTTGGTTGCGGGAACAAATACTTCAGAGACCCAGAAGGCATAAGCATCTTTGTCGACTGCAACCGTGTAACCTAAAGATCGCCTGTAGATGCAATGTGTAAGCCACCCGACAAGCAGCCGCAAGGGCCACTCGTCTCTCCAATTGACTTCCCAGGAGTCTATGGTTATCGCTTGCCCCATCAAAGTGTAATCAACGCGAGCCACAATAGGACCTCCGGTTAGACCCGGATCGCTATTATCAAACGTTTGTTTGTACTGTTCAAAGGTTTCACCGTCGTATTTAACGACAGCGTACCTTAGTTCTTCGAGACCGTTCTGGTAGGATAAAAAGTCCTGATAAACCCACTCAGATTGACGGTAGATGCTGGGACGACGGATTGACATGGTCAAGAAGGCGGAGAGTGCCAGGTTGCAGAACTCCCGTAGGGATTGGGGCGAGGTGATTGACCAAACGCAGAGGTTTTTGTCATCTCTTTGTCAGAAGTCGGGAATACGTAGTCCCATACGCTAGACTCTTTGACCGGTGCTTCCGAGTCCCCGTGACTGTCGGGATTTTGTGAGCCGTCGTCTTCTCCTGCATGTCCGTGTTGCAAATCAACATGCCTTACCCAGATGTACTTACCGTTGCGTTTCAAACAAACACAAGTCCAATCTGAGTTCATAGGACCGGCTTCCTCAATGACCATGCAACCATGATTTTCTTCGCAAGCAGGAGGTAAAGCGCCCGCAGGGTAAATCGGCAACCGAGTCATTGAGCTGTTTCGAGGTTGTTTCAACTTAGAAGCGGCTGCCTCCGTCAAACGTTCTGGGTCGTAAAGGATGTCCCCAAGAATTGCGTACTTGTAGTCGCCATCCGAGGTGACGATATTGACCCTAGAGCCAATCAGACCGGGTGACTGTTTGCCTTTAAAGCTGGGAGAAACATCGATCCAGTGGGACAACTCCGGTTCCGTGACTGCCCGCTCACTGACAAATTCCCCTTCGGCTCCTGAGTTTGTTGGTATGTCCGGGGAAAACGCATCAAACAGCACTCGTACCCTGCCTCTTTCTTCAGGGTCATTGACATCTTTTACCACGCCTCGAACAGTCCCGCGAGGCAATCCGGAGAAACGGTTTACATGCTCAGCAGCGACTGCCATGCGGGCCATGTCCCCAATAAAGGGGACTTGTGTTAGACTGGTCGGAATCATTTCACTTCACCTGGGTGAACCGTGGAGTGTTACGGCGGATTGCGCGGGCAACCGGTGTTACAGGGATATTGAACACGGGCGGTTCAAAAGTTTCCACTTGCGGTTGTTGTTCCACCACCAAGGTAGTCTCTTCAACAACCGGTTGTTGCTCCAACAAAGAAGTCTCTTCTAAGTTAAAACTCTTCTCGTCGTCCGTCATCACAGCAGTTTCCAACGGTTTGGTTGAGCTTTTGCGTCTAGTGGCCATGGTGTTTTTATTAGGTTTACCCTGCAACTTGGATCGGTGTCCTACGTCTTAGGTATAAAGAACGCTGCAAATTTTCTGGCTCAACCCACGAGGATTCTTGTTCGATGTCAAAGAAACCGTCTTCGGCCGCCGATAAATCGGCCGCAAAATAAGCGTATCCGATCTTGAATTGATTGGCGTCCACATCGTAGGTTCCTTCTGCAACAACGCAAGATGGAGGCAGTTTGTAGATACTTGCGTCCCAAAGAGGAGCTTCCACCGGAAGGAGGGATCGATTTTCAACGTCGTTTGTAGTAAAGCCGCTAAGGCTCCCAACCTCATTTTCTCTCAAGTAGATGCCTTCCCAGTCACCGTTGCCCTGAACTTGACGGACGTGAAGGGGGTCGTAGTCAACGAGTTTGGCCTCGTAGAAATCATCGGCAAGGACATCTTGAGTGGGGTACACACCAGAGTTCTCAAATGCTTCCGAGATAGCCAGGGCGGAGAAAGCGACATTAGAGTACAAGTAAGGTTCAGAGTAGATTAACTTAGTTTCCGTAGACGAGCCAAATAAGCAAGCGGCCTCGTAAACCTCAGGTAACACTTCAGTCTCAGGGCACACTGTTCTGTCAGGAGCAACGCTGGACCCGTAGTAAGCAAAGTTCTGACAAACCAGATTAACCTTTTGCCATTCCGCTCCGTTACGCTCATAGGAAGGGGGAAGACGCAAAAAGAATCGATCCCAGGTGGGGGAGCCAGGACCATTATTTTGGTCGGCAATCAAGGGGTTGATGTAATTGTCTTCGACAAGGTGTTGCAGGGTCCCCGCTGCACACATTTGCTGTGTTTTCCACAATCGTAAGAGAGTTTCGCTGTCCACAACGTTTGGCGAGATGTAGTGGACGACCCCGCTAAATACAAGGTCTGTGATGTCATGGGTGAAACCGTACACCAAGGAGTCGCTAATTGTCACCCTAGGGAATCTCACCCCGGCCTCAAATGTTTTTGGCGCGTATCTGAAGATGAATTGACCGTTTGCGTTCATCTCTAAGCCCAGAGAATACGAGTCACTTTGAATGGTGCCACCGTTGTTCGGGAACTTCTCTCCTTCGCAATACACGGAGATGGCGTTGAAGTTAACGTATTCCTCCGGTGGTGCAACTTGAACCCCGGTGTTTAAGTCTACCCAATCTCCTTCCAACACCCAATCTCCGCCAATTTTCTCCCAGCGATTGTAATAAAACACGCTCGCCCTTCTTGCAATGGATTGGTCCTCCTCGTAGTTCCAATACAACTCTCCGTCCACCTGAGAACCTGAAGTAAAACTCTGGTACAACCGGGTTTTGCCAATGTACTTCATCCCGTTAAACGGAGACAGTTGCCACATATTGCGGTCACTGCGGCGTAACAGAACCGGCAAGTCTTCCCCAATCGTCACACCCAAATTCTCAATCAGGTAGTTGATTCCGGACGGACTCAGCAAATTAGCGTTAGAGATGACGACATCCACCCCGTACGGTAGAGCCAGCGCATCTGTGTCGAATCCTGACTCGTTTTGATATAGAAACCTTGCGGGAACCCAGCAACTCAAATGTTCGTCGAAATACGTATACAAAACTCCTGAACCACCCAAGGCACCCTGGATGCCAAGGATGGGGTCATCTTGACTTAAACCGTTTGCGTTGAAGATTTGCACCAAAACACCCGGTTGCACATTGCCAGCTCCGGCCAGAAAGTCAGTGGAGTTTGCAAAAATCACTTGTGACTCCATTCCATTAGGGAGGGTGTCAGAATAAGTCACCCCTTCCCAGGTGTCTCCTCGCCAAACGGCAAATTGCCCGTTGGTGGGGTTCCACCAAACACTGGCTTGCTGCGGACCGGCTGGACCTGAGGGGTCAACGGACGCCTGTTGAGAATACACGAAATTAAGAAGGGTGTCGAAAGCAACTTCCCTCTCAATCAAGTTTGTTCGAATTGAGGTGCGCTCATTGAATCCGTGTAGAGACAAAGAGTCAAAAACAAAGTTGAAGGGCAAGAACCCTCCTTTGTTACCCCAAGCGCCGGTGTAATAGTCAACCACGTCATCATGTTTCCAGTCAGAAGGGTCTGACCACTGGATTACGTTTACGGTTAAAGTGGCTGGGTTGGAAGCGGAAGTGTCGGCGTAAGGCCACACTAGAGACGCTACACCACCAAGTTGATCATCTAAAGACAGTGTTGGCACCGTGAAGTACCAAAGCTGTAAGTTATCATCGTAGGATGCAGGCACCACCTCGGTCAAAGTGTCGAACCTTGCCAAATAAATGCACTGATCGAAGAAGTAGGTGGCCCCTTGGTACAAAGTGTTGAAAGCGTAAGGCTGCAAACCTTGCTTATCATACAAAGGAAACAAGAGCAAAGACCCGCCGTCGGCCTGACAGTGAAAGCTGCGATCTGCTGAGGCACCGGGCACATTACGAGAAAAAGGCGCAGGTAGCAATGAGTTGACTCTGGTCTTAAGTTGCTCCCCTGCCGCCAGCAATGAAAGAAATTCGTCGCTCATTTCACCGAAATTGAGCACATAATTCTCCCCCTCTTTGCTGAAAGACTCAAGTGTAAGCTCAAGATTTTTCAACAGAAACCGTTGGGCACCATCTAAGGAGGAGTCAGCCTTGACAACAACCTCGTTACTCCAATTTCGGATCTCTTTAACCTCAGGGTAAACGTAACCGTTAAATACCCCGAAAGAGCCCCCAATCAACTGACGTTTCTGGTTGAGGGTAACAGGCAAGTTAGTCCAATAGTTAGGACCGTTCCAACCGGTTAGTTGAGCAAGCCAATCTAGTTGACCGCTGACACGTGCTATGGTTGTGTTAACTTGCGAGGTTTGATCTGGTGACAGGTAGAAGCTTTTGAGTCCAGTGTACTCGAACTGAGTGGGGTCAAAAGTGGCTGTGTAGTTGGTCATCTCAGTTCACGATTTGAATAGAGTCTTTGGAAAGCGCCGAGTATTCTTGCCTCATGGCTTCTTGCGGGTTCATCCACAGATTAGCGTAGTCCGAAACTTGCTCGAAGTTTTCAATAAGGTTGTCGTCCCAGGGCTTAGTTAACCAGTCAGACACCGGCTCAAAACCAACATTGACAGTTTCTCGAATGTCTGTGATTCTTTCTACCTCGGAGAGGTTGTTCACATCTACATAACCCAGGCCACAAAAAATCAACGGTATGTCATCGCCTTGACTGTTTTTGAAGGAAGAAGGCACAGTGTTCGCCGGCCAAGCAACAAGATTGGATTGAGGCACGTACGTGCTTGGTTGTGTTTGCACGGTCACGATCCCAGACACTTTGACCTCTTCGACCTGGATTGACAAGTCCGTCCAAGACACTTTCCAACCTTCTTGAAAAGAAGGAGAATCGACTGTGAACTCAAAGTACTGACTGGTTGAGTCTGATTGGATGTCCACCGTTTGAACAAAGCTCCAGTTGTCTCCCACCTTGTAGCTCAAGGATGCTTGGCCCGTAAAGTTAGCGCCGGAAGGGCAACGCAATACGATCTTAGAGTAGGCTGCTAAAGCAGATTCCCAACTCAGGTAGGCGCTCGCGGGTTGGGCATAAGCAGGAAAGAAACTGTCTTTGTTTCTCCAGATGCGCGGAGAATCAATAAACGCGCTGGCGGGGGAATACCTCCACCCTTTCACTGAATCGGTGCTTGAATTAATTGTGAGCGATAAACCACCCAAGTAGAAGTCCGACACTTCGTACTGACCTGCGATGGGAGCATTATCATAGTAAAGTTGGTACCCTACGAAGTAACGTGTGCTTTGAAGGCCAACGGCTTTCACGTCTATGATAACAGGTTCAACCGCTGTTTGGCCGTACTTCCAAACAATAGCTCCCCCTTTCACAATCAGAAACTTTTTGTCTTCTGAGGACAAAAGCTGCAGAGTTTGGGGTCCATTGATTGACTCGCCGGGCAAAGTTAGGACGTACCCCTTGTTCTCGTCGTAGTCAAAATTAGTGCGATAGGTTTGAGAAACTGCGGGCAACCTGTTGTAAATCGGTCTACCACCGGGTCTCCACTCCGTGGGGCGAGAACTGAGCCGCTCCGTCTCAATATATTGCGGAGACAGGTACTTGACGGAAACCGCACTAGGAGTGGTTTGAATCTTTGTCGTGCCACCGTTGACCGGTTTTAAAGTTTGACTCATAGCGCTAATGTCCCTTGTCCGTACTTCGGTGGGGAGTAGGCAAACGGTGTACCAGTGTACCAGGACAGCTCCGGAACCTCCGTTAACGTGTCAGTGGCTTCCCACACGTACGTTAGATTCTGCTGAGAGCCGGGTGTGCGAGTTGTGTTCTTCGGGATAATAGTAATTTGTGCGGTGCCCAGTTTAATGACAGATGTCTCAGTGTCGTACTGAGGCTGAATAGCCTCTGAGCAAGTGTACTCGGTGACATACCGGAGTAGGTTGCCTCGGTATTCCTCCAACCTTGGGTTGTTCTCAACGGTAGTCCCCGCCCAATCAGTTGCCGTGGCCGAGGGAGTAAAAGCTCGAACCACCCGATAAATGTTTCTGTCCAACTCGCCAACGATTGTGTCCTCAGCGTGGTTGGCGTAAGACTGATTGTAGTAGGGAATGTAGTTCGCGGTGTGAAAGTAAGTGAGGCTTTGGTCGCCAGATTCTGCAAACACGCCGTTCTTAAAGTAAACACCAAAGTCAAAAAGTGGCGTGACACTGGTTGTCGCAGTGTAAGATTTAATTGTTGTACCGCTGCGGAAGTAAGTGCGATCGCCACGGAAAAACGTGAACATCCTGGTGACGGCTTTCAAAGACCCGGTGGAAAGTTCGCTCACAAACTGTTCTTTCTGCGCTAGACTTTGATAAAGAGGGATCACCGAACCTTCCTCAATTAAGTCCTGGACGTTAGTGCTCGTCGGTGTAAAGAACTCAGCTGCAACGAAGTAGTTTGGTTCCAGGCCCGCGTCGGTTCTGTACTCA
>Ga0129336_10000418_pt1 | contig 25005 bp, 36 predicted proteins | sample CPB6_02_DNA_FD_96878 | JGI IMG/M metagenome (GOLD analysis project Ga0129336, IMG submission 96878) | Freshwater to marine salinity gradient microbial communities from Chesapeake Bay, USA - CPBay_Sum_0.6_0.2_DNA | ecosystem: Environmental > Aquatic > Marine > Coastal | place: USA: Chesapeake... | reverse complement strand
TACCAGTTTTCGCGCAAAGTGCTCCCGCTCCTTCTAATACTAACATTGCTGGCCCTAGCGCCTCTGCCACTGGCAATGTTACTAATCAAGCAGTACAAGTATTACAAGGACCATATGCAGTTAATACATACGGATCGGGAGTTAGTTGTCAAGGAGCAACATTCAGCGTCTCACCATTCGCATTAGGAAGCAATAACAGCAGCGAAGACCCAGAGACTTTTAGATCTAGCAATGGAAACTATGGAATCTCTGCTGGTTTTAACATTCCATTAGACGGTGGACTGATGGAATTGTGTAAAGCAAGAGCAAAGGTTGAGATTGAAAGACAAAAAGCAGAAGCAGACAAAGCACGTCTTGATTTTGAGTTAGTTAGATTATTAAAGTGTGGTGAAGCAATTAAGAATGGAATTAGTTTCCATCCAGAAAGTCCTTATGCAAAGATCTGCGCTGATGTTGTTGTAAGATATCCCTCAGTAAAACAAGCTGCTGCAAATCCTGAAATTAAAAATTAAAAGGATAGTCTAGCACTCAATTTTTTAGCAATCTTTTTAGCTGGGGCAAACAAGGACTTGAACCTTGCTTGCCCTTCTTTTGTAAACTTATCCAATATTACATCGTCAATAATGATTTTATTGTCAATTTCATAGAGAGAATTGATTTCTACCTGGTCTCTAATATATTGCTCAACATTATCAACCTGTTCTACGAGTCTAGTTCCGTCAGCAGAGTATTCGAAGATATCAATATGACCACTTTCTGCCAAAACATAATGTAAAACAGGTTTAACTTGTTTAATTTTAATTTTAAATTTTCTTTTTGTTGCCTCTTTAATGAGTGGTTCAGCAGCATTCTTAATTGTATTAAATGCTGTTGTAGCAACCATTGTAGCAGCAGTAGTCACTACGGCGATAGAACCAGCCGTAGCAACAACAGAAGGATCAGGAAGATTAATATCGATTCCATTGATTGTAAATGTAGGTTGTTTAGTTGTTGGTGGAACTTCAATAATAGGTTCAGGTGGAGGGGTTTGAACTGCTGGGGGCAGTTGAGGAGCAGGGGTAGAGTCTGGTAATCCTCTGGTTTTCTGTGCCTCCTCCGCTGCCTGCTTCTCACGTTCTGCCCTTACAGCAGCATCAAACTCTTCCTGTGTAGGAACATCAACAACTGGATATTTAAAAGATGGATCTGGATTATCAAATACAGGTAGTGCCAAACCACGAACCACTGGTGCCTGGGTTTCCCTTATGATTGGTGGTTCAATTGCTGGTATGACACTAGGACCCTGAATGCCAATTTTGGGTATCCCATTGGCATTAGTTTCTATATTGGCAATAATATTGGCATTTCCCAGTCCAATATCAGGTATATTTGGCATAAGAACTTACTATGATACTTCTTTATCAGTATCAGGTTCCTCTGGTTTTTTCTTGCTAGTGCTAGATTCATCATCACCTTTCTTCATAGTATTAATACCAAAGGTAGCAGCAGAAGCTGTAAAAACAGTAGCAATGAAAGTTGGGTCCATCTTAGATAGAGCACCAGCATAACTTGCAGTTAGTAAAGCAGCAGCCCAACCAAGAATAGCAACACGAATAACAGTATTCATACAAGTTTCCTTTTTACTAGATTTACTAGTTGTCATTCGTCCCGTAATGGAGATTACAAATTATTTAGATCATGACATAAAAAAACTACCCTTTCGGGTAGTTGAAAATTTTTTTAATTAATCAGACTGTTGCTCCAACTTTAACTTTGGATGCAACGTATTCTAGTACTGCCTCGGGTGTTGATACCTCGTAGGGGTCTGTGTCTGCGTTGTCACGTAAACCTTCTTCAACGAATAGTTTTTCGATGATTCCGTTGTCCACCACAGCAGCATAACGCCAAGAACGAAGACCGAAACCAAGGTTAGACTTGTTGACCAAATAACCCATAGAGCGGGTGAAGTAAGCATTTCCATCGGGTACTAAGGTAATTTTTTCGATGTTTTGATCTTGTGCCCAGGCATTCATCACAAACCCATCATTAACAGAGATGCAGTAAATAGCGTCGATGCCGAGACCAATAAAGTCGTCATATTTCTCTTCGAATCCAGGTAGCTGATAGGCACTGCAAGTAGGAGTGAAAGCACCAGGCAAACTAAAAATGACAACACGCTTTCCATCGAAAAGTTCCGAAGATGTACGATTTACAAATTCGCCAGACTCCCTGAACACAAATTCCACCTGAGGAACTTGATATCCTTCTTTACGCATAGGAACCTCCGTAGTTTTTTTACGTCGAATAATATTGCGAAGCATAATCACCAAATACCAGGAATAATTTGACCAGTGGCAGCATAGCTACCCATTGCGGCAACAATACCAATCATTGCTGCCCATCCATTAATACGTTCTGCGCGTTCGTTCATTTTTTTTCTCCTTGATAAGAATGTTTTTGTTTAAGATCTGGATTTGGATTACAAACCAGTTTTTCTTTGATAGGTTTAATTACGATAAACTTATCGTTTTTAAGAGTACCAGCGATCTTGACTTCTAGTTCTACATCTCGATCCCAGGCACCACTCTCAACCAATTCTTGAAGGGCAACATTAAATTGCCCAAGCATATTAGCACTCACAGATTCTCTTCCTGTTCAGTGAGGATTACACAATCGCTAGTGGGATATGCTACACAAGTCAGCACCCAACCTTCTGCAATTTGGTCATCATCAAGGAACGATTGCTCTTCATTATCTACGGTGCCAGAGATGAGTTTTCCTGCACAAGCCGAGCAAGCGCCTGCTTTACACGACGAAGGGAGGTCAACACCCGCTTCCTCTGCTGCTTCAAGGATGTACTGATCCCCTTCACACTGAATAGTCGTTTCAGTTCCATCGGGAGAGCGGAGAGTAACATTGTATGCCATGACTTAATAAGTTTCAGATAGTTTGTTTACAGAGTGTGCCAACAAAACGAGGAAGGCAACGCTTGTTATTGTAAAGATAATTGAAGGCATTGTCAAGTCTCAGAAAACACCAAAGTAAAGATTTCCTGTCAGGGCATAAGAAAGAAATCCTGCGACAATACCCATCATTGCCCAGCGACCATTTGCTTTCTCTGCTTTTTCAGCGTAGGGTTCAATACCATAACGTTCAAGGTCTTCCTTGGTCATGTACATAGATGGTTCTTTGGCAAACATATTCATTTGCCCAAACTCATTTTTGGTTACAGTCATAATGCTTTGTAACGAATTACTACAAAAGTATATAGCAAATGTAAAGATTTGTCAATAGGTCAACGGTATCACTCGCTACTCATATTCGAATTTTGCGTCACTCTTCCAAGATATGGGTCATAATCCATAAGATCTTGAATGGTCATATCAGATCCTTTTTGCTGCCACCAATGCCACAGAGCTCTATGATTGTTTTGATGGAAAACATCAACGTGATCTTGATGAATATGTGAAGGGAATTCAACTTTATACATCAAAAGAGGAATAGCAAAAGTATTTCCAGAGTTATAAATCAGGTCATCAGCAACTGCCCTTGGTTTCATTCCTTGATCGATTTTGTATTTGTCATCTCTACAATGAAGCCTCACGAGTTTTTCTGCATGATACCTATTAATAACATAGCAAGCTGTCGAAAAATCATTCACAAATCTCTTGTGAAGTTTTACATGAAGATCTCCCGTACAAATAATAGACATTTGTACAACATCCCAATCATAAGGAAAGTATGCAAGAAACTCTGACCAAGTAAAGTTCCAATGACGCACCACAGATAGATCACAATCATCTTCCATCATGATCGCATATGGAGAGTCAGACGTTTCAAGATAATGTTTGATTGCTTTAAGGTGTGAAGTAGTACAACCGACTTCACCAGATGACATCATGTCTGGATAAGTCCCTTTAAGAATACCCCCAAGGTCATCTTCTCTGCCATCATATGCAGAAACACGTTCGTAGTTATCAATTTGCCAGTATTCAAATTGATTTTTCATCCACTCCCAACGGTCAGTATCTCCATCCAAATTGATACAATACACTGGACCGAAGTTTTTAAGTTTATATGCAGACTTATTCTTTTCTGCGAACATTGCTTCCATCATTTTTTGATCAATCGTTGAATGTTTTTAAGATAAAAGTTTTTGATGATGTTTTCCCAGGAGAACTGCTTTGCATATTCGCGAATCTCAGATCTACACTCCCAAGATCTTTTCCGATTTTCTTCAATGACTTGTTTAACATAGTCAATGTCTGTACACTTTTCCTCTGGAATAACATCAATAAAAGGTTTACTGGTGTCCAAATTTGCCTTTCCCCATTCGGAAACAACTACACCAAGACCAGCAGCAAACGCTTCCATACAAACAAGTGGATGTGCTTCACCATCACTTAAAAGAACTAGGTTCCCATAATCAGTAAGGTTAGCATAAAGATAGTCTTTTGTCCATTCACCAAGATACCTAGAAGATTGTTTGAATCTAGGATCAACTATGTTACCAGCAAAATGCAAATCATGAATATCCTGATAAAGATACTGTCGTTTTCTTTCATCAATCTTTGCAAGATAGATTGACTTATCAACCATTCCTGGTGCCATTGTAAATCTGAACTTATTCAGAGCTACACCATTAGGATTTAAAAACAATTTTTCTCGGGGAATGCCAGAGTAACGATGATACACATCATTGATTTCAGAAGACAACCCAAATACGTTCGGTTTAATTCTACCAAAATGATCAAACACTCTTTGTTTATAAGGACCCATCATTTCTGGTCTTTCAATGTAAGCAAAGTGTGTTGTTACTGCACAGGGATATTGAATATAGTCATACAGTGGAACCCAATCATCATAATTGATGTGAACAAAATGAGGTCTAAACTCATTGATCATACGAATGATATCATTAGGATTACCAACGTTCACAATTTGAACTTTATGTCCAAGTTCAGTTAGCGTGAGTTTATAATCCCAAATCAAAGATTCAACAGCTCCCCACCCAACAGGGGGAATTGGTGTATTGGGTCCAATAATGCTAATTCTCATTTGATGATATTTTCAATATTGTTTACGTATTTGTCAATGAGTTTGGTGAGAGAAAATGTTTCCATACCATACTCTCTGATCTCACTTCGAGTTTCTACTGATACTTTTCTATTGTTGTCGATAGCAGTTTGAATGTATTCAAGATCATTCATCTTGTCATCAGGAATGACAGTAATGTATGGTTTAGTAATATCAAGTTCACTTGCACTATGGCGAGAAATAACCACACCCAGACCATTTACCAGTGCTTCTTTGATTGCCAAAGAAGTTCCATTCTCACCGTCACTCAAAAGAACCATATTAGCATACTTTGTTAGATCCCTACAAAGATCATCTCTACCCCATTCTCCTTTATAGTTTTGATTGTTCTTATCAAAGGATGTTCCAGATTCATACTTACCAACATAATCAATTCCAGATAGACTTTGGTAAACATATTGCTTCTTTCTTTCGGAAATCTTTCCAAGGTAAATTGATTTATCTGGGTACTCACATGCATCATTGTATGTAAACTCAGGATCATTTGTTCCTTCCATCAACCAAAATACTCGATCCTCACTCCATCCATTTTTCAAGAACCAATCATAATCCTTTGGAGAGACTGCAAAGTTGTAATACTTATGCTTGTTCTCAGTCATCCATTTAGCGACTCTCCAATATCCATCGTATTGATGTTTTTCAGGTTGATCAATATATGGATAGTGACTACTATAAAGAATAGGGCACTTTACCTTATCGTAAATGTAATCAACGACAGGAAAAAATACGTCATAATGAATATGAATTACATCCCATTCTTGCTCCAAGATATCATGAACAATATCGTTCATGTCTGGTTTATTAATAATTGTACCCTCATGACCTTTATCGCTGAGAATACAAGCTCTATCCCACATTTGTCTTTCTAAGGCACCCCACCCATCTGGTGGGATTGGCATAATACCAGGACCAACTAAACAGATTTTCATTTTATTTTACAGCAGACATTGCTTCATCATAGAGTTTTCGGTATGTTGAAATATAGTTCTCACAAGAAGAATAAGAGTCACTCGTAATCTTAGAAAAGAGAACATCAATTTGATGAACTACTTTTACGGGAAGATCTACACCAGGTCTCGACCAGTGCTCTTCAAGAATTGCCCTAGGATAAAACCCAAGATCCTTCGTAAATTCCATAATTTCTTCAATTTGAGGTGAACCCACATTAAAGTTTGAGAAAGAGCATTCGAGAAGAATATTCTTGGTTCTTTTCAAAGTCTCCGTTGCACCTTCAAGAATATCTTTTTCAGATCCCTGAACATCAATTTTTAGAAGATCAACTCCATCAGAATACAATTCAACTTCATCAAGGGTATGAGTTTCCACTTCAATCTCAACACAGTCTTCATAAAATTTGGTATCTTCTTTATACAAAGAAGCTCCACAACAAACTAAATCATCCTTATTAATATAAAATTTTACTTTTTCTTTTGCCTGATTTGAAAGAGCAGCAATGGCGTAGGAATATCCAACTTGCGATAACTTCTCTTCACAGTTTGGATTCGCTTCAATCATTGTAATATCCACATTAGGACATACCTGACCCAAACAAGAAGCAAACCATCCAGTGTTTGCTCCAATATCAATTACGGTTTTTGGATTTACAAGATCTCTAATTCCATTAAAGTTCATGGATGAAATTCCTCCCAGTACATTTCTTTTTTGATGTCTTCAAGATATTCTGAATCGAGTGTATGAAGATATTCATACGAACTATGAAAAACGAAAACAGGTTTGAATTCTTCTTCATATGAGTTTTTACCAAACCAAACACCATCTTCTTTTTTTAGTGGCATTGATTTTGGATGAGCAGTGTGGTTCATTGCACCATTTGTAAACTTCCAATCATCAAATTGATTGAAAGACAAACACAAAATAAGTTCATCAGTTACATTCATGGGAGCAGAACCATCACCATGAATCTCTTTATAGATTTCTTGATACTTTTCAAAAATATGATTGTGAGAATCTTTCTTGAAAAGAAAACATCCAGAAGCTCCATAGAAATATTCTACACCAGATGGTGGTAGAAATGGAGATACCTTTGATAGATCAACTCTAACATTAGATAGGAAAGAATTAAGTGTTGGAACCCACCAGTGTTGAGCCAACATGAAGTTATCCTCAGACTCTTCAATCAATTCCTCTGTTCTATCATTGATTAAGACAGTATCAACGTCCATGTAGAAACAATAGTCGGTTTCTAGATACTTGTAAAGTTCATACCGCTTTGCCCAGATGTGAGGTTGTAACCAATTTCGGTTGAGTTCATCCCCACCATTATCAACTTTATCTACACTTTCATTTACAACTTTAATATTAGATTCATCTGAATAGAATCTTCCATCCATGTCAATGATTAAAACCTCATATGGATTTTTTACTCTCTCTTCCAGAGATTTCAAAGACCTCATAAGGTTAGTGTAATACTTATCGTCTCCTCCGACAATATATCCAAATGTGGTTTTTGACATTACAAAGATCTCCAATAATCAAGTGTATCACTAATAGTTTGGTCTATGGTTATCTTTGGTTCCCACTCTAACCAAGTCCTCGCTTTATTTATGTTTCCCCAAATAATCTTCTCGTCGGTAGGACGGAAAAACTCTGGCTCTGTATAGGTTTTTCTATCGCCAATAATCTTTTCAACAATCTCAGAACACTTATAAGTTTTAGTTCCTCCAAGATTGATTGTAGTATTTTTAATATCGGAACAGAGAATCAATCCTTCAATTAGATCTCTAACATCAACAATAGTGCGAATAGTCTCCAAATTTCCAACTGGAATTAACCCATTATCAAATACAACTCTTTGGCAAATGTCAGAAATCAAATCATTCTTCTTTCTTGGTCCAGTACAATTAAATATCCGAACATTTACATAATCAATTTCACCCATTTCATGATAGTTCCTTACAAGGTTTTCCTGTGCAAGTTTACTTGTTCCGTATGGGGAAATGGGATAAGTTGATGATTTTTCATCGGGAGGAGTTGACCAGTCAATGTCTCCATAAACAGCAGAAGAGGAAGCATTAACAATCAAAGGTTTGTAATCAAGTTTTCTACATGCTTCTAATAGATTACAAGTTCCTATAATGTTTGTTTCAAGAGTATACTTGACATGACTAAAAGATACATCTGGTCTACTCTGAGCAGCTAGATGATATATCACCTTTGGTTTATATTTGGTGATAATATTCTCAGTTTGTACAGCAGAAAGTAAATTCAACTCAACATGATTCTGTTCCAGATCTTGAAGAATTGGATCTCTTTTATCAATGGTTGGATGATAATATGTTGCTAAGACATCACATCCACGAGTTTTAAGGGACTCATAAAGATGAGTCCCCATCATTCCAGCGGCACCTGTAATTAAATATTGAACCATTCTCTAAATCTCTCCAATCTTTCTGGGGTTCCAATGTCAAATCTATCAGTATCTAAAACTTTGTATGACAAGTCTATTTCATTCAGTATATCATACTCTATGCTAATAGGAAATCTATTTGGTAGATACAAATCTTTTTTATAAAACTTGTAAATTCCTAGATTTACTAGGTGAGTTTCACCAGCAGCAAAGATATTTTTTTCGACGTAGCAATCAACTCTACCATCCTTTTCAATAATGTACCCTTCATCCCCAGTTACTTTTTCCTTTTTGACAAAAATGGTTGACTCAGTACAATCCAAGTTTAGGTCGCCAGAATAAAAAGTGTCTCCATTCATAACATAAAAAGACTCTGGCAGATTTACTTTTGAAAGAAATCCACCAGTTCCAGATAATTCACCTTCATTAAAAACATCAACACCTAAGTCCTGAAAGAAATGATAATTTAAATCAGAACAAACAAGAGTAATATCAAACCCAGAAAGGTTTTCAATCATCCTAGTGATGAATGGTTTACCGCATACATCAACCAACGGTTTGGGAATTCCATTTGTAACGGAGGAAAGTCTTGTTCCCTTTCCTCCAACAAGCAGATATAGTTTAATCCCCTTTGATAACTCTGTAACTATCATCCTCAAAATGTTGTGTAGAAAATTCAATTAGTTCAGTATCCTCATAGGCTTGCATTTGATGCCTAAGACCTGGATAAACATGAAATCTGTCACCTTTATCTAAAATGACTTGACTTGCTTTTGTGATATCATCATCCTCACCATATGTGAGCATAATAGATCCACTCTGAATGTAGAAGGTTTCGTCTTTAATTTTGTGATAGTGCCAGGAACACTTCTTACCAGCCTCAAAGAAAAGAACCTTTCCACAATACTGAGAATTGTTTACAATCCAGTTTTCATATCCCCAACCCTTTGGATGAATTTCTTGATTTTTCTGAGGTAACTCAATTGTTTTTTGAAGAAAACTATCGCTCAATCTTTCCATAGGTCAATTAGAAGATAAGTGTCCGCTTGCAATTAGTGCATTCCGATCCCAAATACCAATCATGGGACATTCCCTCTTAGGAATATCATCCTTCTCTAAGCATACCACACTATCGTAAATGTGCATACTAAAAGTAGTATTTGTGAACTCATTTGGTTCAATAACACCCCGAGTATGGTGAGCATTGATCAGATCAATAAACTCTTTACATCTATTGGTAAAAGTTACTGGATTTGGAATTCCACCATCAAACTCTTCCCAATAACAAGTATGAGTATCTTCAACCATATAAACTGTTCCGAGTTTCATCTTTGGATAAACGTAATCAAAAGTAACGTTCATCTGTTCCATGGTATGACCACCATCATCAAGAACAATATCAGGAAGTCCAAACTCATCAATTACACTTTGAAGAAAGTCTGTATCTGCTTGATCGCCAATGCGAATATGAATGTTTGAACTGTTGTACTTATAATTTTTATACTCTTCTACAATATCCAGTCCAACGATAACTGCTTTATCCCCGAAAAAGTCTCTCCACATTTGGAGCGAACCACCCTTGTCCACTCCAATTTCCCACATAACAATCTTTTCCCCAATGAATCGAGAGAAGTGACTTTCATAAATGGTGGGATAATGAAGCCACTTGCTAATCCCCTTCCCAGTATTTCGTTGAATATAACTCGTTAAATCTTGCATAATTTTTAATCAGTCTTCGTATTTATTGTAAGTTGAATAGTAGATAATGTCAAACGAGATCTACTTCGAGACTAGGGAGCATCGTAATAATGTTCCCAGTAAAGTTAGATTTTCTAAGAGACTTAATGATATGATCTTTAAAGTTATGAGCTAAGATAATAATATTATCCACTGGTTGCTCTTTTAACTGTTCTCTACTGCAAATTTCAAATCCAGTTCCTGGAACAAACATCCCTTGCTTTTCAATAGTGTCATCAATCACATATGAGTCGGACATATTCAACACTGAAAGATCAAGAGCATTTAGAAACACACAACCCTTCGCTGCTGCTCCAAAAAACGCAGTTCTACCAGGAAACTTTAAAATAAACTCTCTTGACTTATTGATATAGTTTTTAACCTTACTATCAAAAGAAGAAAGATCAAGTTTGATCTCTTCCATTTTATAAGTTTCAAGATCCTTTGCTACTGGAATCTTAGAGTCTTCTCTTGCCATCCAGAGTCTCATAGTTCCACCATGAATATTTTGTTCTGAAATATTCACAATTTTCAATCCGTATTCATGGAACATTTTTTGCAAAGGAATCAATAACCAGTAATAATAATGTTCATGATAAAACTGATCAAATTGTAAGGTCAAAAGAGTTGTAAATGTATACGGAAATTCAAGAACCCATACACCATCTTTCGCCAAGTGCTTTCGGACTCCTTTTACAAAAGAACGAATGTTTGCAGTGTGTTGAAAAACGTTGGTTGAAGTAATAACGTTTGCCTGTGGAAGATCGATTTCATCATTAAAGAAACCGCAAACATACTCAATACCATCCCTTTCATTTTCTTCCTTGAAACTCTCACTGGCATCAACATTGATAAATCTCTTGATGCTGTTTGGTTGACCTTTGAATGTTTTTAAGAGAGTTCCATCATTACCACCAACATCAATAACAACATCCATGTTTAAATGTTTAATGCTATCAAACATTGACTTACAGTGTTCGATGTAAGGTTTACTTACTCCACTGTGATAGAGATAATTTTTGTAGAGAATATCAGGAGGAATTTCAGTATCAAGATGAATTGTCATATCATCTTCATATTCTGCCCTGAGTGGATATCTCTTAGCACTCAACGACTCCTCTCTGGAAGAACACAAATTATTTACCAGAGGTTGTGTTCCCAAGTCTAATAAAGTATTTTTCATATCATTGTCTCCAAACGTCTACTCCATGTTTAACAAATTTAAAAGGAACTACTCTTCCATCTGGAATTTCTTTAAGTGCTGTTAGTAGTTTGTGCCTCCGTTCAAAATCCGTAAAGAAGATCATATGCCCGCCACCACCAGCACCAGATATTTTAGCAGCAGTTGCACCATTTTTCATAGCAAAGTCATAGACATCTAACATCTTAGCGTTAGCAACTTTGCTACTTGTTTTAAGTTTATGAGTCCAATACTCATTCATCAAATCAGAAATTTTCTTCACATCTCCAACTAACAAACTTTGTTTAAACTCAACACAAGCATCTTTGATTTTATGCGTGGCTTCCAAAGTTGATTTGTTATTTCTGAGATTCTCAGAAGTTGCATCAATGACGTGAGCATCTTTTCGAGGAGTTCCAACATAGTATAGAACTGTGTTAAGTTCCAACATATTTTGGATTTTATAATTCAATCGAAGTGGATTCACAATTGTTCTTCCACTTTCCAAAAACTCAATGTAATTGAATCCACCAAAAGAAGCAGAGTACTGATCTTGCAATCCACCTGGAAGTTCGCATAAGTTTCTTTCAACATGAACCGCAAGATTTGCAATCTCATACTCATCCTTTGGCAAGTTATGATACTCGCAAAGAGCAGACACAACTGCAACAACCAAAGCACTAGAACTTCCCAATCCACTACCAGGAGGTGCCTCAACGTATGTGGTGATCTTAATGGGTGTCCTTTGACCACACCCATCCATAAGGTGCTTGTAGGGGGTTATGAGGAGTTTTAATGAAGTAGAGCAGTCAATAGACTCATAGAAAGTATGAGTCTCTTCTAGGTCCAAATCAACGCTCTTAAAGCACCAATCATCCCAAGGTTCAACTTTGCAATATGCATACTGATCTATTGTTCCACTCAGAACAACTCCACCATATTCTTTTCGATATGGTTCAAGATCAGTTCCACCGCCAGCCAATCCCAGACGCAGAGGTGCTTTCGCAAAAACAACTTTTGACATATTTAATGAGTGTATCCAAAATGCTGATAATGTTCTTTATACTGGTGAACAATCGCATATCTGGGATCTCTCCAATTAGGATTGATCGTGGTCTCCGTAAAATATGGATTAACAGTATACTCTTTTCTACAAAGATAATAATATACCGTCATCCATACGTCAACCCATGCAAAGTTTCCGCATAAGTTTTCTTTAATATGATCAAACTCATCATCATAGATTTTAGAAATACGATCATAATTTTCTGCAAAAGTCTTTGCGTTGAAAATTGATCCACCAGGAATCCCATACCAATTGTTGTAGAATTTTGCATCATACTTTTCAGTCAGATATTGAATTAATTCTGGTTGAATAACGTTACCTGGTGCATTTAATCCACAAAATTCAACATCACTTTCAACAGTTATTTCTCCACGTATCAAAACATCATCTTCCATCATGATAATGTGATCACACTTATCAACAGTACATGCAAGATAGAATCTATTCAACCATTCAAGAACTTCTTCTTTCTTCATCCCATATATTCCAGAGGGATGGTTATGATCTCTCAACTCCAAGTTCCAGTCAGAGTGATAATAATAACAGTTGTACTTATTTGCAATATCGGAGAAATCATCTCCACCATCAGAAACTAGAAAATAAGGTCCATCATTATACTTTCTGAAACTTTTAATTGCTTCTTCTGTTGCTTTTTTGTTTTTATATGCTTGATGATATGCTGCTAAAATCATAGTAGTTTTACCAATCCTTGTACACGATTTAACCAAGTATGCTTTTCTTGAACGACTCTCATTTGATGTAAGATTCTTTCTTTATCGTTCATATGTTTCAATCCAAGGTCAAATAGTTCTGAAATGTTTTCAGAATACAGGACCGAATCATCAATAAATTCTTGACTGATTTTGGAGTTAGTCATTCCGATGTGTCCAAAACTGATTGCTTTCATCAGTCTGCAACCAATGTAACCCCACTTCTTGTGAGTTTCATTTCTAAAATCTGGACACATAAAAGATTTTTGTGTCAGAATTTTATTAGCCTCATCATCGAGTGGATTTTGCCACGGGTTGTTGATGACAGTTTTCACACCAATTTTAGCACAACAATCTACAAATTCTTGAATGTATGGTGCATTAACAAATCTGCCAGTTGTAGAAATACTTCCCAAGAAATAATAAACATTCTCTCTCTGAATGTTTACCCAATCAAAGTCAATTTCATGAGGTAAAAGATTTGTACCCCAGGCAACATAGGTAATATCATACTCTTTATGAGTGCGATCATATAGAACACCAGTGTCTAAGACATCACAATTGTCACGATTCAAAACAAAATCATAATTATCATTATCCATCGAGTGTTGTAGATATCTCACATCAATCAGTCTCTTGACATTGCCAAGATACTTTTGTGGATTTACACAAACGTGAACATAATAAATGCTGGTATCCCTCAAAGGAATATTTTTGTCGGCAAATCCCTCAGTGAAGAAGACGCAATTATCATAATCAAAATCTTCTGGATAGTCGTCATCATGAAACCAATAAGTTTCATATCCAAGATGTTCAAATGCTCGATATACAGCGATATGTGTATACGAGTGAGTATGACTATGAAGAGGGTATCCCCAAATAATTACTTTCATGATGATTAAAACCTAGGTAATGTAATATGAATTGGTTGTCCTTGGATTCCAATGCCAAATGTATCAAGAATTTTGCGATGCATCAACTCATGGCACCAAGCTCCCGTTTCATTCATGCACTTTTCAAGCATTAGTTGCCATACTGGGAAAACACTCATGAAAACATCCATCTGTTTCGATCCACCAAAATCAAACCAGTCATTTACCATACCATCAGGTTGGTTTTGAAGACTTGAATAGTGTACAACTTCTGGATCAAGATCCTCAAAAGGAATTTTTGTATGCAAAACCGTGTCAGTTCTACATCTTACGACCCAATCATATTTAAAATCATGGGCATACTCATATTCTTTCTTTAACTTATTAACCTCATTTAAACTATAAAAATAAGAAAGGCAATTGTTAATAGTTCTTGATTTGAAAAGTTCTGGTTCAGGATCGTTCAAAGATCCGTACCAATATCTTTCAAGAGATTGTTGAAATGGAACTTTACTATCAACAAAAGTTTTGCTTGGTTCTATTTTATAGCAAATTGGTTTATAGATTTCTAAGGCTCTTTCAACAGCGTTTGTTGCAATTCTTTGATTTGGCCATTCTCCACCAAACTTATATGGTTCAGTTTGAAGTTTCTCATCAAACCAAAAGTGAATGAAAGTATCTACTTCGTATCCTTCGCAGACATTTTTTAAAATATATGGAGCAACTTCATCAATAAATCGAGGTTGTCCAGAAAGACATAATGCAATTCTCATTTTATTTGTAATGTAACTTGTTTAACTAGTGTTTCAATATCAGTATTTGGTTCCCAACCCAAAAGTCTTTTTGCTTTTTCAAAAGATCCCTTCGAATAACGAGTTGTTTCCCTGGCAACGATTTCCTTATTTAGGGGGTATTGACCCTCAAACATTTTTGGATAACGACTCCAAAGTTCCTGAGCTGGTTTATGATCCAATCCAAGATGTTCCAGATTCAAAGCTTCTGCAACCCATTTTGCAATTTGATTGACACTTACAGTCACACCAGTACAAACATTAAACACGTCATTTGGTTGCTTTTCTAAGCAACATTCTAACATAGAAACTACATCATTGACCCATATAAAATCTCTGACTTGTTCTCCATCTCCACTCAAAACTGGTGCCACTCCCTTTTTGAGTTCTCTAACTACAAAATTAAGAAGTGGTGGATTTGGTCTTGTCTGGTCTCCATCTGGACCAAACACATTGAAGAATCTAAGGACGGTGACTTTGCTTCCGTAATTTTCTCGATAAGATTCAATCAGATCCTCAGACATTTTCTTGGATAGAGAATAATAAAGTCTTGGATTGATTTCCAAGTCCTCAGTAAATACCTCAGCATCCGTGTTTTCATACACAGCACTAGTGCTTGCAAAGATTACATGAGGAACGTTGTACTTTCTAGCAAACTCTAATACACTTGCAGTTCCAGAAACATTAATTCGAATTGTTTCTAATGGATTAGATTCACAATCTGGTAGAGAGGTGATTGCTGCTAGATGGACAATAGCATCATACTCACCTTCACACCATTTAAAAAAGTCTGGTTTTTCAATGTCTACATGAAAAAATGGTGCGATAACCTCACCATTTTCGTTTTTTAAATTTTGAATATATCCGTTTCTCAAACTATCACAAAGAGTAAGTTGATGACCTTTTTTAATTAAAAGTTTTGCGATACCAGAACCAATTTGACCAGCTGCTCCTGTAATCAAGATTCTCATTTCAAAAACTCCTTCAAGTTATTTTCATTCCGTGGAATATTTATTGCTACACAAGAAGGGTAAGGATTACTCTTTGCAAAATCATTTACAATGACTCGTTGGCAATGCGGAAGTCCCATCACAATTTCATCGTAAGGAATTCCTTTTTCTTTAAGTTCATTGATGGTGGTGTTGCGATATCTTTCAGGACGACTGGTTGTTAGAATAATCTTTACTTTGCCAGAAGAATAAAGGTCTCTCAGAACAGATATGTTTTCAGTCAAAGATTGACCTTCTCCAATATAAGGAGGAAATTGATGAGATGAGTTTGTCACTAAGGTTCCATCAATATCAACAAACAGGCACTTATACTGAGATTTATATTTGTTCCATGCGTCAAGAGTTCCCCAATCTTTGAAATTTGATGTTCTAAGTCCTATGAATTTGGATCCAGATAACATCATGTTGAAGATTACATCACTGACATAACACTCATCGCGATAATCATGAATATTTTTATAAGTTTCTACAAACTCCTTTGCACTAGCAAATCCGTATCCACCAGAAGAAAATGTAGAACTTACAACATGCTTCTCAACAATGTTTGTTAACACCCCATTAATGTCTAGTTCAATATAACTTTTTGATCTAGCATTAATATCATCCATATCATTGAGATCAAAGAATGCAACTTGATTCACTTGATCGTAGATCTTGCATTCGTAGTATCCATCAGAATCTTTGATGAAGATAAACCCATCAAGATCTTTCTTCTCGATTAACTTACACACTGTTTCAGACTGTGAAGAAGTTTGTTCTTCCAAAAATACCACTTCTGACTTCTCAGCAAGACCATGCATTTGAAGTTCTTCAACAAACCCAGAATGAAATTGATATTTGTCTTGATGTTCTTGAAGAGCAACAAAATAAATACGATCAAAGAATTCCAAATTCAATCCGAGAATGGAAGATATTCCCATAAAAGTGTTTGTCATTGGATGAGACAGCATCCACTTTGGACGGAGATTTGGATACCTACTCGAACGTCCAGCCATGGGAACGATTAATGTTTTCATGTATACTAGATTTTCTCAGCATTTTATCAATTATAATTCTTTGATTAGGATCGGTCAAGTAAGGATCCAACCTCAAAGTATTCAAAAAGTCAAGTGCATCAAACTCATTAGTATGAATATACTGAGAATATCTTTTTTCTATTTCTTTCCAAATATGAGAATATATCTGTGCAACTCTAAAACTTTTGATTTGTTGAACGTTTAGACTCCAATAATAATATAAGTCTTGCTTTAACTTTACAAGATCAGATAAAAATGAATCAATATAACAATCCAAAAAGTCAATAAAATATAATCTATTTGGGTGAAATATTACATTAGTAAATGTAAGATCTCCATGACAAAAAGATTGTGGTATATTCAATTCGTTTTTGTTAACGAAGTCTTTTAGAAAAGAAAGATGCCTTGGAAAATTAGTTTTAGATTCTAATGACTCTATTTTATCAATGATCTTTTTTTCAGAAGTTTCTGGTCTATAACTTTTTTTAGTTGATATTAATGAATCAAAGTATCCGAATAAAGATTCAAGAATAAATTCAATATCATTAACTCCACATACAGAAAAATATTCATAGAATGAATATCCAGAAGCATATTCCATATCAAAAAAATACAAGTCATCAAAGTTGGTGTTTAAAACTTTTGGAGCTTGTATATTTTTAAAGACTAGATTTGAAAATAATCTCTGCTTATTGATTTGCAGTTTCAACCTTTCGTTGTATTCGAAAGATGAAGAATATTTTCTAAGAACGTCAGGTTGAATCAACTCTAACTTGCAACCAGACAATCCAGTGTCTAGTTTTTTCATTGCTGATATTGAGAATTATCTTTTGCTAGATGTACAATTTTTGGTTCGAAGTTGCAATATTGTGCAAAGATTTCTGGGTAAGCATAAGATGGACCAAGAACATGAACATCGTCAGGTCTTTCTGCAAAGAACTTGTTCATTTGACTTTCATCATGCCATACAGCAATCACATCCCGCGATTCATCATCCTTTGTACGACGATCCAATTCTTCCATCATGTCAATCACATCAGGCACTCTACCACCCCACAGACACCCCTGAAAGTAGATAGAAGTATCGTCACCCTCAACGATCCCTGCGGTGGATTCTTGTCGCGTCTCGAAGGCACCTGGGTGCCTGTCATGAGGTGGCATCTGCATGAAGTGGCATGGATGCCTCACACCAATATACTTCTTATTGGAAAAAATCTCATTTCCACTTATGGTATTAACCACACGCATGTCAGCATCCAAAAAGAGAACATAATCAAATTTTTCTAATTCATCTTTTGCTCTCAAAATTGTACCAAACCTATACAGTGTAATGTAAGGCCAAGAGAGATGTTCCTGATAATAAGGTGTGATGTTATCAGGAATTCCTTCCAATTCGCCATCAGTAAAAACAAAATACTGTTTCTTATGACCTGGGGCAAGATACTTTTCACAAGACTCATGCCAGGTTGGGAGAAAATTTAAGTATTTGTTTGTGCCAATAAAGACAACTGCTAAGTCTGCTAGTCTCATTAGTATAGATCCTTCCGCACTAAGAAAACATTTTGAGGTCTGTCTGGATTTCCTTCAAATTTAACCTTATGGTTTTTTAGATGTTTACCAACAAAAGTTTTCCATGATGTCATAAGTTCATCATGAAATTCAACTTCTAAGTATGGAATATCATTGATGTAAGTTGATTCTGGAATTACATTCAACTCCGCACCTTCAATATCAATTTTTGCAAAATCAATATCAGAAAAATCTTCCAAAGTAGTTGTTTCTACTTCATTAGTTTGATTTCCAGTGTGTTTGAAACTCCAACCACCAACGTTACTGTCACATTGACCAAGTTTGATGTGAGTCTCTCCATAAAAGAGAGCCTTATTAAGGACTTCAACTTTCGCAGAATCTGCACTCTTTGCTCGATCTACAATAAAATTATAATTTTCTAACACTGGTTCAAGAATAGTAACTTTTTCAATCGAAGGAATCTCATGAAGAAGCATGACTGAAACTTGACCAGTGCATCCACCAACATCTAATACAGTTTTAATTTCTCTTGATTTCAAAAATTGAACTACTTTTTTGAAGTAATCGATGGTTGACCATTCTATTTCAGTTTCTGAAATATGTGCATCTAATGAACTAGGCATTTTACTCTCCTATAATTTTCCAGTGTGACAAATATAAGTCTTTTGTATTTAAGTTTTGGTTATTTGGACCAAACCATTTAGATGGGGCAATGACTTTCTTACCATTTGCTAACCATGCTCCCCACCAACTAAACGTACTATTAGCAATAATAAAGTCTGTACATAGACTCATCAAACACAAATCGATGTGTCCGCTAGTATTTTCAGAGACTAAAAACCTTTCATCGGAAAAAAGTTCTTGCTCTTTGCACCAAGTTGGATCATCAGAAAATATAATTACTGGCGCATCCTCAGGAAACTCAGACAGAGCTTTCTCATAGTAATCCATTCCCAACGGAGTATGATTACAGGAATTGGTAAGATAATCGGTACGTCTAATATGAAGAGAAACAATTGTAGGATCTACATTATCAGAATAAAAAGATCCCATCATTTCCTTACATGGGTCAAGTATTTCTTTCTTAAAGGTAAAATCTTTTCGAATAGTATCTTCAACATTTTTAAAGTATTTTTCAGTTTGAAAGAACCCATAAAGAGTTACCCAATCTGGACACTCATTGAAAAGAGTTTCATTAAACTCAAATCCACCTTCACTTACTGTTGGGCGTTCAGAATCTATATTTTGCAAATTGAGATCTGTAACGCTACTCATTTCAAAACAATCAAATAGTTCTGTTCTGAGCATGTTTCCAATTCCATCATCAACTGCATTAGCATAATATGGAAAGCAAAAATTAAATCCTCTATTTGCAGATATACCCCTGAGTGCGGCATATTGGAACATTTGATTTCCCAAACGTCCCAATCTTCCAATGTAATTAAATCCAATCATACGGGATGCCAAGAAGGTGTGTAAGGTTTTTCAATTTGAGAATGGATCCAATTATATGTCTTTTCAATACCTTGTTCGAGCGTCATACTATAATCCCAATCAAGTTTTTCTCGAATCAAATCGTTATTAGAATTACGTCCACGAACTCCGAGGGGAGCATCCAGTTTATGGATTCTATTAACAGCCTTTCCTCCAACCTTAGAAACAATATCAACCAGTTGATTGATAGTAACCATTTCTTCCGATCCAATATTTACTGGACCAATGAAATCAGAATCCATCAGACGACGAGTTGCTTCGAGACACTCATCAATATAGAGGAATGATCTGGTTTGTTCCCCATCTCCCCATACTTCGATTGCCCCGCCAACATCTGGAAGATATGCTACTTTTCGGCAGATTGCTGCTGGGGCTTTTTCACGACCGCCGTCCCACGTTCCTTCTGGTCCGTAAATATTGTGATACCGAGCGATGCGTACAGGAATACCATAATTGCGGTGATAAGCAAGATACAAGCGTTCTGAAAACAGTTTTTCCCATCCATACTCGGAATCTGGTGCTGCGGGATACGCGGAATCTTCACGGCAATCGGGGTTATCGGGATCCAATTGATTGTGCTCTGGATACATGCAAGCAGATCCAGAATAGAAAATCTTAGTCTTATTTACTTCCTTGATTTCATTCAACTTATGTTGTTCATCAAGAACATTCAAATTGATAGTTACAGAGTTATGCATAATATCTGCATCATTTTCGCCAGTAAAGACGAAACCTGCACCACCCATATCAGCAGCGAACTGATAGATTTCATCAAAAGGTTCTGCAAACTTATCTATAATGCTTTTATAAAAGTTGCCAAGATATCCAGTAAAACGAATGCATCGATGAACAAAATTTACATCACGAAGATCGCCAAGAATAAATTCATTTGCTTCACTCACAGAATACTCTGGGTATTTAAGATCTACTCCTCGCACCCAGTATCCTTCTGCACGAAGTCTCTTAACCATGTGACTTCCAATAAATCCACCAGCACCAAGAACAAGGGCTGTTTTAGTATATTCAGACATAAAAACTATTCATTCCTAGTATGTAGTATAGATCATTTGCATAGAGATTGCAACCCAAAGTAAAGATCGACATTTGGTTCAAATCCCAAAGTCATGAGTTTCTCCGCATTCAAAGCAAAGTTTTTTGCCTGAACCAATTGATTAAATTTCGGAGTTTCTATGGACACAATCTCACTTTCACTTTTAAGAATTTCCTTGCACAAGAGAACGATGTTTCTAAATGGAAGAGCAGTTCCTGTTGCAATGTTGTAGATGGAATTAATTTCTCCCTTATCAATAACCAGTTTCAAAGCTTTACATACATCACTTACATGCATGTAGTCCCTCAAATCCTTTCCACCATCATATAATGTGATTTGTTTATTCTGCTTCATCAATTCAATCAAGTATCCAAGAACATTCTTTTTTGATGAAACTGTTTTATCATGACCATATACATTTGCAATCCTCATGATACGATACTTCACATCATAGACCTTACAAAATGAAATGATAAGTTGCTCTGCTGCTCTCTTTGTGATTGAATAAAATCCCTGAGGATCACAAGGATCATCTTCTGTTGCATATACAATATTAGATCCATAAACAAATCCAGTGCTCACATAATTAAAAACAATATCATTTGTTTTACAGTGTTCTAAGGTTTCCATTAGAACTTCAAGATTTGTTTTTACGTCGAGAGTCAAATCTTCAAGAACATTATAGTTGGATGTCGTGCTTATAAGATAAAGAATATTGTTAGATAACGGTTTTCTTTCATTTCTGGGAACCTTTAATGTTTCATCTAGGTACATATCGCAAAATGTACCTCCAATAAATCCAGTAGATCCATAAACTGTTACCTTACTCATAGGTTTCGCATTCAATAAATGGTTGCCCATTCAAATCCCTATCAGAAATAATAGGATCATCTACACCCCAGTCAATCACTAAACTAATATCATTCCAAGCCAATGTTCTCTCATATTCTGGGAATCGATACTCAGTAAGTTTATATTGAACTTCGGCTTCATCTGACAAAACAGAAAACCCATGAGCAAATCCTGGTGGAATCCATAGTTGAGAAGATCTTGTTCCTAGATGAAATCCCGTCCATTGACCAAAAGTTTTAGAACTTCTACGAAGATCAACGATAACATCATAGATTTCTCCACGAATACATCTGACCAATTTACCCTGAGGGTGTTCAATTTGATAGTGCAAACCTCTAATGACGTTTTTCTTAGAAATTGAGCAACAATCTTGAACAAAGTTATATGATCCAATAATTCTTTGAATCTCTCGTAGATTGAACGTTTCTAAGAAAGAACCCCTATCATCTTGATGTACCTTATTAGTGATGATATTTACATCAGGAAATCTAGTTCCAATTGCGTTCATACCACTCAATTGTTTTTTGCAATCCATAACCAATGTCATAAGAAGGAACCCAGAATACGTTGTCTTTTATTTTTTCAATGCTGGTTGAATACCTGCGATCATGTCCAGGTCTGTCGGCAACATATTCTATCATATCTTCTCCTTTTTGCATAATACCAAGAATCTGTTTTACAAGATCTAAATTGGTCATTTCACACTGACCACCTATATTGTACTTTTCACCTATCTTACCGTTTTTCCAAACCTTTGTTAAAGCAACACAATGATCCTGAACATATAACCAATCACGTACTTGCAAACCATCACCATACACAGGAATCTTTTTGTTTGAAAGGGCATTTAAAATTATCTGGGGGATAAACTTTTCCTTGTATTGTCTTGGTCCATAGTTATTGGAACAATTAGTAATATTAATTGGCAACCCATAGGTGTTATAATACGCCATTACAAAATGATCAGATGCAGCTTTTGATGCGGAATATGGATTGCGAGGATTGTAATTTGAACTCTCAGTAAAGGATCCCCAGTCAATTGATCCATACACTTCATCAGTGGAAATATGGATAAATTTATCAATCTCATACCTCAATGATAAATTTAAAAGATTAACCGTCCCATTAATATTACTATGAATAAATTGAGAACAATCTTTTATTGAGTTATCTACGTGACTTTCTGCTGCCAAATGAAATACGGTTTTAATCTTATGCTTTGAAAAAACCCGATCGCAACTTTCTCTATTTGCTATGTCAGTAATGTATATCTTTACCTGACTTGGAACATTTTCACGATTTCCAGCATAAGTTAATTTGTCTATACAAACAATTTCTTCATCAGTTGTATTAATTAAATGATGAAGAAAATTACTTCCGATAAATCCTGCTCCACCAGTAACTAAGATGCTCATATCATTCGTTTTTCAAAGAATATTTTTCTAAAAGTTCGGGAGAATGTGGATACGGTTCAATTACATTATCTCTATTTTTTTCTCTCTTTTCTTTTTCCAAAAGATAAACTCTATTTCTCAATTCAGTTGATGAATACTGATGTCTTCTTAAATGAAAATATAATTCAATTCCATGATCTATACAATATTGCTTTCCAGTGAAATCTTTATCTTTATATTCTTCACTTAGAAAACGAATATGAATTGTTTGAGTTTTAATTAAATTAAGTAGATCTGCCTCTGTTTCATATACAAGTATTTCGTCAACATATCTACAACCCTGCAACTGTGCATATCTTTCGTAAACAGATTGCACAGGTTTATTTTTAATGCCAGGACGATCAATTGTGGGATCCACTTGAAGTGCAACTTTTAGATGGTCACACATTTCTTTTTCCATCTTGAACATAGTAACATGACCAGCATGAAACAAGTCACATGAGCTACAATTAAATCCTATCTTCATATGAAATCTACTTTGTATCATTATACAAAAAAAGCAGGGTTTATGCAACCCTGCCTATAAGGTCTTTCATGCACGCCACTTGCTCTTTGACCAGAAGCAAGAAACTGGGCGGGAGTATAAACCCCATCCGCACCACCAATTCTTTCAGGAAATTGGAAACCTACTTTGTCTCGGAAACAAAGTTGTTGATTTTATTTGCAAGTTTTTCAATTTCAGCATAAGTTGGAAATTCTGGATAATCCATTTTAACTGGATTATTTTTATTCCATCCGTCTACCATTGCATATTTGCAATGATATTCGTCTTGTGCTAATCCATTCGCTTGTTTAAAAATCTCAAACCTCAATTCATAAGGTGTCATTTGTTTACTCCTGTGTGTATGTGTGTGTTATCGAGGGGGGGTCCCGACCAGGGCGATTTTTGAGTCTTCCCGAGACTTGGGTCATTTGACTCCACCACTTGCTTTTAGGAAGCAAGAAACCATGAATCAGAAGTCTTTTGGCAATGCTCCTGGCATAACTTGCCTCAGGGCTTTGATAACTATTTCAAGTTTTGCTTCAAGAGCAGCAACTTTTGCAGAGTCACCACCGCCAGAGCATGGGGTATGTGCCTTTCCTTCTAATGCTTGAAGTCTCTCTTCTACTTGCTTATCGTATGTAGACATATATGGTTGTGAAGATGTTTCAGTAGAAACTTTTCTAGTTGCCATGACTATTAATGATTAACTGTTTGAGTATTTAGTATCAGTCCCATTTTCGATAAGCGCCAGGATTATCTGGATCTAACCACTTGGTATACTCAAAATCTTCCATAGCAGTTCCAAATTGCATACCATTATCACACAGATACATGTCGTTATAACGACCAGAAATTGAATTCATTTTTTGAATTCGATAATCTGGATATCCGTTCTCCAAAGTTCCACACTCAACATAACGATAGGGGAAACGATCAAGAAGAATTTTCATCAAGCAACCTCAATAGTTTCAAGATCGCCAGCAATATATTCCATAAGCATCTCATAATCATCCATAGGATCACCTGAGAATACAACGCCTTCGTTTTCGTAGTAGCGGCGAACCTTTTTGTAGAGTTTCGGATTCTTTACATCAAGGTAGAAATCACCATTTGCTGCCCCACGAAGGGTTTGGAGGTCTTTCTTGAATTTTGCTGTGAGAGTCATTTGTTTGATTGTTGACCTTAGTATTATAAGGGTTTGACTTGGGGAAGTCAAGGTGGACACTTAAAATGGTGTCCTATGCTCGTTGAGAGAATCGAACTCTTCCTACGGCGCTTTATGAGAACGCTGCCTTCACCAGATGGCTAAACGAGC
>Ga0129336_10000414_pt1 | contig 25067 bp, 22 predicted proteins | sample CPB6_02_DNA_FD_96878 | JGI IMG/M metagenome (GOLD analysis project Ga0129336, IMG submission 96878) | Freshwater to marine salinity gradient microbial communities from Chesapeake Bay, USA - CPBay_Sum_0.6_0.2_DNA | ecosystem: Environmental > Aquatic > Marine > Coastal | place: USA: Chesapeake... | reverse complement strand
TTCGTGTCCTTGAGCCATTCCTTGGGCAGCACCGGTTTGATGATTTCCTCGATCACCGCCTCATAGAAACTGGCTTTGAGCTTTGTTTGGGTCTCGCTCTGATCCGGGCTGTGCTGGGTGGAGAGAACCACCGTGTCAATACTGTGCGGTTTGCCATCCACATAGCGCATGGTCACCTGGCTTTTGGCATCGGGCCGCAAGAAGGGCAGGCGTCCATCCCTGCGCAACTGAGCCTGTCGTTCGACCAGTCGATGGGCGTAGTAAATCGGGGCCGGCATCAACTCAGGCGTCTCATCGCAGGCGTAGCCAAACATCAGGCCCTGGTCGCCGGCACCGGTGTTCAGGTGGTCGTCAGAGGCCTGGTTCACCCCCTGGGCAATGTCATTGGATTGCTTGTCATAAGCAACCAGCACCGCACATCCCTTGTGATCGATGCCGTACTCGGTGTTGTCATACCCAATGCGCTGAATGGTGTCGCGTGCTACCTGGATGTAATCGACATGCGCATTGGTGGTGATTTCGCCCGCCAGCACGACCAGGCCGGTGTTGGTCAGGGTCTCGGCAGCAACCCGCGAGCGAGGGTCCTGTTTGAAGATGGCATCGAGGATGGCATCTGAAATCTGGTCCGCGACCTTGTCAGGGTGGCCCTCAGAGACGGATTCGGAGGTGAAAAGGAAGTCGTTCGCCATTTGAATAAAACTCCATAAGTTAGTTCAGGCGCGTTGCCTGGGCGGGAGCTTCGGCGAACGCTTTAGCAGATAAGTCTAGTTTGACGGCACAATCCAGTCCTTTGGGGCCGGCGGTGCTTGTCGCCCTGCAAGTAGTTCTATAACTCAGCGACGCGAGCATTTTATCCGACTCATGATGACCCTGTTTCGCCTTTTGTCCATGCTGCCCCTTTGGGCGCTGCATGGCATTGGCTGGGTCTTGGGTTGGGTCGTTTTTCTGGCATCGCCAACTTACCGGCGCCGTTTTTTGGACCACGCCCGCCTGGCTGGCTATGCCTGGGCGCAATGGCATGTCGCTGTAGGCCAGGCCGGCATGCTGGTGGCCGAATTGCCGCGGCTCTGGCTAGGGCAAGATGTACCCATCAAGTGGAAAGGCCGCTCGTACATTGAAGAGGCACTTGCGACGGGAAAAGGAATTATTTTTCTCACCCCCCACCTGGGTTGTTTTGAAGTTACTGCCCAGGCCTATGCCCAGGCTTTTGGTCATCAAAATCCCATGACCGTGCTTTTTCGACCGGCGCGCCAGGCTTGGCTGCGAAGTCTGGTCGACGCAAGCCGGGGGCGGCCGGGTTTATTTACCGCCGCCACCTCCTTGGCCGGAGTCAAACAGTTGGTCAAGGCGCTCAGGCAGGGGCAGTCGGTCGGTCTGCTACCCGATCAGGTACCGCCGCAAGGCCTGGGGGTTTGGGCGCCATTCTTTGGCCGACCGGCCTACACCATGACCCTTTCGGCGCGCCTGATCCAGCTGAGTGGGGCGGCGGTGCTGTTGGCCTGGGGTGAACGATTGCCGTGGGGGCGCGGTTATTGCATTCATGTACGTCCGTTTGACGGCGAACTTACCCAGGATCCCCAATTGGCTGCCGCACGTATCAATGAGTCAATGGCGCAGTTGATTGACAGCTGCCCGCAACAGTACCTCTGGGGCTACGCTCGCTACAAACAGCCAAGGGGCGAACGCTGATGTTCAGCAAAATGGGGATTGTCTTGATGCGCTTGCTGGCGCCTCTTCCCTTGCCCATCTTGCGTGCCATCGGCTGGGGGCTGGGTGGCTTGCTTTACCTGGTTGTGCCGGGTCGTCGGCATGTGGTGCTCAGAAATTTAAGCCTTTGTTTTCCCTCTCTCAGCCATGCAAAGCGAAAGCGGTTGGCGCGCCGCAACTTTGTCTGTTTTGCCCAAGCCTGGCTGGATCGAGCATGGCTTTGGCATGGAGCGCCCGAAGTGGTCCAAGATCGGCTAAGCATTACAGGCGATTTGGAGGCCCTGAAGGGGACTGCCCCAACGGTCATCTTTGCGCCGCACTTTGTTGGGCTGGATGCAGGTTGGACGGCATTGACTCAGCAGTTTGCTCGCCAGTTCACCACCATCTACACCAATCAGTCAAATTTGGTGGTCGATGCCTGGGTTTTGGCCGGGCGACAGCGCTTTGGTCAGGGGCGTCTGTTCGGCCGTGCTGATGGCGTCAAGACCATTGTTGCTGCCTTGCGGGCAGGTGATCCGCTCTATCTGCTGCCCGACATGAATTTCGGGCCAGAAGACTCCTTGTTTCTCCCTTTTTATGGGGTGATGGCAGCGACGGTACCCTCACTTTCGCGTTTTGCCAGGCTCGCGCGCGCTCAGGTGGTACCTGTAATCACGCGTCTGACACCAGATGGCTATACGGTTGACCTGTTGCCAGCCTGGAAAAATTACCCAACCGAGGATCCGGTGGCAGACACCGTACTGATGAATCAACGTTTGCAGGGCTATATCGATGCCGTGCCAGAACAGTACTACTGGGTGCACAAGCGCTTCAAGGACCGACCACCGGGTGAACCTCCAGTTTACTGAGCCAAAAAGTGCTCCAGAAAAGCGATGATGGCCGCAGGCTCTTCGTGGATCAGCCAGTGGGTGGCCCAATCAAGGCGCTGCACCGTGAGTCTGGGCACGTAGCTCTCCAGGTCATCCAACAACTCTGGCAGCAGCGCGGTGTCACCCAGCCCCCAGATCACCAGGGTGGGCACATCTACCATGAGTGCAGAGCGGGGCAGATCAAGCGCTGCCAGCGACGGGCCCTGTGTGTCAGGGGGCCGAAGTGGGGTAGCCCGGTAGTAGTTCAGGCCGCCGGTCAGGCCCATCGACCAGACATCCCGATAACGCGCCTTCATTGAATCATCGAGCCAGCCATGGTTTTTTGCCCCCGCCCCCATGTCGAGAAAAAAGTCCCATAGGCGGGCGTAATCGTTTTCAGCCAACAAGGGCTCTGCGTCTGCCCGGACAAGAAAGTTCATGTAGGCGCTGGCGGCCTGCTGTCTTGGGTTGCGCTTGAGTTCCCGCAGGAAGGTGCCGGGGTGAGGGGCGTTGAGAATGACCAATTTCTGGAGTCGCTCGGGCCGCTGGTTGGCCAGGTTCCAGGCCAGGGCGCCACCCCAGTCGTGGGCGATCAGTCCGGCCAAAGGGGTGGACGGCGATTCAATGGCGGCAAGATCGACCAGGTCTTGGACCAGATGCCTGGATCGGTAGGCGCTGACATCGGAAGGTGCGCTGGAGTACTCGTAGCCGCGCATGTTGGGCGCCAGGCAGCGGAAGCCACCATGTTCGGGTTGTGCGAAATGTTGCAGCAACTCGTCCCAAACAAAAGCAGCCTCCGGAAAGCCGTGCAGGAACATAAGCACAGGTCTGCCGCGCTCACCCGCGGCGCGACAACTCAGGCTGATACCGCCAGGCAAGACCTGTTGCCAGGTATCAATCATGTTCCCTCAGGATCGGGCTCACTCAGCGCAGGCTCGGGATGCGCCCAGTGCCATAAAAGCAGGGCCACTTCTTCAACACCTTGTCGCTTGGTGGCCGAGAACAGACGCACATCACCGCCGCCGGCATTGAGCTTCATGATCGAGAGGGCCTTGGCCTGTTCGCTGCGGTTAAGCTTGTCAGCCTTGGTCAGCACCACCAGAAACTTCAAACCTTCCTCTACTCGGGGCCGAATGACTTCCAGAAGCACCTGATCCAATTCGGTCAGACCGTGTCGCGGATCGCACAACAAGACAATGCCGGTCAGATTTTCTCGCGAGACCAGATAATTTGCCATGACCCGCTGCCATCTGGCCTTGTCCTGTTGGGGTACAGCTGCGTAGCCATAGCCTGGGAGATCTGTCAGAACCGCATCGGTGGCCCCCTGCTTGCCCAGTGCAAACAAGTTGATATGTTGTGTTCGTCCTGGTTTTTTGGAGGCAAAGGCGAGCTGTTTTTGTTGCGTGAGCGTATTGATACAGGTAGATTTTCCGGCGTTGGATCGCCCCACAAAGGCTATTTCCGGGACTTCCAGTTGGGGTAGGTGCTGCAGATCAGGTGAGGTGATCAAAAAACGCGCTGTATGCATCCAGGACAGGGCCAGGGCGGATGGGTCAACGGGCTGATTGGCTGGGCCAGCGGCGGGTTTGGGGGGCTTGTTGGTAGGGCTCATGAGTCATTGGCTTTGAAGCCACGGCAGCATTGTAGAATCACGCTGATTAGCTTGACCAACCTGTATTGACTATGAAGTTGTCTGCCTCCCTGCTTTTGACAGTTGCCGGCTTGATGCTGTCATCATCGATTTATGCGGCCAAAGAGGCTCCCCAGCCTGTCAAGCCTGACCTGGCCAAGGGTGAGGCCAAGTTCACCGCTGTCTGTGCGGCTTGTCACGGTGCCGACGGCAACTCCGCTATCCCTGCCAATCCCAAGCTGGCGCAACAACATCCTCAGTACCTGGCTAAACAGTTGCTGGAATTCAAGTCGGGCAAAAGAAGCAATGCGGTCATGAAACAGTTCGCTTCGGACCTCAGCGATGACGACATGAAAAACATTAGCGCCTGGCTGGCCTCTAAGCAGACCAAGCCAGGGTTTGCAAAAGATAAACAATTGGTGGCACTGGGTGAGCGCATTTATCGTGGCGGGATTCCTGATCGCCAGATTGCTGCCTGTGCTGGCTGTCACAGCCCAAACGGCGCCGGCATTCCGGCTCAGTACCCACGTTTGGGAGGGCAACATGCCGACTACACTGCCAGCCAGTTGGCGGGTTTTCGCGATGGCGCCCGCCTGAACAGCGTGCCTATGGCGCAGGTGGCGGCCAAGATGAACGATCGCGAAATCAAGGCGGTGGCGGACTTTATTGCGGGCCTGCGCTAACAGCACGGAACCTTCAGGCCACCAAGCACTCCAATCCGAGGCAGGCCCTGTCAAAGGCCTGCCTTTTTTGTTTGGTACGCGCACAATCTTTCCATGACAACAAGCCCGCAGTCCCCCGCAACCCAAGAATCTGCTCGGTTTTGGCAGCCTTTGATGGAATTGCTGTCGTCAATGCGGTTTGCGATTTCGCTTTTGACCGTCATCAGTATTGCGTCTGTCATTGGCACCGTGCTCAAGCAGCATGAGCCGCTTAACAACTACATCAACCAGTTTGGCCCTTTTTGGGCCGAAATCTTTGAAAGAACCCAGCTCTATTCGATTTACAGCGCCTGGTGGTTTTTGCTGATTCTTGCTTTTCTGGTCGTCAGCACATCCCTTTGCATTGCCCGCAATGCCCCAAAAATTCTGGCTGATCTACGGACTTACAAGGAAAATATTCGTGAGCAAAGCCTGCAGGCGTTTCATCATCGGGCCACCGCCAACCTGACGGGTGATCCTGAAAAGGCATCACGCCAAATCGGTCAGGCCTTGGTCGGAGCCGGATGGAAAGTGAAACTGCAAAGGCGCGAGACCCGTTCTGGTGTGGGCTGGATGGTTGCGGCCAAGGCGGGAGCAGTGAACAAGCTGGGCTATCTGGCTGCGCACAGTGCGATCGTGCTGGTGTGCCTTGGTGGATTGCTCGATGGCGATCTGATCGTCAGGGCCCAGATGTGGCTGGGTGGCAAGGTCACGTATTCAGGCGGTGGGATGATCGCTGATATCAAGCCCGAGCACCGACTGAGCCAGGCCAACCCGACCTTCCGGGGTAATTTGCTGGTGGCTGAAGGCACCCAGTCCAGCACGGCCATCCTGAACCAGTCAGATGGCATTCTTGTTCAGGATCTGCCATTTGCCATTGAACTCAAGAAATTCATTGTGGAGCATTACTCTACTGGCATGCCCAAGCTGTTCGCCAGTGAAATCATCATCCATGACAAGGAAACTGGTGAGCGCAGAGAGGCGCGGGTCGAGGTCAACCACCCCGCCAGCTACCGGGGCATCGAGATCTATCAGTCCAGCTTTGAGGATGGTGGCTCAACTGTCCGCTTGAAGGCACTTCCGATGAATGCTGTGACCCGCCCTTTTGAGGTTGAGGGGGTGATTGGGGGCGCAACCCAGCTGACCAATGGCTCTGAAAAGCTGACCCTTGAATTTACTGGCTTGCGGGTGATTAATGTCGAGAACCTTGGGGACCCATCCAGTTCAGGCGCAGACCTGCGCAAGGTTGATTTGCGCGCTGCACTGGACAAGCAACTGGGGCCGGCAAACAAGCCCGATCGAAAAAAGAACCAGCGTAACGTCGGTCCGAGTGTGACTTACAAGTTACGTGACGCCTCTGGCCAAGCCCGTGAGTACCACAACTACATGTTGCCGGTTGACCTTGGCGAGTCCTCTCGTATTTTTCTGATGGGAATGCGTGAATCACCCTCTGAGCCCTTCAGGTACCTGCGCGTCCCGGTGGATGCAGAGGGGGGACTGAATGAATTCTCGCGCCTTCGGCAGGCACTGGCTGAAAGCAGCATGCGCGAATTGGCGGTGCGTCGGTATGTCCAACGTGTTCTGGATCCAAGTCGCCCTGACCTTAAGGATCAGTTGACAGCCTCTGCTTACCGGGCCCTGTCTCTGTTTGCCGGTGCTGATCCGGAGGCAAAAAATACCGCTGGTTTACAGGCTGTGGCTAATTTCCTGGAGGCCAATGTGCCGGATGCCGAGCGTGAGCGTGCGGGGGAGGTCCTGGTGCGTGTTCTCAACGGCACCCTTTTTGAATTGCTCCAAATCGTTCGTGACAATGCCCATTTGAAGCCACTGGGTGCGGATGAAGCTACTCAAGCGTATGTCACGCAGCTTGTGATGGCTTTGAGTGACGCTTTTTTCTACCCCGCACCAATGGCCCTTCAGTTGACCGATTTCAAGCAGGTGCAAGCCAGCGTGTTTCAAGTGGCTCGCGCACCAGGCAAGCTGGTGGTTTATTTCGGCTGTGCCCTGCTTATCATTGGCGTGTTTGCCATGTTGTATGTGAGGGAGCGCCGTTTATGGGTGTGGTTGACCACCTCTGAACTTGGCTCGCATGCAAGCATGGCCCTGTCCAGCAACCGCAAGACCATGGACGTCGACCGTGAATTTGAAGTACTGCGTGACAAGTTGATCGGTTCTCAAGGAGTTCGATGAGATGAATACCACCACCTTGACTCTGAATGAAGGCTATTTTGTACGCCGGGACAAGCTGGATTGGCTTTTTGCCGTCCTGGTCGCCGTAGGTGGTCTATACGCCTGGTTTGCTTACAACCATGCCATGGATGTCTATGAAAAGGCGATCCTGCTGGGGGCCATACCCGTTGTGGTTGGCTTGGGCTGGTTCTGGCGATCACTACGGCACCTCATGTTGGCAGTGGCAGCCCTGTCCTTGTTGGGTGTTGCCGCCTATCAGGGCGCACAACAGGGGGAGCTGGCCCGGGCGGAAACCGTGTTCTGGCTCAAGTATTTTCTGTCCAGCCAGTCAGCTATCCTGTGGATGAGCATGATGTTCTTCATGAGCACGCTGTTTTACTGGATTGGCATGTTCAGCGGTTCCGCTGGGGATGCCATGGAACGCCTGGCGTCACGCATGACCTGGGTGGCTGTGACCTTGGCGCTGGTGGGCACGATGATGCGCTGGTACGAGAGCCATTTGCTCGGCCCTGACATTGGCCATATCCCGGTGAGCAATTTGTATGAAGTGTTCGTGTTGTTTTGTTGGATGACGGCGCTGTTCTACCTTTACTTTGAAGCGCAATACAAGACGCGCTCCATGGGCGCCTTTGTGATGCTGGTGGTGAGCGCGGCAGTTGGTTTTTTGCTCTGGTACACCTTGGTTCGCGAGGCCCATGAAATTCAGCCGCTGGTGCCGGCATTGCAGAGCTGGTGGATGAAGCTGCATGTGCCAGCCAACTTTGTCGGTTACGGCACCTTTGCCCTGTCTGCCATGCTGGGGTTTGCCTATCTGATCAAGAGCGAAGTCAATGAAACCCGCTGGTACAAGCTAACCCCACTCTGGATTTTTGGCATCGTTTTGTGCTTTGTGCCGTTCGCCTTTCGGAAAAGCACGGCCGAGGTTGGTGGCAGTTATTGGCTGGTCTATTTCATCATTGCGGCACTGATTGTCGGTAGCATCCTGCTTGGTCGTCGTCGCATCGCCGAGCGCTTGCCGGCGCTGGAGTTGATCGACGATGTGATGTACAAGGCCATTGCCGTGGGCTTTGCCTTTTTTACCATCGCTACTGTACTGGGCGCCCTATGGGCGGCCGAGGCCTGGGGTGGCTACTGGAGCTGGGACCCGAAGGAAACCTGGGCCTTGATTGTCTGGCTCAACTATGCGGCGTGGTTGCACATGCGTCTGATGAAAGGTTTGCGCGGGACGGTGGCCTCCTGGTGGGCGCTCGCCGGTCTAGGGGTGACCACCTTTGCCTTTATCGGGGTCAACATGTTCCTCAGCGGCTTGCATAGCTATGGCACGCTCTGAGATCCATTTCCCAGACTTGGACCGGTGAGCCAACGCTGGTAAATTAGTTTAGTTAGCCTCCCATCGCAAGACCAACCAGGAGAGAGTCCAATGCTGATCAAGACAGATGGCGATGGTTTCAACCATCCATTAGGTAGCGAGATCACATCGCAGCAGACCTACCTCAGACGACGCGGTGTGCTTCAATGGGCTGGCGTCTCGGCACTGGCCGGCTGGAGCTCGGCACAGGCGCAAGGCAACTCGATGCCTTCAGGCCAGCTGACGCCAATGCCTGGTGCGCGCTCCCAGGTCAGTGGTTTGGCAATCATGGATAAACCAACCAGCTACAAGGATGCCACCACATACAACAACTTTTATGAATTTGGAACTGACAAGGATGATCCGGCCCGTTATGCCCACGCACTGAAGATCTCGCCATGGTCAGTCTCGGTTGAGGGGCTGGTGAAAAAGCCGGGCAAGCTCGCGCTGGAAGACCTACTCAAGCTGGCCCCCATGGAGGAGCGCATCTACCGCATGCGCTGTGTTGAGGGCTGGTCTATGGTGATCCCCTGGGTGGGTTACTCCCTGGCCGCGTTGATTCGAAAGGTCGAACCCCTGGGAAGCGCCAAATTCGTGGAGTTCATCACCCGGGCTGACAGCGAAACCATGCCAGGCCTGCGCTCCAGCGTGATTGATTGGCCCTATGTCGAAGGGCTTCGTCTGGACGAGGCCCAGCACCCCTTGACCCTGCTGGCTTTTGGCATGTATGGCCAGGTGCTACCAAAGCAAAATGGCGCCCCTTTGCGTCTGGTGGTGCCGTGGAAATACGGATTCAAGAGTGGCAAAAGCCTGGTGGCCATCCGTTTTACTGACAAGCAGCCGCTGACCTCATGGATGAAATCCGCCCCGCAGGAGTACGGCTTCTACTCCAACGTCAACCCCAATGTCGATCACCCGCGTTGGAGCCAGGCCAGCGAGCGGCGCATTGGTGAAGATGGGCTGTTTTCCAGGAAACGTAAAACCCTGATGTTCAACGGTTACGAGCCGCAGGTCGGTCAGCTGTATGCGGGCATGGACCTGAAGAAGTTCTATTGAGTCGGCTGCTGCGAAGTCGTGGTGAGTGATTGCGCGGTCTGTCGGGATGCCCTTACGTTCTTTTAGGTGCACTGCGGTTTGCCGCCACCCGCGCCTGGTCTGACGCCTTCTCGCTACGCCTCATTACATGGATGATCGTTTTCTCCGACATCGGTTTGCCAAGCCGATGGTCTTCGTTTTAGCGCTGCTGCCCGCCTTCTGGTTGCTCTGCGCAGCCTTGACCGATCAGCTAGGGGCCAACCCAGCCGAGACGCTGGTGCGCGCCACCGGTGACTGGACGCTGCGATTTTTGTGTCTGGTGCTGGCGGTCACGCCGCTGCGTATGATGCTGGCTTGGGCAGCGCTACTCCGACTGCGCCGCATGCTCGGTCTGTTTGTGTACTTCTATGTCTTGCTGCATCTGCTGAGCTATGCCTGGTTTGACATGGGTTTCGATTTGGAGGACATCGCGCGCGACATCGGTAAACGTCCGTTCATTCTGGTTGGCTTCAGCGGTTTTACCTTGCTCACACTGCTGGCGCTGACTTCATTCAATCGGGCGGTACGTTGGCTGGGAGCGGCTCGCTGGCAGGCGCTTCACCGGGCCGTGTATGCGGTAGCCATGTTGGCCGTGCTGCACTTTTTCTGGATGCGCGCGGGCAAGAACGACTTTGCCGAGGTCGCAGTGTATGCCGCTATCCTGGGTTTGCTGCTGGGCTGGCGGCTCAAGAGAGCAGTAGTTCGCCGCGCATCTGATCCGTCGAGGTCTCGCGCAGGCGGATCAGATGCGCCTGATTCCCACTGACCAGGACTTCTGCGGCACGTGATCGCGTGTTGTAGTTGCTGGCCATGCTCATGCAGTAGGCGCCAGCCGACAGCACAGCCAATTGATCGCCCGCATTCACCGCCAGGGCGCGCTCATGCCCCAACCAGTCACCACTCTCGCAAACCGGGCCGACCACTTCCCAGATGCTGGTCTGGCTTGCGCGTGGATTCAGGGGAATGATTTGGTGGTAGGCCTCGTACATCGCCGGTCGGGGCAGATCGTTCATGGCGGCATCAACGATACAGAAGTTTTTTTGCTCACCGGGCTTGAGGTAGAGCACTTCGGTCAGGCAGACACCGGCGTTACCCACCAGTGAGCGTCCAGGCTCAATCATCAATTGTCGGTCGCCGTAGCCGCGCGCATCGAGTTTGGTCAACAACTTGGCCCACAGCGCATCGGCTGCAGGTGGCGTGTCACCGTTGTAGTCAATCCCGAGACCGCCGCCGAAATCGATATGGTGCAGGTGGACACCCGCGGCCTCGATGGCCTGCACCAGTTCGAGCACCCGCTCCATGGCATCCAGGTAGGGGTCTTCCTGGGTAATCTGAGAGCCAATATGACAGTCAATACCGACGACTTTTAGCCCCGGCAATCTGGCCGCACGCTGGTAGGTGGCCAAGGCATGTTCGTGGGCGATGCCGAACTTGTTGTCCTTGAGGCCGGTGGAGATGTAGGGGTGGGTTTTGGCGTCAACATTGGGGTTGACCCGGATGCTGACTGGGGCTGTCTTGCCCAGGGACAGCGCCACCTCGTTGATTGCGTCGAGTTCTGCCTCGCTTTCAACATTAAAGCAGCCAATGTCGGCCTGCAAAGCCAGGCGTATTTCAGCGCGAGTCTTGCCAACCCCGGAGAAAATAACTTTGGCTGGATTGCCGCCAGCTGCCAGTACTCGCTGGAGTTCACCGCCTGAGACGATGTCAAAGCCACAACCGGCACGGGCAAACAATTGCAAAATGGCCAGCGAGGAATTGGCCTTCATGGCGTAGCAGATCTGTGCGTTGCGACCCGCAAAGCCACGCTGATAGGCTGCCAGCGCTGACAGCATGGCGCCCTGTGAATAGACGAACAGCGGGGTGCCATGCTGGCGGGCCAGGTCGGCCAGCCGAACATCTTCGACGTACAACTCGTTGTTGCGGTAGGTGATGAAGGGATGACCCGGCAGGTTTTTATCAGTCATGGACGGCTAGGCGTGGCAGGTGAGGGGCCCGGTTGCGGCGAAGTGGATCCGGGCAATAATGATTCGGGCAGGGTGGCGCGTTGGGCAGCAGCGGGTTCTTTGGGCAGGTAGAGCGGACCAGTCTGACCACAAGCGCACAAGCCCATGCTTGCCAGGGCAACCAGCCAAGCAAGGGCAAATGCCCTGACTAAAATTTGCCTAGTTTGCAACATCATGGAATTGTAATGACCGACACTGAATACATGGATCGCGCCGAAAGCCTGCTACACCATATTGAGGCTCAATGTGACCGGCTCAATGAGGATACCGAGGCCGATATCGACAACCAGCGCGTGGGTGGAATGATCACCCTGACCTTTGCCAACAAGAGCCAGATCATCATCAATTTGCAAAAACCTTTGCATGAGGTTTGGCTGGCTGCCAAGGCAGGAGGGTTCCACTACAAGTTTGATGGCGAAAAATGGCTGGATACCAAGGGTCAGGGCGAGTTTTTTTCCAACTTGTCCCGCCATGCCAGTGAGCAGTCGGGTTGTGCTCTGGATTTCTCCCGCTGATCAGTTGCGAAACAGATCAAGGATGCGTCGCTTCTCGTCGGCGCGGGGCAAGGTCATCGGCGTCTCGGGCCCACCGGCTTTACCGTCTAGACCCAGTCGGGTGACGCCTGCATTACCGGCAAACTCATCAAAGTACCAGTCGCCATTGACATGGACAACGCCTGCTGGGGCAGCAGGTTCGTTGATGGGCAGATTTTTAAGCGCGTGCTCCATGAACCTGATCCATACCGGCAGACTCAAGCCACCGCCCGTCTCACGTTCACCGAGCTTGCGAGGCGTGTCGTAGCCAATCCAGGTAATGGCTGTCAGGTTGGGGTTGTAGCCGGCGAACCAGGCATCCCGCGAGTCATTGGTGGTGCCGGTCTTACCATAAATGTCAGGTCGCTTCAGGGTTGTCATGGCCCGGGCAGCAGTGCCTGAGCGGGTTACCTCCTGCAGCAGACTATTCATCAAAAAGGCATTGCGGGAACTGATCACCCGGGCTTCCTCGGTCAGGATGGGCTGTGGTGTAGTGAGCAGTACCTTGCCCTTCTGCTCGGTAATGCGGGTGATCAGCCAGGGATTGATTCGGTAGCCGCCATTGGCAAACACCGAGTAAGCGCTTGCCATTTGCATCGGTGTGACCGAACCGGCTCCCAGCGCCATGGTGAGATAGGGGGGGTGTTTTTCAGCCTCGAACCCGAACCGTGTGATCCAGTCCTGCGCATATTGCGGGCCGATGGCGTTCAATACCTGAATCGACACCATATTTTTTGAATTGGCCAGTCCTCGTCGCAAGGTCATGGTGCCCTCAAACTTGCCGTCGTAATTTTTAGGTTCCCAAGGCTGGCTACCCGTCACGCTGGCGTCAAAGAACAGGGGGGCATCGTTGACAAGGGTGGTCGGTGTAAAGCCTTTTTCAAGAGCGGCTGAATAAATAAAGGGCTTGAAACTCGACCCTGGCTGACGCCAGGCTTGGGTGACATGGTTGAATTTGTTTTTTGTGAAATCAAAGCCACCGACCAGGGCCGTGATGGCGCCCGAGCGCGGATCCATTGCAACAAAGGCGCCTTCGACCTCCGGTAACTGGGTAATTTCCCACGATTGCTTTGGCGTTTGCACCACCCGGATGATGGCGCCACGTCGTAACCGGATATTGGCAGGGGCCTTGTCAGACAGGCCAGACTGGGCCGGTCGCAGACCCTCGCCAGTGATCTGAATCGATTCCCCGTTGGCTCGCATTGCCAGGATCTTTCTGGGATTTGCCTCCAGGACAACGGCCGACAAGAGGTCACCATTGTCAGGATGGTCATCCAAGGCGTCGTCAACCGCGTCTTCCAGTTCCTCAGGTTTGGTTGGCAGAGTGACAAATTTCTCTGGTCCGCGGTAGACCTGCCGGCGTTCGTAGTCCATGATGCCCTGGCGCAGGGATTTGTAGGCAAGCTCCTGGTCGTCTGACTTGATGGTCGTGTAAACATTCAAGCCGCGGGTATAGGTTTCATCGCCGTATTGAGGAAGCATGAGCTGGCGGACAGTCTCGGCGACAAACTCTGCGTGAGAGCGTCCGTTTTCACTCAGTGACTTGAGTTTGAGGTCCTGTTTTTTTGCGGTATCGGCCTGAACCTTGGTGATAAAACCGTTTTCCAGCATTCGATCGATGATGTGAAGTTGACGGGCTCTGGCTCGTTTTGGGTTCTTTATCGGGTTGTAGGCCGAAGGCGCTTTGGGCAGCCCAGCCAGCATCGCAGCCTCAGCCACAGAAAGGTCCTTCAGGGCCTTGCCGAAGTAAGCCTCGCTGGCAGCGCCAAAACCATAAGCCCGGTTGCCGAGGAAAATCTGGTTCATGTAAATCTCAAGGATCTGGTCCTTGCTCAACAAGTGCTCCAGCTTGAAAGTCAGCAATAGTTCGTAAATTTTGCGGGTAAAGGTCTTTTCTGAGGTCAGATAGACATTGCGAGCGACCTGCATGGTGATGGTTGAGGCGCCTTGACTTTTGACCCGCCCCACATTGGCAAGCCCGGCGCGAATAACACCCAGGTAATCCACGCCACCATGTTGATAAAAACGGGTGTCCTCAATGGCCAGAACCGCATTGGTCATGACCTTGGGGATTTGCTCGATGGGGACGAACTGGCGTCGTTCAGCGCCAAATTCACCAATCAAAGTCCCTTCCACAGAAAAGACCCTTAAAGGCAATTTTGGGCGATAGTCCTGTAGCTCCGAAATGTCTGGCAGGTTCGGGTAGGCTGTCGCTAAGGCGATGGCAACCAAGAGCAACAAGGCCATGAGGCCAGCCAGCGCCAGCCCAGCTGCCGACAAGAAGAAGTGCAATGCCCAGTGGCGACTCGCATCGACATGAGACTTGGTGTTTGGCTTGTCTTTTGCAGGCATAGGGGCGGAAAGTGTGGCAAAAGCATTATAAAAACGTGAAAGAACCGATTAGAAGCTATGCTGAATAGACATTGATCAATTGTTTGGGTAAATCATCGTTGAGTCAGTCTCCCCTGTTGATACGATGAAACAAAAAATGATTCATTTCGATGGTCGATCCTTCAGATTCAGGTAACCTCATCCCGGGAGGGGTAAGATTTGATTTCATTGCGATCACTCTTTAATCGCGAACCAGAGCCCTTGCTGGGGCTGGATGTCAGTTCGGCCAGCGTCAAACTGGTCGAGTTGGGGCGCAATAAGGATGGCCGGCTGGTCCTCGAATCTTGCGCTCTTGAGGTTCTGGAGCCTGGCTGGGTGGCGGAGGGCACCATCGAAAAATTCGATGAGGTTTCCGCCGCTGTTCAGCGATTGCTAAAAAAATCTGGCAGCCGGACCAAGAATGTGGCTATGGCTCTGGCGCCTTCGCTGGTCATTACCAAAAAAATTCTGCTGCCCGCAGGCAAAACCGATCAAGAAATGGAAGTGCTTGTCGAGGCCGAGGGTAACCAATACATACCGTTTCCGTTGGAGGAGGTTTATCTTGACTTTTCTGTACTGGGTCCAGCTGCTGGCTCCAGCGAAGATGTTGAGGTACTGATTGCTGCTTCCCGCAGGGAGCGGGTCCAGGATATTCAAGGTTTGGCTGAGGCGGCAGGGTTGAACCCGGTGGTGGTCGATCTGGCGTCCCATGCGGCCAGAAGGGCAGTTTCCCATGTTGTAAATGGCCTGACCGCTAAAGAGGGTGAACAAGAGGCCCTGGTTGCTTTGTTTAAGTTGGGCGCGCTTACGACCAGCTTGCTGGTCCTGCAGGACGATGAGGTGATCTACGAGCGCGATCAGGCGTTTGGTGGCGCTCAACTGACCCAGGCCATCATGCGACATTACGGCTTTACCTATATGGAAGCCGAAAAGAAAAAAAGATCTGGCACTTTGCCTGAGGATTATCGGGTGGATGTGCTCAGGCCATTTATTGACAATCTGATCCCGGAATTTGGTCGTGCCCTGCAGATTTTCTTTGCCAATACGTCTCACACCAAGGTTGACCACATTCTTCTATCCGGTGGCTCGGCTGCTTTGCCCCGGCTGGATCAGGTCGTGACTGAACATACGTCTTTCCCTTGCACGGTGGTAAACCCGTTTGAGGAGATGCTGATGGGTGAGGGTCTACGGCAGAACAAGATGGCCCAAGAATCCCCCTCGTACCTGACCGCTTGCGGCCTAGCCTTGCGAAGGTTTGAATCGTGAGCGCCCTGATCAATTTGCTCCCCTATCGCGAAACTGCTCGACGTCGGCAGCGTGAGCTGTTTCAGTATTCGTTGGGGGGTGCCGTCATGGCGGGTTTGCTGGTGTCAGCCGGAATTTATTTCTGGCAGCAAAACCAGATCTCCTCACAACAAAATACTAACCGGTTGCTTCAAGGCGAAATCAAGGTGCTGGAGGGCAAGATCAAGGAGATCGCAACCCTGGAATCAGAGATTGCCGCCTTGCGAGCGCGTCAGCAGGCGGTCGAGGATTTGCAGGCCGATCGCAATTTGCCGGTGCATTTGATTACCGAACTGGCCAGGCTGGTGCCCATCGGTGTCTATCTCATGAGCATGAAGCAGGACGGCCTGATGGTGACTTTGAAGGGGGTCGCTCAGTCCAACGAGCGGGTTTCTGAGTTGCTCCGTAATCTGGCCTACAGTTCACCATGGTTTACCAAGCCTGACCTGGTCGAGATTGTGGCCGGTACAGTTCCGCTAGGTCCCAGGGATCAGCGCCGGGTTGCCAATTTCACGCTACGGGTCACCCTGGTCAGACCCAAACAGTCCGAGCCAGCCCCTGACAGTGCCAATGCCCCGCCGAGTTCTGCGCAGAAGCCGACCGGTCAAGCTCCCGCAGGAAAGTAGCGCAACATGGCCCTGGCTTTCAACTTTTCCAGCAAGCTTGATTTGACCTCGATCGGTAACCGTCTACTTGCCCAGTTTCGCTATCTGGACACACGACGACCGGAAACCTGGCCGATTGCGCCACGCGCCATGCTGCTGATAGGCTTGGCTTTGATGGTAGTCGCTGGCCTATGGTTTCTCTGGCTGACCAATGTGGAAGAGGAGTTGCAGGCTGAACGGTCCCGCGAGGTCCAACTCAAACAGGATTTCAGGACAAAACTGACCAAGGCGATCAACCTTGAGGCGCTCAAAAAGCAACGCGAGCAGGTACTGGCCAATGTCAATCAATTGGAAAAGCAACTGCCAAGCAAGGCTGAAATGGATGCCTTGCTTTCAGATATCAACCAGGCCGGATTAGGGCGCAGCCTCCAGTTCGAGCTCTTTCGGCCGGGGCAGGTGACCGTCAAGGAGTATTACGCAGAGCTCCCTATCGCAATTCGGGTGACAGGACGCTACCACGACATTGGAGACTTTGCCTCGGACATTGCGCATCTTTCGCGCATTGTCACTCTCAACACCCAGTTGGTGATTGTTCCGGGTCGGGATGACATTCTGGCCATGGACGCCACTGCGCGCACTTACCGTTATCTGGACTCGCAGGAAATTGAAGCGCAAAGAAAAGCGACTGGCAAGAAGGGGGCAACCAAGTGAAACTAGCCTTGCTACCCCTGCTCGGCTTGCTGCTAATGACCAGCGGGTGCAGTGTCAATGACGAAGAAAAGTTAAGAAACTGGATGGCCGAGCAACGCCTGCAGGTCAAGGCTCGCATCACCCCATTGCCAATTCCAAAGCCCTTCCAGCCTGAGCCCTATGAGGCGGCAAACCTGCCCGATCCGTTTGGCAAGGAAAAGCTGAATATGGTTTTGCGCCGTTCAGCATCTCAGTTGGAGTCGGACCCTTTGCTGGCACCGGAACTCAAACGCCGCAAGGAGCCATTAGAAGCATTTCCCCTCGATGCCATGACCATGGTCGGCAGTGTATCCAAGCAGGGTCAACCCATGGCATTAATCCTGGCCGACAGGTTGCTTTATCAAGTGCGGGTTGGTAACTACATGGGGAAAAATTACGGCCGGGTCATCAAAATTACCGAGAGCGAACTGACTGTTCGAGAAATTGTGCAGGATGCCGCAGGCGAGTGGGTGGAGCGTCCTGCCTCGCTTCAATTGCAGGAGAAGACGAAATGAAGAGCAACAGACCCAGTTGGAAGGGCTTGGGACACTGGAAGAGCGTCTTGGCCGCATGTCTTGGTCTGATGCTTTGGCCTGCCTTTGCTCAGAATTCGATTGAGGCGGTCACGGGCAATGTACAAGGTGGCAGCGAAGTCCTCAAGATAGATCTGAGCCAAGAACTGACGGCGCAACCCACCGGATTTGCCATTCAGTCACCGGCCCGGATCGCGCTGGATTTCCCGGGTGTTATCAGTTCTCTGCCGCGGTCGACGGTGGAGGTCAATCAGGGTAATTTGCGAACCGTCACTGTCGTTCAGGCGGGCGATCGAACCCGGGTGGTGCTCAACCTCAAGCAGGCAGCCGGATACAAAACCCAATTGCAGGGCAAATCGGTGCTGGTTTTCTTGGAGTCCGCCACTGGCGTGACCGCGACCAGGGCCAGTTCGACAGCCCCTGCGGTGCAGGCCAGTACTCAGGGTACATCCCAGGCGCTGAAAGATATTGATTTTCGACGTAATGTTGACGGCGCTGGGCGGATCATTGTGAGCCTTCCCAGTGCCCAGTCTGGCGCCGGCCTCCAGCAGCAAGGTCAAACCTTGGTGGTTGAGTTTCCCGGAGCCAGCCTACCTGAGGGACTACGCCGTCGCATGGATGTGTCCGATTTCGGCACACCCGTGCAGACCGTCAGTGCCTTCCAGGCAGGCGACCGTGTGCGGCTGGTGATCGAACCAAAGGGGCAGTGGGAGCACAGCGCTTACCAGAGTGATGATCAGTTTGTGGTTGAAGTTAAGCCGCTGCGGCCAGACCCCACCAAGCTCAGCCCCGGGGTAGGGTTTACTGGGCAAAAATTGTCCCTCAACTTTCAAAGCATTGAAATCCGATCCCTGTTGCAGGTGTTTGCCGATTTCACAGGTTTGAATGTAGTGACTTCTGATTCGGTCGCTGGATCGGTTACCTTGCGCCTGCAGGATGTCCCTTGGGACCAGGCCATGGACATCATCCTTCGTGCCAAAGGCTTGGGGGTGCGTAAGTCGGGCAATGTGCTCTGGATTGCGCCCAATGAAGAAATCCTGGCCAAGGAAAAGCTTGAGCGGGAGTCGCGTGTGGCCCTTGAGGGGCTGGAGGCTGTGCAAACCCAATCTTTCCAACTGAACTATGCCAAGGCCGTAGAAGTGGCCCGCCAGCTGATGGGTGTTGCCATACCCGGTGCAGCGCCGATGGCTCCAGCGCCAGTTCCCGGCGGTGCTGCGCCGCCAACCGGCCGCATTCTCAGCATTCGTGGCAGCGTGATACCGGAAGTGCGGACCAACCAGCTTTTCGTGACCGATATTCCTAGCAAGATCGAACAGGTGCGCCAATTGATTATCAAGTTGGATGTGCCGGTGCGGCAGGTCCTGATCGAGGCACGCATTGTGGAGGCGGATGATTCCTTTGGTAAGGCGCTGGGTGTTCGTTTGGGGGGGGGCGGGCCAGCCACTGCTGCCACTTCGGGGGGGGTGCAGTTCGGGGGGTCATACAGCGCCACCAATGCCGGTGTGGCTGCTGGCAGTTTTCTGAACATGCCTGCGGCCTTTCCCTCAGGGGTGTCAGCCCTGGTTCCCACCGGCGCCAATGCGCCGGCATTCGCCGTCTCCATCTTTGGTGAGGGCGCTGCCCGTTTCCTGAATCTGGAAATCTCAGCCCTGGAGGCTGACAACAAGGGCAAGGTGGTATCAAGCCCGCGCGTGGTCACCGCTGACAAAACCAAGGCGTTGATCGAGCAGGGTACCGAGCTGCCTTACCAGATGGCGACAGCCAGTGGTGCGACCTCGGTGGCCTTTCGCAAAGCCAACCTGAAGTTGGAAGTGACGCCCCAGATCACCCCCGAGGGCGGCATAATTCTGGATCTTGATGTCAACAAGGATACGGTGGGTCAAACCACACCCGCTGGATTTGCAATTGATACCAAGCATGTGCAGACACAGGTCCTTGTGGAAAATGGCGGCACGGTCGTGATTGGTGGAATTTTTACCATGGACGAGACGGATCAGGAAACCAAAGTCCCATTTTTTGGCGATTTGCCGGTGATGGGCCACCTCTTCAAGTCTCGTAACAAAAAGTCCATTAAAAAGGAGATGCTGGTCTTCATTACGCCCAAAACGGTTGTTGACAAGGCAGGTTTGCGCTAGAGAGGCTCCCTATTACATGCATCTTCAGGAAAGCGTTTGATAGTCACACTCATTGGACTGGCTGGCTCGGGCAAGACAACGGTTGGCCGACAGTTGGCACGGCGCCTGCAGGTTGCCTTCCTTGATTCGGACCATATTCTGGAGCAGCGTCTGGGCTGTTCGATCCGAGCTTTCTTCGAGGCCGAAGGCGAGGACCTTTTTCGAGACAAGGAAGAACAAGTCATTGATGAACTGACCCAAACCGGGGAAGGGATTCTCTCGACGGGGGGTGGGGTTGTGCTGCGGTCCAACAACCGCTCACGGCTGCATTCTCGAACCAAGGTGGTCTATCTGCGATCCAGCCCAGAGGAGCTGTTTCGGCGCCTGCGCCATGATACCCAGCGCCCTCTGTTGCAGGTTGCCGATCCGCTTGCGCGGCTACGGGAGCAGTTTGCCGCACGCGATCCCCTCTACCGGGAAACGGCTCATTTTGTGATCGAAACCGGCCGACCGACGGTAGCGAATCTGGTCAACAAAATTCTTATGCAGCTGGAGTTGGCGGTGTTCAAGTCTGACCCTAAATCAGTGGGATCTGGCATCACCTAAACTCAGGGCCATGCAAGCGCCTTCTTCTCCTACGCTTTTTTCACAAGTACAGATCAGTCTGGGCGAGCGCAGCTATCCCATTCTGATCGGTGACTCGGTTCTGGGTGAGCCTTCCAGTTATTCTGATCTGCCGCGTGCCGCCCAGGCCTTGATCGTGACCAATACCACTGTCAAGCCGCTTTATGCCGAAGCTCTGCAATCTGCTCTCAGGCATCATTTCAGGCAGATCCATGTTTTGACCCTGCCAGATGGCGAGGCCTACAAAAACTGGGAGCAGCTCAATCTGATTTTCGATGCCCTGCTTCAAAATACCAGTGACCGAAAAACCGTACTGTTCGCCCTCGGAGGCGGGGTGATTGGGGATATGACCGGATTCGCGGCCGCCTGCTACATGCGCGGAGTTCCCTTTGTGCAGGTGCCCACCACCTTGCTGGCTCAAGTGGATTCATCAGTAGGTGGAAAAACGGCCATCAACCACCCCATGGGAAAAAACATGATCGGGGCTTTCTATCAGCCCTTGCGTGTGGTGTGTGACCTGGCCACGCTCAAAACACTCCCCGGCCGAGAGATGGCCGCCGGTCTGGCTGAGGTCATCAAGTACGGCCCGATCTATGACATGGAATTTTTCGATTGGATCGAGGCCCATGTCGATGCCCTGCTGGAGCATGATGCTGCTGCCCTGGCCCATGCGGTGCAGCGCAGCTGTCAGATCAAGGCGGAGGTGGTGGGGCAGGATGAGCGCGAGTCTGGACTGCGGGCTATTCTCAACTTTGGCCATACGTTTGGCCATGCGATCGAGGCGGGACTGGGCTACGGCCAATGGCTGCATGGTGAGGCGGTGGGATGTGGCATGGTCATGGCAGCCACCTTATCGCAACGCCTAGGTCTGGTCGATGGCGCTTTCGTAGCGCGCCTGAGGCAACTGCTCAAGCGCGCCGGACTCCCCGTCGTGGGTCCGGTGTTGTCGCAAAGCGATAACGCTGCGCGCTACATGGAGCTTATGCGGGTGGATAAAAAGGCCGAAGCAGGTGAGATCCGCTTTGTGGTGTTACAGAAACCGGGCAAGGCTGTGGTTCAGCCGGCCCCCGATGCCATGGTTGCAGAAGTCATTGATGCCTGTTGCCAGCCCTAGGCCAGGCGCTGCTCGCTGTGGGATAGTGCAAACTCAATGACGCTTGCCCCCTATGCCTGCGACCCGGCCAAAACCCGCGGTCGTCGCTACCTGGAGCAACCGGCCCCCACCCGTAGCGAGTACCAACGTGACCGTGACAGGATTGTTCACTCCACCGCCTTTCGGCGACTGGTCTACAAGACACAGGTTTTTCTCAACCACGAGGGTGATCTGTTTCGAACCCGTCTGACGCATTCACTGGAGGTTGCCCAGCTCGGCCGGTCCATCGCCCGCCCCCTGGGCTTGAGTGAAGATCTGGTGGAGGCCATTGCATTGGCTCACGACCTGGGGCATACACCCTTTGGGCATGCAGGCCAGGACGCCCTCAATGAATGCATGGCGAATCAAGGGGGCTTTGAGCACAACTTGCAGAGTTTGCGGGTGGTGGACCATCTTGAGGAACGTTACCCCGCTTTTGACGGACTCAACCTGACGTTTGAAACCCGTGAAGGCATTCTCAAACATTGCTCCCAGCACAATGCAAGGCGACTTGAAGAAGAAGAACCCGATGGTCTAGGACGACGCTTTCTGGATCGACAACAACCCAGCCTGGAGGCGCAGCTGTGCAACCTGGCCGATGAAATTGCCTACAACGCACACGATATTGATGACGGCATTCGTTCGGGCCTGATCAGCCTGGAGCAGCTTGAGGAAGTCCCCCTGTTTGCATCCCATAGGCGCGAAACATTGAAGCAGCATCCGGGCCTGAGTCAGCCTTCGCAGATGCGTCGGCAGTTGTATGAGGTGATACGCCGTATGCTCAGCGCCATGGTCTACGATGTGATCGAAACGACAAGGGCATCACTGAGCAAAGCCGAGCCGGATAGCCTGTCGGCGGTTCGTCAGCTGCCACCTCTTGTGGGCTTCAGTCAGGAAATGCAGCAGCGCTCAGTGACATTGAAGCGTTTTTTATTTGCCAACCTGTATCGCCATCCCCAGGTGTTGCAGAAATCAGAGCAGGCCAAGCACATTGTTTGCGAGCTGTTTGAGGCCTATACACTGGATCCATCGGAAATGCGGGCGGGTTTTACGGCGCGCCTGGATGCTGTGAGGGACCAGGCGGACAACAGTCAGGCAGGAGCGCGCGTGGTGGCCGACTACATTGCAGGCATGACCGATCGATTTGCCTCCCGAGAACATGAACGACTGACCGGACGCAGGCTATTGTGAAAACACTGGCTCATGCAAAAGGCCCCTCTATCGAGCCGGCCCTGGTTGTGATCCTGGCGGGGGTATGTGCCGCCTTGCACGTTGGCAAGCTCCCGCCGGCCTTGCCGGTTTTGCAGCAAGAACTGGGGATCAGCTTGTTGCAATCGGGCTTTCTATTGTCGCTGGTGCAGCTTGCCGGAATGTCAGCCGGGCTTTTCATCGGGCTGCTGGCCGATGGAATTGGACTCAGGCGCAGCCTGTTGATCGGCTTGTCGATTTTGGGGGTCAGCTCATTGCTGGGTGCCAGTGCCAAACAGCCGCAATGGCTGCTCCTTTGGCGCGCAATCGAAGGGCTTGGATTTTTGCTGGTAGTTTTGCCAGCGCCAAATCTGATTCGTCAACTGGTTCGGCCTGAGCGCATGAGCATCATGATGGGCGTGTGGGGAGCCTACATGCCGCTGGGCACCGGATTGGCACTTTTGCTGGGGCCGGCCTTGATTATCTGGGCAGGCTGGCAGTCCTTGTGGTGGGGTCTGGCCGCGCTGAGCTTTGGCATGCTGTTCTGGGTCATCCGGGTCGTGCCAGTTGCCGTCAAAGCACCAACCTTCCAGCAAGACGGGGTCAACCTATGGCTGGCTCGGCTTTGGCTGACGCTTCGCTCTTCAGGCCCCTGGCTGGCTGCCCTTACTTTTGCTGCCTATTCGGCGCAGTGGCTGGCAGTCATCGGTTTTTTGCCGACAATTTATGCGCAGGCCGGTTTTCCCAGCAGTACCACGGCACTGCTGACCGCGCTGGTTGCATTGGCCAACATCATTGGAAACCTGATGTCGGGACGGCTATTGGCGCGTGATATTTCTCCTCAAACCCTGCTGTATGTGGGCTTTGTCACCATGGGCTTGGGCGCCATGCTGGCTTTTGCAAACGGCCCATGGGGACCGTTGCCCAGATTTTTTTCTATCCTTTTGTTCTCCATCGTGGGGGGCCTGGTGCCTGCTACGCTCTTCGCACTGAGTGTGCGTATGTCTCCCAGTGAATTTACGGTTTCTACAACGGTTGGGTGGATGCAGCAATGGTCAGCGCTGGGCCAATTTGCCGGGCCTCCGCTGGTGGCGCTGGCAGCAGCCACACTGGGCGACTGGCGGGCTACTTGGTGGGTGACATGCAGTTTTTGTCTGATTGGATTGGGCCTAGCCCACAAAATAGGACGGCGCGTGGGATGAGAAAAAATATGGCTAGTTCGGGCCAACCTCAAAAAGCTTCTACCTTGAGCGATGTTCTACCGGAACTGCGACCCGGCCAATCGGTGGAATTGCTCAAAGAGCTTCACATCCTGACCCGCGAGGGTGCGCTGAATCAGGACTCACGGCGCAAACTCAAGCAGGTATTTCACCTCTACCAATTTATTGAAAAGTGTTTGCTGGAGCTTGAGGCGCAATCCCCAGGTGCAACGGCTGAGATCACGCTGGCAGATCATGGGGCTGGTAAATCCTACCTGGGCTTCATCATTTACGACCTTTTTTTCAAGTCCAGAGCCTGGGGCCGTATTTTCGGCATCGAGACCCGAAATGAATTGGTGCAAAAGTCTGTGCAACTGGCGGAGAAACTGGGTTTTGATCGTATGGCGTTTCTTAACCTGAGCGTTGCGGATTCACTGCAATCCAATCAACTGCCAGAGCAAGTTGACCTTGTGACGGCCTTGCATGCATGCGATACCGCCACCGATGACGCGATCACATTCGGTCTGCGCAAGCATGCTCGCTACATCGTGATCGTGCCATGTTGTCAGGCAGAGGTGGCGCGGGTGCTTAATTCTGGTAAGGCCTTGTCCCTTTCCAGGACTCCGCTGGCCGAGCTTTGGCGACACCCTCTGCACACCCGTGAACTGGGAAGTCAGATTACCAACGTGCTGCGCTGCCTTTATCTTGAGGCTTGCGGTTACCAGGTCACGGTGACCGAGCTGGTGGGATGGGAGCACAGCCTGAAAAACGAGTTGATTCTTGCGCGGTATAGCGGCCAGAAGAAATATTCAGCCGCCCAGCGGCTACGAGCCATTCTGAAAGAGTTTGGTCTGGAATCGTTGATTCAGAGCCGGTTTGCGTTTTTGGATCATTCAACCAAATTGGGGTCAGATAACATTTAACATTCCATTTGTTTCACTTCGAACTTGCTGAACATGGCTCGCCTGCCCAGACTTACAGTTGCCGATTACCCGCACCATGTCATACAGAGGGGGAACAACCGGCAGCAGATTTTTCTGGACGAGGCTGATCGACGCTTTATGCTCGCACTTTTGCATGAGTACTCGCTAGCCAGCCAGGTGGCGGTCCATGCTTATGTCCTGATGGACAATCATTTTCATCTTCTGGTGACGCCACAGCAAAATGATTCCCTGCCCAAGTTCATGCAGTCCGTGGGAAGGCGCTATGTCCGTTATTTCAACAACCGTCATGTGCGTAGCGGAACTCTCTGGGA
>Ga0129336_10000412_pt1 | contig 25081 bp, 24 predicted proteins | sample CPB6_02_DNA_FD_96878 | JGI IMG/M metagenome (GOLD analysis project Ga0129336, IMG submission 96878) | Freshwater to marine salinity gradient microbial communities from Chesapeake Bay, USA - CPBay_Sum_0.6_0.2_DNA | ecosystem: Environmental > Aquatic > Marine > Coastal | place: USA: Chesapeake... | reverse complement strand
GGGGAACTCCGGCTCCACGCCGGGGAACTCCGGCTCCACGCCGGGGAACTCCGGGTCCACGCCGGGGAACTCCGGGTCCACGCCCGGCAACTCCGGCAGCGCCTCGGGCAGCTCCGGCAGCACCCCGGGCAACTCCGGCACCACGCCGGGCAACTCCGGCAACGCGACCGGCCAGGGCGGCAGGCCGGAGAGCGCGGGGCGGCCAGCTGAGGTGGCGCTGCCGCCCGCTGCGGCCTCGGCCCTTGCGCGTCGCCTCGACCGTCCGATCACCGGCCGCACCGCCCAGGCGGATGCGCAGCAGGCCGCCGTGCGCAGCTGCGTCGCTGCGCGGGCCTCGGGCGCAGCCCGCGCCCTCGCCGCCAAGCAGGGCTCCACGAAGGCACAGGCGGCGATCGACGCCTGGTCCGGGCCGAAGGTGGCCAAGGTCGAGCAGGAGTGCGAGGAGGAGATCGGCCCGCGGGGTGACTACCTGGTGGTCTTCACTCCGGGAGCCGCCGCCAGCGACCGGGCCAAGCAGATCCGGGAGGAGTCCGCGCGTCGCCCGGAGGACCGCCTGGAAGTCCGGCGCACCTACAGCAACGTCCTGTCCGGCGCGCTGGTCCGCGCTGGCGAGCGCCAGGTGGCCGCACTGCGCAGGAACCCCAATGTCCAGCTCGTCGAGCCCGATGCCCCCGCCCAGTCCGTCGCCGTCCAGGCACCTGCACCGTGGGGCCTGGACCGCATCGACCAGCCGTCCCTCCCCCTCGACGGCTCCTACGGCTACGAGACGACGGGCGCGGGGGTCGACGCCTACATCATCGACACCGGCATCCGTGCCGACCATGCGGACTTCGGCGGCCGGGTGGTCGCCGGCTACACGGCGATCCTTGACGGCAACGGCACTACCGACTGCAACGGCCACGGCACGCATGTCGCCGGCACGGTCGGCGGTGCGGCCCACGGCGTGGCCAAGGGGGTGCGACTGGTCCCCGTTCGGGTGCTCGACTGCTACGGGGGTGGGACCTGGTCCGGGGTCCTGGCCGGCATGGACTTCGTGGCGGCCCAGCATGCGCCGGGAGTCCCCGCCGTGGCGAACATGAGCCTCGGCGGCGGCGCCAGTTCGACCATCGACCAGGCGGTCCGCAACCTCGTGGCCGACGGCGTCACGGTCGTCGTGGCCGCAGGCAACTCGGCCACCGACGCCTGCCTGTCCTCCCCCGCCCGGGAGCCCAGCGCCGTCACCGTCGGCGCGACCTCCGATACGGACGCTCAGGCGTCGTTCTCCAACTCGGGGACCTGTGTCGATCTCTTCGCCCCCGGCGTGGGGGTCACCTCCGCGTGGCACACCAGTTCCACGGCGACGGCCGCACTGTCGGGGACGTCCATGGCCTCGCCGCACGTGGCCGGCGCCGCGGCCCTGCTGGCCCAGGAGGACCCCACAGCCTCCCCGGCGCAGATCGGGGCCAGCCTGCTCGGCCGCGCCTCCAGCGGGGTGCTCACGGGCCTCGGCGGTGGCTCTCCCAACCTGCTGCTGCGCACTTCCACGAGCAGCGCGCCCCCGCCGCAGGAGGATCCGGCGGCGATGGTCCCGGAGGCGCCCACCGGTGTGACGGCCGCCGCCGGAGTGCGATCGGCCAGCGTGGGGTGGACAGCACCGGCGGACGGCGGCTCACCGATCACCGGGTACCGGGTGCTCGTCCGTGACGGCCGCGGCCAGGCGATCGCCACCATGGCCGTGGCTGCCTCGACCACCTCGGTCACGGTGACCGGGCTGCGGGCCCGCCGGGCCTACATCTTCAGCGTGAGTGCGCAGAACATCGTGGGCTCCGGACCGGAGTCCGCACCGAGCGCGGCGGTCACCCCGACCTCGCGCTGACGCCGGCTACTTGGCGAACGCGCCGCGGTAGTACTCGAACAGCCAGCCGATCAGGGCGAGCATCAGCACGGCGACGCCGAGCACGATGACCCACACGGCGAAGATCAGGCCGAGGGCGATCACGAAGGCGCTCAGGGAGACGAACAGGGGCCACCAGGAGTGCGGGCTGTAGAAGCCGTACTCGGGATCGGCCTCGTCGATCTCGGCGTCGAGTCGGTCCTCCGGCCGCGGGTAGACCCGCTTGGCCGTGTAGAGGACGTAGAAGCCGATGATGATCGACAGGCCTCCGGAGAGCGCGAGGGCCGTCGTACCGATCGGGTCGCGCGAGAAGTACCAGTAGATCGCCGACAGCGGGATGAAGAACGCTGCGCCGATCGCGAAGAGCCAGCCCTCGATCTTCACGCGTGACCGCCCTCGACCGGACGCGATGCGGCAGCCGCCACCGGGCGCGCGGCCGGGTCGGCGAGCTCGGGGTAGTGCAGGTCGAAGGCAGGACGCTCCGAGCGGATCCGCGGCAGCGACACGAAGTTGTGCCGCGGCGGCGGGCAGGAGGTCGCCCACTCCAGCGAACCGGCCCAGCCCCACGGATCATCGACCGTCACCTTGGGAGCGGTGCGCCAGGTCTTGATGACGTTCCAGATGAAGAACAGGGTCGAGACCCCGAGCATCGCGGCACCCAGCGTCGAGATCTCGTTGAACAGCTGGAAATCGTCGGCGGGCAGGTAGTCGCCGTAGCGACGGGGCATGCCCTGGACGCCGAGCCAGTGCTGGATGAGGAAGGTCACCTGGAAGCCGATGAACAGCAGCCAGAAGTGCACCTTGCCCAGCCGCTCGTCGAGCATCTTCCCCGTCATCTTGGGCCACCAGAAGTACAGGCCCGCGAAGAACAGGAACACAACGGTGCCGAAGACCGTGTAGTGGAAGTGGGCCACCACGAAGTAGCTGTCGGACACGTGGAAGTCCAGCGGAGGCGCCGACAGGATGATGCCGGTCAGGCCACCGAAGAGGAAGGTGACCATGAAGCCCATCGTCCAGAGCATCGGGGTGTCGAAGGACACCGAGCCCTTCCACATGGTGCCGATCCAGTTGAAGAACTTCACGCCCGTGGGCACGGCGATCAGCATCGTCATGATCGCGAAGTAGGGCAGGTAGACCGAGCCTGTCACGTAGAGATGGTGGGCCCACACGCCCATCGAGAGCGCGCCGATGGCCAGCGTCGCGAAGATGAGCCCCTTGTAGCCGAAGATCGGCTTGCGCGAGAAGACGGGGATGATCTCACTGGCGATGCCGAAGAAGGGCAGCGCGAGGATGTAGACCTCCGGATGCCCGAAGAACCAGAACAGGTGCTGCCACAGCATCACCCCGCCGTTCTCCGCGGCGAACACCACGGCGCCGTACTCGCGGTCGATGAACGCCATCGCGAGCGCAGCGGCCAGGACCGGGAAGGACAGGATCACCAGGATGCTCGTGACCAGGATCGTCCAGGTGAAGATCGGCATCCGGAACATGGTCATGCCCGGGGCCCGCATCGTGAAGATCGTGGTGATGAAGTTGACGCCGCCCAGGATCGTGCCGAGTCCGCCCATGGCCAAGCCGAGGTACCACAGATCGGCGCCCACCTCGGGCGAGTACACCTGGTTGCTCAGGGGTGCGTAGGCGAACCAGCCGAAGGCCGCAGCACCGCCCGGGGTGATGAAGCCCATCGCCACGGTGAGGCCGCCGAAGAGAAACAGCCAGTAGCCGAGCATGTTCAGCCGTGGGAAGGCCACGTCGGGGGCACCGATCTGCAGCGGCATGACCACGTTGCCGAAGCCCACGAAGAGCGGCGTGGCGAAGAGGAACAGCATGATCGTGCCGTGCATCGTGAACAGCTGGTTGTACTGCTCGAGGGAGATGAACTGCATGCCCGGCACGGCGAGCTCGGCCCGCATCGCCAGCGCCATGAGGCCGGCGATGAAGAACCACATGGTCGCGGTGATGAGGTACATGTAGCCGATGACCTTGTGGTCGGTCGACGTCACCCAGGAGACCGCCGCGGCGCCCCACGAGCGCTTGCGCACCTCCTTGCGGTCGAGCGGCGTGGACTCCGAGGGGGCGAGGGGCGGCTCGCTCAGGAGGGTCATATCGTCCTCTCATCCGGCATCTGGCCCTGGTCGGTCGCCATTCCGGTGTCGAACAGACCACCCTGGCCACGGGCCTTGAGATCAGCGATGTACGCGTCGTACTCGGGGCGCTCCACTACTCGCACCGTGAACAGCATGCGGGCGTGCTCGGTGCCGCACAGTTCGGCGCACTTGCCCGCGTAGACGCCCACCTTGTCGGGCGTGAGCTCGAAGACGTTGGTCTTGCCCGGGATGACGTCCATCTTGAACAGGAAGTCGATGACCCAGAACGAGTGGATGACGTCCGGGGACACGAGCTCGAAGCGCACCTTCTCGCCGACCGGGAGCACAAGCTCGGCAGGCACCGCGGGGGTGCCGACGGAGTAGGCCTCGTCGTCGATGTAGTTGAAGGCCCAGTTCCAGCGGAAGCCGACCACCTCGACGGTCCGGTCCTCGTCATTGCTGACGGTCAGGATCTCGCTCTGGTCGCGGGCGGTGAAGAAGAACAGCCCGAGGATCATGATGAGCGGCAGCACGGTGTAGAGGATCTCGATCGGCAGGTTGTACCGCGTCTGCTCGGGCACCTCGGAGCGGTGCCGGCGGCGGTAGGCGATCGAGGCCCAGATCATCAGGCCCCACGTCAGGATGCCGACGATCCAGGCGGCGATCCACGAGCCGTCCCAGAGATTCTTGATGATCCCGGCCTCGACGGTGGCCGGCTCAGGGAGGTCGAGGAAGACGATCTCGTTGACCGTGCAACCGGACAGGGCCGCTGCTGCGACGAGGCCGAGCGCCCCTGCGACCAGGGCGCGTCGTCCGCGACCCGACCGGCGGGGGACGCCGGTCAGCACGTCGGCCGTGACGTCGGGGCGTGTGTGCCGCACGGAAGGCCTTCCTCGTGAGGGTGGATGCTCGGCAGACTAGCGCACCGGCTCCTCACAAGCCCCTCAGGGGCGCCGGGTGTGACGAGCCCCTCATCACCTGCCCACTAGCGTGGTTCCATGACGGCCGACGCCCGCATTCCGCGGCCCCCCGAGGGGTACCTGGACGCCGTCGGCGGGCAGCCGATCCTGCCGCAGGCACGCCAGGCATGGGTCGCCGCCAGCGAGCAGGCCTGGAGCGATCCGGCCCGGCTCCACCACGCCGGCCGGCGGGCCGGGATGGTCCTCGATGCGGCCCGAGCCTCCCTGGCCAGCGGGCTCGACTCCCCGGCGGAGCAGGTCCACCTGACCTCGTCCGGCCCGAGCGCGGTCGCCGCTGCTGTGACCGGGCTGCTGGCCCAGCGGCCGCGAGCCGCGCGCATCGTGGCGTCCGCCGTGGAGAGCCTCGCCGTCCTTCACCCCGCGCTCGCCGCCTGCGACGACGTCGACCTCGTGCCCGTGGATCCCGCCGGACGGATCGACCTCGCGGCCCTGCGCGCGGCCCTCGACGCACCCGCCGCGCTGGTGGCGGTGCAGGCCGCCAACCCCGAGGTGGGCAGCCGCCAGCCCCTCGCCGAGGTCCACGCCATGACGCAGGAGGCGGGCGTCCCCCTGCTCGTGCACGCGGTCCAGGTCATCGGGCGCGGGCCGGTCCCCGAGGCCTGGGACGTGCTAGCGGCCTCGGCCCGCGACTGGGCGGGGCCCGCCGGGGTGGGCGTGCTGGCGGTGCGGCCGTCGGCCCGATGGGCGCCCGACGCGAGCCCGGACCGCGGCTGGCTCAGCGGATTTCCCGACATCCCGGGCGCCGCCGCGGCGGCGACGGCGCTGGAGGAGGTCCGGGGGTGGGGCGATGCCGAGGCCGTGCGGGTCCATGCGCTCACGACGCGACTTCGTGCGGCGCTGCCGGACGTGGCCTCAGGGATCACGGTCACCGGGCACGACGTCGACCGGCTCCCCCACATCGTCACCTTCACGTGCACGGGGGTCGTCGGCGAGCAGGTGGTCCATGGACTCTCCAGGCGTGGCTTCAGCGTGGCCAGCGGCTCGGCCTGCACCTCCGACGCGCGGATGCCCAGCCAGGTGCTCGCCGCCATGGGCGTGCGGGCCGACGCCTCGGTCCGCGTGTCCCTGCCCTTCGGCTGCACGGCCGAGACGGTCGAGGGCTTCCTCGACGCGCTGCCCGAGGCGCTGGCCGAGGCGCGCGACTGAGGCGCGCATCTGAGGAATCGGTGCGCGGGCGATCAGGTGCCCAGGGCGGGTGCCAGCCGCAGTGCCCGGCGCAGCCGGGCCAGGTACTCCTCCCGGGGGACCTCCACCGCGCCGAGCGAGGCCAGGTGGTCGGTACGCCACTGCACGTCCAGCAGCCGATCGGTGTCCCCCGAGGCGCTCAGCAGGTCGACCAAGGCCACGAGCGCCACCTTCGACGCATCCGTCGCCCGGTGGAACATCGACTCCCCCGCGAACAGGCCCCCGACCTCGATCCCGTACAGCCCGCCGACGAGCCGCCCGTCCTGCCACACCTCGACCGAGTGGGCCCAGCCCAGCCGGTGGAGCTCGCTGTAGGTCGCGACGAACTCCGGGGTGATCCAGGCCCCATCACGTCGTCCCTGCGCGCACCCGAGCATGACGGCGACGAAGTCGGCGTCGACAGTGACCGTGAATCGGCGCAGCGACCTGCGCAGGGAGCGCGTGACCCGAAGGCCGTCGAGCGGGAGGATGCCTCGCGGGTCGGGTGACCACCACGCCAGCTCGCCGCTGGCCAGGTGCATCGGGAACAGCCCCGACCGGTAGGCCGACAGCACGGTGGAGGGCACGAGGTCTGCCCCCGTGGCGACCACGTCCTGGCCGCGCTCGGCCCGGGCCGGGTCGGGCAGGTCCCACAGGCAGGGACCCGGGTCGACGGGCATCGCTGCCGATCAGCTCACGGACGCAGGCAGGCGAGGTGCGGCTGGACCTCGGCCGCGGCATCTTCCCCGTATGTCCGGGCGAGGCGGTCGAGGAAGTGACCCTGGGACACCTCGTACTCCTGCGTGCCGACCGTCTCGATCACGTAGGTCGCCAGCAGGGCGCCCACCTGGGCGGAGCGCTCGTCGGAGAGCCCCCACGACTGGCCGCTGAGGAAGCCCGCACGGAAGGCATCGCCGACGCCGGTCGGGTCGGCCCTTCGCTCCTCCTGCGGCACGGGCACCGTCACCACCGCCTCACCGCGGCGCGCCACACGGGCCCCGTCGGCCCCGAGCGTGGTGACACGGACCTCGACGCGTGCATCGAGGTCGGCCTGGGTCCAGCCGGTCTTCTGCTCGATCAGGGCCGCCTCGTACTCGTTGGTGAACAGGTACGTCGCCCCCTCGATGAGCGGCGCGATCTGCTCGCCGCTCATGCTCGCGAGCTGCTGCGACGGATCGGCGGCGAAGGCGTATCCCCGGAATCGGCACTCATCGGTGTGGCGGAGCATCGCCTCAGGGTCATTCGGCCCGACGAGCACGACATCGGCGCGCCCCACCCGGTCGACCACCGGATGCAGCTCGATGTTCCGCGCCTCCGACATCGCCCCGGGGTAGAAGGAGGCGATCTGGTTCTGGTCGGCGTCCGTGGTGCACACGAAGCGGGCGGTGTGCCGGGTCTGGGAGACGTGCACCCCGCTGGTGTCGACATTGTGGCGCTGCAGCCACGACTCGTAGTCGGCGAAGTCCGGGCCCACGGCTCCGACCAGCACCGGTCGCAGGCCCAGGCAGCCCATGCCGAAGGCGATGTTCGGGGCGACGCCGCCGCGCCGGACCGCGAGGTCCTCCACGAGGAAGGAGACGGAGACCTTGTCGAGTTTGTCGGCGACGAGGGACTCGGAGAACCTCCCGGGGAAGGTCATCAGGTGATCGGTCGCGATGGACCCGGTGATGAGGATGGCCACGGGCGGTGAGCCTAGCTAGCGAGCCCGGACGAGGTTCCGACCGGGCGGAAGCGCCTGGGTCAGTGGAACGAGTCGCCGCAGGCGCAGGATCCCGTCGCGTTCGGGTTGTCGATCGTGAAGCCCTGCTTCTCGATGGTGTCGACGAAGTCGATGGTGGCGCCCGACAGGTACGGGGCGCTCATGCGGTCGGTGACGACCTCGACGCCGCCGAAGTCCTTGACGATGTCGCCGTCGAGCGAACGGTCGTCGAAGAACAGCTGGTAGCGCAGGCCCGAGCAGCCCCCCGGCTGGACGGCGATGCGCAGCGCGAGGTCGTCGCGCCCCTCGCCCTCGAGCAGGGTCTTGACCTTCGCGGCCGCGCCCTCGGTGAGCAGGATTCCGTCGGTCACGGGCGCCTCGGTGGTGGTGTCAGCCGACATGGGACCTCTCGCTTCGCTGGTGTAGGCGGGCAGTGCTACGTCCGGGGGAACACGGATGCGCCCGGGCGCATTCCCACATTCTCACACTTCCCCGGCGCGCGCGAGGCCGTGGGCCGGGTGACACACTGGATACGTGACCTTCACCGAGCCCCAGCCGACCCCCCTGGCGCTGCTCCTCCTGGGCCACGGTTCGGACGCGAACAGCGAGAAGGGCGTGACCTGCCCGGGGGACCTGCCGGCCCCCTCGGACCCCGACCTCGTCCAGCGAGCCGCTGCGGCCAAGGCAGCACTCGGCGATCGCGTCTTCATCCTCGGCCACCACTACCAGCGGGACGAGGTCATCGAGTTCGCGGACGTCACCGGCGACTCGTTCAAGCTCGCGCAGCAGGCGGCGGCGCACCCGGAGGCCGAGTTCATCGTCTTCGAGGGCGTGCACTTCATGGCCGAGAGCGCCGACATCCTCACGGCCGACCACCAGCAGGTCGTCCTCCCGGATCTGGCGGCCGGCTGCTCGATGGCCGACATGGCCTCCATCGGCCAGGTGGAGGAGTGCTGGGCGGTGCTCGAGGACCTCGGCATCGCCAACGTCACCGTCCCGATCACATACATGAACTCGACGGCGGCGATCAAGGCCTTCACCGGGCGACACGGGGGCTCGGTGTGCACGTCGAGCAACGCCGAGCGCAGCCTCGCCTGGGCCTTCGAGCGCGGCGAGAAGGTGCTCTTCCTCCCCGACCAGCACCTCGGGCGCAACACCGCGGTCCGCGACCTGGGGCTGTCCCTCGCCGACTGCGTCGTCTACAACCCGCGCCGCCCACGCGGCGGGCTCACCGACGAGCAGCTGCGCGGAGCCCGGGTGATCCTGTGGCAGGGGCACTGCTCCGTGCACGGCCGCTTCACCCCCGAGTGCGTCGACGAGGTGCGCGAGCGCGTGCCGGGCATCCGCGTGATCGTCCACCCCGAGTGCTCGTACGAGGTGGTGTCCAAGGCCGACGTCGTCGGGTCGACAGAGAAGATCATCGCGACGATCGCGGCGGCTGAGCCCGGGTCGGCATGGGCGGTAGGGACCGAGCTCAACCTCGTCAAGCGGCTCGCGCAGCAGCATCCGGACAAGGAGATCGTCTACCTCGACCGCACGGTGTGCTTCTGCTCGACGATGAACCGCATCGACCTGCCGCACCTGGTGTGGGCTCTTGAGTCGCTCGTCGACGGCACTGTGCCCAACCGGATCACCGTCGATCCCGAGACCGCGCACTGGGCCCGCGTCGCCCTCGACCGCATGCTCGCGCTTCCCGGCCCCACCGCATCTCGCGACTGAACCCGGCGGTCACCGGGCGCGAATCACAGCCCGGGGGCTCCCCAGATCGCGAACCACCGTGACAGGTCCTGCTCGAGCGGCAGCTCCCCGGCCAGCAGATCGCGCACCCGCAGCTCGAGGATGTTGTCGCGCTGCTCGCCGCCCGTCGGGGCGAACGGATAGAAGGTGCCGCGCTTGTAGAGGTACACGAGGGCCAGTGTGCCGGCGTCAGGACCGGTGAACGACGCCTGGGAGCACAGCAGCTGCGGGCCGAAACCGGCCTCGACGAGAGTGGTGTTGACCGCGTGCAGGTCGGTCACGACGGCGGGGAGGTCCACCGGCTCGGTGCGCACCACGAGCCAGGTGAAGCCGAAGTCATCGGTGGCCACCTCGACGGGCGGGCCGCCGTCGGCGTCGAGCAGCTGGCGCACCTCCGCCTCCACGTCGGCGAACGCGCGACCCTCAGGCGCCCGGAACGCCACCGAACCCCGCCCGGTGGGCTGCATGTCGAGGCTCGCCTGCAGGGTGAGCGCCGCGCTCGGCAGCGCGAACAGCGCATCGAGGTTGGGCCGAACCGGCTTGCGGCGCCCGAGCACCGCGTCCATGAAGCCCACGGACTACCGCTCCCCCAGCTCGCTGGATATCCGGGCGAGCTGCTCAAGCCGCTTCTCCAGCGACGGATGCGTCGACATGATGCCCTCGAGGGTGAAGCCGCGCCCCCGCGCGACGGCCGGAGCGAAGGCGAACGAGCTGACCGGCTCCATCTGACGCAGGTCGCGAGTCGGGATCGAGGCCATGTCGCCCGTGATCTTCTGCAGCGCGCGAGCCAGCGCCGACGGCCGACCGGTGAGCAGCGCCGCGCCGCGGTCGGCGCCGAGCTCGCGATAGCGGGACAGCGCGCGAATCAGCATGAACGAGATGAAGTAGACGACCACGCTCACGACGATGACCACGAGGAAAAGCAGGGCCGTGTTCTGGTCGCGATTGCGCCCCATGCTCGACCACATCACGCTGCGGGCCATGAATCCGGCGAGGATCGCGGTGAAGGAGGCGACGGTCATCACCGTCACGTCACGGTGCGCCACGTGCGAGAGCTCGTGCGCGATCACGCCCTCGAGCTCATCGCGGTCGAGCCGACGAAGCAGCCCGGTCGTCACCACGATCACCGATCGGCTCGGGGAGCGCCCCGTGGCGAACGCGTTAGGGGCGTCGCTGTCGGCGATTCCCACGCGGGGCTTCTTCATGTCGGCCATGGCGCAGACCCGGTCGACCAGGGCGTGCAGTTGCGGTGCCTGCTCGGGCGTGACGACGACCGCGCGCATCGCCGCCATGGCGAGGGAGTCGGAGAACCACCACTGGCCGAACAGCAGGGCGGCACTGATCGCGAGGATGAACCAGGCGTTCATCCCGATGGCGATGAGAACCGCAGCCAGGACCACGTAGAGCAGGCCGAGGCCGAAGAGCGTCCCCATCATGCGTGCCGAGAGGCCACGGTCGGTGCCGTAGCGGGTCCGGGCCACGTCGCTCCCCTTCGTCGTCGGGCGTCACTCACCGGACGCCGCCGCGCTGCGCGCGGTTCCCGGCGCGATCGACTAGGAGGTGATCTCCGGCTTACTGCCCCCGGATCCGAGCTCGAGCTTCATCGCCTCGAGCTGGGCATTCACGTCCTTCTCGCTGGCCATCCGCTCGAGCTCGACGGTGATGTCGTCCTTGCCGGTGCCCGTCATGTCGGTGAGGGCACCACTGGCCACGAGCTCGTCGATGGCGCCCGCTCGCGCCTGCATCTGCGCGGTCTTGTCCTCGGCGCGCTGAACAGCCAGGCCGACATCGCCGAGCTCACTGGAGATGCCCGACACGGCCTCGCCGATCTTGGCCTGCGCCTCGGCGGCCGAATAGGTGGCCTTGATGGTCTCCTTCTTGGTCCGGAACGCCTCGACCTTGGTCTGCAGCTGCTGCGCCGCGATCGTGAGCTTCTCCTCCTGCTCCTGCAGGGTTGCGAGCTGGGCCTGCAGGTCGCTGATCTGCGTATGCAGCCCACTGCGTCGCGTGAGTGCCTCGCGCGCGAGGTCCTCCCGGCCGCCGGCCAGCGCGGCGCGCGCCTGCTCCTCGAGCTTGGCCTCCTGCTGCGCAAGGCCCTGGATCTGCAGTTCGAGGCGCTTGCGGCTCGTCGCGACGTCCGCGACCCCACGCCGCACCTTCTGGAGCAGCTCCAGCTGCTTCTCGTACGAGTAGTCCAGGGTCTCGCGCGGATCCTCAGCGCGGTCGAGCGCCTTGTTCGCCTTGGACTTGAAGATCAGGGTGAAGCGCTGCCACAGACCCATGACTGTCGGCCCTTCCTCGATGGTGGGACTCCAGACTAGACCGAACGGCGACCTGACGCGGGCGCACCCGGTGAGCGGCAACTAGGCTCCACCATCATGTTCGGACGGAAGCAGCAGCCCGAGGCCAGCGGGCCCGCGGTCGAGACCGGGAGCGACGCCCCGGAGGACCCCCGCGCACCCAAGGGGCGTCCCACCCCCTCCCGCAAGGAGGCGGAGGCGGCCCGCAAGCAGCAGCTGCGCGTCCCCAAGGATCCCAAGGCGGCCAAGAAGGCGGCCCGGGAGCGCGACAGGGCCGAGCGCGGGCGCGCACGTGCCGCCATGATGGCGGGCGACGAGCGCTACCTCCCCCGGCGAGACCAGGGGCCCGCCAAGTCGTTCACGCGTGACTTCGTCGACTCGCGCTTCACCGTCGCCGAGTTCTTCATCTTCGTCGCCATCGCCGTCCTGGTGCTCGGCTTCATCCAGAACCAGGCGATCCAGTCGTTCGTCTCCATCGCCTTCTTCGCATTCACCGCTGTCATCGCGATCGACACGGTGATCCTCCTCGTGACCCTGAACCGCAAGGCCGCCGAGCGCTTTCCGGACAAGGCCGACCGGCGAGGAATCACGCTCTACGCCATGCTGCGCGCCCTCCAGCTGCGGCGCCTGCGCGTACCACCGCCCAAGGTGCGGCGCGGCGGCCGACCGGTGACTCCCAAGTGAGCGCCTGGACCTGGCGGCTGGCGGACGCGGACGGAGCCCTGTGCGAGCCGTCGCGGTCGCAGGCGTTCCCCACGCGCTCGGACGCGGAGACGTGGATCGGCGAGAACTGGAGTGCGCTCCTCGACTCCGGCGTCGAGCAGGTTGTCCTGCTCGAGGAGGAGAACGAGGTCTACGGACCGATGGGCCTGCGACCGGCCTGACAGGTCGCCGGTCGCGCCCCTTTGACATCGCCGGTCGCCGCGTGGTCGGATGCCCCCACAACTGAATCCACTCGTTCGACGTCCAGGGGAAGTCCGGTGCGATTCCGGCGCTGTCCCGCAACCGTGTTCCTCCCGCCGCGCGGGAGGTGAGTCGGAGCACCTGGCGAACGCGAGCGGCTCCATCCGTCGAGGTAACGGGACGGGAGCTCGGGTCCCCACCCAGCCGTCCCCGCCTGCGTCACGCAGCGGGGTTTCGTGCTTTCCGGGGCCCGGTGCCCTCGGTCCGGCACCGCTCACCCGAAGGTCACGCATGATCCGCGTCTGTCTGATGCACGCACGCCGGCTCGTCACCGCAGTCGCCGTGATCCCGTTGCTGGCCCTGGGCGTGGCGTCCGCGCCCCCATCCAGTGCCGCACCGAGCACCACGGTCGGCCTCTACGGAGCCTCGGACCCCACGTACGACGGGGTCTGGCGCCAGTCGATGGCCATCATGGGCCTGGCCGCCAACGGCATCACGCCGCCGACCGCCGCTGTGACGTGGCTGCTGGGCCAGCAGTGCGCCGACGGCTCGTTCCAGATGTACCGGGCCGATCTCAGCGTGCCCTGCGGCCCGTCGGACCCGGTCAACTACACCGGCCCCGACACGAACGCGACCGCCGCGGCGCTGATGGCACTGATGGCCCTCGACACGGGCGCGATCACGCTGCCCAAGCGCACCCTGCTCGCTGCGGTCGACGCGGCCGACTCGGCGGCCACGTGGCTCGCCGGCAAGCAGAACGCCGACGGCGGGTGGCCGTACTTCCCCGGAGCGGCGTCGGACGCGAACTCGACGGGGCTCTCGCTCTCCGGGCTGCTGACGCAGGCGCCGTCGTACGACATCCCCGCGTACCGCAAGGCTGCGCGCTTCCTGTCCACGGTTGCCGCACCGTGCTCAGCCGGCGGTGGACTCGCCTACATGGCCGGGAGCAAGGTCGAGGGGTCGGCCACTGCACAGGGTGTCGTCGGGCTGGTCGGCCCGATGCCGGTGTCGGGCCCGCGCACCCTCGCGGCTCGCACCACGTGCGGAACGTCCGCGCAGTCCCGGGCCCTGTTCTACCTCGACCGCCAGTTCACCCGGTCGGGCCTGCTCCCCTCGGCCCTGAGCCCCGGCGAGACCGACTACGCCAACAGCGCGGCGGGGACCCTGGCCCTCGTCGCTGCCGGCACCGGACGCGCAGCGGTGGCCAAGGCGACGAAGTCCCTGAAGTCCACCGCCCGGACCTTCGCCACGGCACAGGGGACCAACCCGACAGCCGTGGGCCTGCTGCTCATGGTCGCCGAGGCCACGGGGTCATCGCCGCGCTCCTTCGGAGGTCTGGACCTCGTGAGCACGCTCAGCGCATCCCTGCGCCGGTAGTCGCGATGACGACGGCGATCGCCCGCACGGCCGGTGCCCTGGCACTGGCCGTGGGCGTCGTCGTGCTCGCGGGCGCGCCGGCGCAGGCGGCCGCGTACCGCTACTGGACCTACTGGCAGTCCGTCCCGGGCGACAGCGCCTGGACGTTCGCGGTGCAGGGCCCCGGGACCGCGGTGCCTGCCGATGGCGCGGTCGAGGGCTGGGCCTTCGGCGTCGCGACCGACACCGCGGGGTCGAAGGACGCACCGGCGGCGCGTCCGGACTTCACGGCGATCTGCGGCGGCACGCCCGCATCCCCCGGCACCAAGCGCATCGCACTCATCGTCGATCCGGGGCCGGGCGGGATCGCGCCGGAGGGCCAGGCACCGCCCGCCGCGCTCGCGACCTGTGTCGTGGCGCCCGAGGATGCCAGCGGGTACGAGGTCCTGCGATCGGTCGTCGAGGTACGCACCGAGGGCGGACTGGTGTGCGGGATCGACGGCTACCCCACCGGTGAGTGCGCCCCCGTCCTGTCCGACGAGCAGGTGGCCGCGCTCGAGTCCGCTGCCTCGGAGGCGGTTGCCGCGGAGCCGGTTGCCGCGGAGCCGGTTGCCGCTGCGCCGGTCGCCGCGGAGCCCGTCGCCGCGGAGCCGTCATCAGGCAGCCCCTGGACCACCGTTGCGGTCGTGGCCGTGATCGCCCTGGTCGCGACCGCGCTGATCGGCGCCCGCCGTCGGCGCCTTCACGGCAGTCGGCGAGGCGTCGATGCCTGACGCCCGCTGGCTGCACCCGGGGGCCTGGTGGGTCTGGGCCCTGGGCATGGCGGCGGCTGCGAGCCGGACCACCAATCCGCTGCTGCTGCTCCTGCTGATCGCGGTCGCCGCGATCGTCGTGCAGGCCCGACGCCCGGAGGAGCCCTGGGGCCGGTCGTTCGGGTTCTTCGTCAGGCTCGGGATCATCGTCATCGTCGTCCGCGTCGCGATCCAGCTCCTCTTCGGCGCCGCGGTCGGCACGACGCGCCTGGTCGACCTCCCGGGGGTCACACTGCCGGTCTGGATGGCCGGCGTGCGACTTGGCGGCGACGTGATGCTCGAGGCCCTGCTCATGGCGCTCTACGACGGCCTGCGGCTCGCCACGATCCTCATCTGCATCGGTGCCGCGAACTCCCTCGCCTCGCCCACGCGCCTGCTCAAGAGCGTGCCGGCCGCGCTGTACGAGCTCGGCGTCAGCGTCGTCGTCGCCCTCACCTTCGCTCCCCAGTTGGTGTCCGACATCGACCGCCTGCGCACGGCCCGGCGGCTTCGCGGGCGCCGCACCACGGGCCTTCGCGCGATCGGCAGCGCCGCCATCCCCGTCCTCGAGGGTGCGCTCGAGCGCTCGGTGACCCTCGCGGCGGCGATGGACTCCCGGGGGTACGGGCGTCGCGGCCCGCTCAGCGCATCCCAGCGACGCACGACGTCCGCCCTGCTCCTCGGCGGACTGGTCGCCGCAGCGATCGGGATGTTCGCCCTCGTGGGCTCGGGCTCGCCTGCCGTGCTGGGCCTGCCACTGCTGCTCCTCGGCGCAGCCGCTGCGATCGGGGCGCTCGTGCTCGCGGGGCGCACGCGCGTGCGGACCCGCTACCGGCCGGACCCGTGGTCGTTGCCCGAGTGGTGCGTCGCGGGCTCGGGGGTCGCGGTCGTCGCAGCCTTCACGATCGGTTCGCTTGTCGATCCCGTGGGGATGCAGACGCCGTTCGACCCGCCGACATGGCCGGGCCTGCCCCTCCCTGCCCTCGCAGGTATGGCCATCGCCCTGCTGCCCGCCGTGGCGGCACCTCCCCTCCCGCAACCCGCGAGCGCTCCCGCGCACGTGCGCGAGGAGGTCGCCGCATGATCCGCTTCGAGGACGTCAGCGTGACCTACCCCGGTGCAGATCGGCCGACCCTCGCGCACGTGAGCCTGCACATCCCCGAGGGCGAGCTCGTCCTCGTCGTCGGGCGCACCGGGAGTGGCAAGACGACCTTCCTGCGCGCCATCAACGGCCTGGTTCCGCACTTCACCGGAGGCACTCTCAAGGGTCGCGTCATCGTCGACGGCCGCGACACAGCGACGCATCCACCGCGCGAGCTCGCCGACGTGGTGGGCGTGGTTCCCCAGGATCCGATGAGTGCCTTCGTGACCGACGTGGTGGAGGACGAACTCGCCTACGGCATGGAGTCGCTGGGCCTGCCCGCCGACACCATGCGGCGACGGGTCGAGGAGACCTTGGACCTCCTCGGCCTCGCCGACCTGCGCGGGCGGGCACTGCGCACCCTGTCGGGCGGCCAGCGGCAGCGGGTCGCGATCGGTGCCGTGCTCGCAGCCCATCCGCGCATCCTCGTCCTCGACGAGCCCACCTCGGCACTGGATCCGGGTGCGGCGGAGGAGGTGCTCGCCGCGCTGCAGCGGCTCGTGCACGACCTCGGCGTGACGGTGGTGCTCGCCGAGCACCGGCTCGAGCGGGTCGTGCAGTACGCCGACCAGGTGATCGTCGTGCCCGGCGAGGGAAGGCCGATCCTGCAGGGCACTCCCGCCGACATGATGCGCAGCGCACCGATCGCGCCGCCCGTGGTCGAACTGGGTCGCCTTGCCGGGTGGCACCCCCTGCCGCTGTCGGTGCGGGATGCCCGCCGCGCAGCGGGGCCGCTGCGCGACCTGCTCGTCGGCCAGCAGCCCCGACTCCGAGCCGTTCCGGAGGACGATCGACCGGTTGCCACCGTCGACGACCTCACCGTCCGCTACGGCGTGAACGCCGCTCTGTCGCACGTGGACCTGTCGGTGCGCGCGGGCGAGGTCGTGGCGCTGATGGGCCGCAACGGAGCCGGCAAGTCCACACTGCTCCATGCACTCGTCGGCGTGGGCCCACGACCCGAGGGCGACATCCGCGTGGAGGGACGCGATCCACGGGCACTGCCGGGGAGCGCGCTGCTGCACTCCGTGGGCCTGGTGCCGCAGGAGCCCTCGGACCTGCTGGAGGCGAGCACCATCGCCGAGGAGTGCCGCACGGCCGACCGCGATGCCGCGTGCGAGCCCGGGACCACCCGAGCGCTGCTGGCCCTGATGGCCCCGGAGATCGACGACCGGATGCATCCGCGCGACCTGTCCGAGGGCCAACGGCTCCTGCTGGTCCTGTGCATCATCCTCGCGGCGCGTCCTCCGGTGCTGCTCCTCGACGAGCCGACCCGCGGCCTGGACTACCCGACGAAGGCCCGGCTGGCGCAGGTGCTCACGGACCTCGCCGGGGCCGGGCATGCGATCGTGCTGGCCACGCATGACGTCGAACTCGTGGCCGACCTGGCGGATCGAGTCGTCATCCTCGCCGACGGCGAGGTCGTGGCCGACGGCCGGACCGCACGCGTGGTGACGTCGTCGCCGATGTTCGCCCCGCAGGTCGCCAAGATCCTCTCGCCGCAGGAGTGGCTCACCGTGGAGCAGGTGGCCGACGCCCTCGTGTCGATCGAGGAGGCCGGATGAGCGCCGTGCGACTGGGCCGCCAGTCCCGCATCGCCATCGGGCTGGCGACGCTCATCGGACTGGCCTCCTTCCTGTGGCCGCTGATCGCCGCACCGGAGTCGGCGGCCGTCGCGCACGCCTCGGACGCCCCGCTGCTGTTCGCCGTGATCCTGCCCATCCTCCTGCTGGTCGTCCTCGCGCAGGTGAGCGACGGAGGGATGGACGCCAAGGCCATCGCCATGCTCGGCGTGCTCAGCGCCGTCATCGCGGCCCTGCGTCCGCTCGGCGGCGGCACCGCCGGACTCGAGCCCATCTGGGTGATCCTGATCCTCGGCGCACGCGCGCTCGGCCCGGGCTTCGGCTTCGCCCTCGGCGCGATCAGCCTCTTCGCGTCGGCGCTCCTCACCGGAGGCGTGGGTCCGTGGCTGCCCTTCCAGATGATGGCTGCAGCATGGGTGGGCCTCGGCGCAGGCCTGCTGCCGGCGCGGATCGGCGGGCGTCGCGAGATCGCGATGGTGGCCGCCTACGCGGCGATCGCGTGCATCGCCTACGGGTTCATCATGAACCTGTGGTTCTGGCCGTTCGTCGGCAGCCTTCCCGAGCAGCTGGCCTACGTGCCCGGCGCGCCCGCGCTCGACAACCTGCTCACCTGGCTCCGGTTCTGCCTGGTGACGTCGCTCGGCTACGACATACCACGCGCGGTGCTGACAGTGGTGCTGATCGTCGTGGCGGGTCGCCCCATCCTCGGTGCGCTGCGCCGCATGGCCCGCAAGGCTGCGTTCGATGCACCCGTTCGTGTGCCCGCCGAGGTCGGCAGCTGACATGCGCGTCACGACCCTGGGTACCGGATCGGCGGACGGCTGGCCCAACCCGTTCTGCCGATGCACGAGCTGCGAGTCCGAGCGTGCGGCGGGCCGCAGCCGTCGGCCGAGTGCCGCACTGGTCGACGACGTCATCCTGATCGACTGCGGGCCGACGACGCCGCACCTTCCGCCGCACCTGACCCTCGCCGCCGTCGAGCATGTGCTGCTCACGCACGGTCACCCCGATCACCTGCATCCGGCCTTCCTGCTCGCGCGCGACTGGACGCACCCTGGCACCGAGCTGCACGTCTGGGGACCGGCGAGTGCGATCGACCTGTGCCGCGACTGGTGCGGACCGGACTCCGCGGTCGTCCTGCACGAGGTCCGCCCCGGCATGCACTGGACGCTGACCACCTCGGTCGGCGACTTCGCGGTGGCTGCGCTCGAGGCCCGCCATGCGCACGGTGACGGTGACATCCATGCCGAGCAGGCCGTCCTCTATCGCGTCAGCGGCCCGGACGGTGCGTCGATGCTCTACGCGACGGATACCGGGCCGTTCGACCCGGTCGAGATCGGGCTTCTGCCCGACCCGCTCGACGTCGCCCTCATCGACGAGACCTTCGGCGACACGACGGACCACGGCACGGGGCACCTCGACCTCGCGACGCTTCCCGCGCAGCTGGAACGCCTGCGCACGCACGGCGCCGTGGATTCGCGCACGCGCGTTCTGGCCACCCACCTGAGCCATCACAATCCGCCGTCAGCCGACCTTGCCGCCCGACTGGAGGCCATGGGCGTGGAGCTCGCGTCGGACTTCGACGTGATCGACACCGCACGGCGGCAGGCACCGGCAGCGGCGGGTGTCCGGGCGGTCGACCAGCACATCCTGGTGCTCGGAGGCGCCCGATCCGGCAAGTCGACGTTCGCCGAGAGCCTGCTCCTCGACGTCCCTGAGGTCACCTACATCGCGACAGGTGGCAGCCGTTCGGGCGATGCGGAGTGGCTCGCCCGTGTCGCTGCCCACCGTGCCCGTCGACCTGACACATGGACAACGGTCGAGACCTCTGATGTCTGCACCGCCCTCGATCGCGCGGAGGGGCCTGTGCTCGTCGACTGCCTGGCGCTATGGCTCACCGCGCGACTCGACGGCCTGGATGCGTGGTCGCGACTCGATGCGGGCGAGTGGACGTCGATCCTCGACGACGCCGGGCGCGAGATCGCAGCACTGGCCGCAGCGCTGCGGGCATGCCGGCGGACGGTGGTGCTCGTGAGCAACGAGGTCGGCATGGGCGTGGTGCCGGCGACGGCGTCAGGTCGCCTCTTCGCCGACCTGCTGGGAGCACTGAACGCCGCGGTCGCCGACGCATGCGACCGCACCGTGCTCATGGTGGCGGGGCGGCCGTTGGTGCTCGACGGCCCGACCGGAGATCGAGCATGACCCCGGACCGGCGACCAGGCGTCACGCCTCCTTCCGCGCAGGCACGCCGTGATGCGCTCGAGCGCCAGTCCCGGCTGACCAAGCCGAGCGGCGCCCTGGGTCGACTCGAGGACGCCTCGGTCTGGCTCGCCGGCGTCCAGGGGGCCTGCCCGCCTCGGGCGTTCGCGTCACCATGCCTCGTCATCCTCGCCGGCGACCACGGCGTGGCGCGCGCTGCGGCAACGTCCGCCTACCCGCCCGAGGTCACCGGCCAGATGGTGGCGAACTTCGTGCGAGGTGGGGCCGCGGCGAACGTGATCGCGCGGCGTGTCGGGGCGCAGGTCCGCGTCGTCGACGTCAGCGTCGATGCCGACCCGCGCTATCTCGACGACCTCGATCCCACGGTGGCCGCCCGACGCATCCGACGCAGCAGCGGATCGATCGATCGCGAGGACGCCATGACCGTCGCCGAGACGCAACGGTCGATCGACCTCGGATGCCTCATCGCCGACGAGCTCATCGACGCGGGTGCCGACGTCGTGCTGCCCGGTGACATGGGCATCGGGAACACCACCGTGGCGGCGACGCTGATTGGGCTCCTGACCGGGGCCTCTGCCGCGGAGGTCACCGGGCGCGGCACCGGCGTGGACGACGTGACACTGGAGCGCAAGCGTCAGGCGATCTCGATCGCGATGGACCGCGGTCGCCCCCACGTCACCGATCCCGTCGCGCTGCTCGCCTGCGTCGGCAGTCCCGACATCGCCGCCATGACCGGACTCCTCGGGAGGTGCGCAGAGCGTGGCGTGCCCGTCGTCCTCGACGGAGTCGTGTCGTGCAGCGCCGCGCTCGTGGCCGACCTGACTGCACCCGGATCCCGGGACTGGTGGGCCGCCGGCCACCGATCGACCGAGCCGGCATCGGCCCGGGCGCTCGACCAGCTCGGCCTGAAGGCCCTGCTCGACCTCGAACTGCGGCTGGGCGAGGGCACGGGGGCGCTGCTCGCCCTCCCGCTGCTCGCCGTGGCAGCGGACACGCTCGCGCACATGGCGACCTTCGACGATGCCGGGGTGAGCGACCGTGAGCACTGACGGCCTGCGCCTGGCCATCGGCACCCTGACGCGCATTCCCGTGCCGCCTCCTCGCACGGTCGACCGTCGATCCGCGCGTGCCGCAATGCTGCTCGCCCCGGTCGTCGGCCTCGTCCTCGCGCTCGTGGTCGGCGTCGCCGCGCAGGTCCTGGTCGCGCGGACGCCGACCCCCGGACTGCTCGGTGCAGCACTCGCGCTCACCGCACTGACCTGGCTCACGCGCGCGCTCCACCTCGACGGGCTCGCCGACACCGCCGACGCACTCGGGAGTGGTCGTCCGGCCGCGGATTCGCTGGCGATCGCGCGCGCCTCCGACATCGGCCCGTTCGGTGTCGTCGCGCTGCTGCTCGCGCTGCTGGTGCAGGCCGCTGCATTGGGGCACCTGCTCGACACCGGCGCCGGCGCCGGCGCACTGGTGATCGCGATCGTCGTCGGCCGCCTGGCCATGACGCTCGCCTGCACCCCGACCTTCCCTGCCGCGCGCGCCGACGGGCTCGGCGCGACGGTGAGCGGGACCGTGCCCGCATGGGCGGCCTGGCTGACCGCCATCGGCTGGCTGGCCCTGTTCGCCGGAGCGGTCGGGCGTGCGCACGGTCCCGTCGCGTCCGCCGCCACGGGTCTGGCCGTCGCGGCCGGGATCGTCGCGGCCCTCGCGCTGGGCCGGACCGCCGTGCGCCGCCTCGGCGGCATCACCGGCGACGTCCTCGGCGCGATGAACGAGCTCGCCGTCACCGTCGTCCTCGTCGTCCTCGTCGTGGTCTGACGGGCGCGAGTAGCGTTCACGCCGTGCCCGACCTCCCGGACGACGTGAGCGAGACCATCGCCCGCATCACGTCACTGGAACCGCGCGAGGAACCAGACACCGGCACGGGCGAACTGGCCGCTCTGAGCGAGTGGTGGCGCGGACTCGTCGGCGCGACAGTCGTGGCACCGGTCCGCGAGATCTTCGATCCGGGACGCGACATCGACGCGGCGACCGCACTCGTCTCGGGTGTTCGCGCCGCGGATCGAGCCGTCGACAGCGGCGCGACGCTCCTCGTGCCGCGTGCGGGCGATCGCGACGACACCGCCTCCCGCGCGCTCATCGCGCTGCTGACCAAGAAGGAGGCCTCCGCCGTCCTGCGCCAGCCGCCGATGATGTCCGATCAGGAGTGGATGGCGCGCTGCGCTGCGATCCGCGACCTGATGGCTGCCCACCGCGATCTCCTCGGCGACCAGGTCGCCCTGCTCGACGCCCTCGGCGCCCGCAGCATCGCGGGCATGGCCGGGCTGCTGCTCGGTGCGGCCGCGAGACGGACCCCCTGCCTGATCGACGGGACCGATGAGTGGGCAGCCGCCCTCGTCGCGGATCGACTGTGCCATCGGGCGCGCTCCTGGTGGAGGAGCGCGACCACATCGCCCGATCCGGCTCGCACCGCCGCGTGCGACCGCGTCGGCCTGGGCCAGGGCCTGCCCCTGCAGCTCGACGACGAGGACGGTGTCGGCGCGACCTCGACGATCCTGCTGCTGGAGCTCGCGCTCGAGATCTGAGCGCGAGCCGATCAGGCGCGCGTGCTCGGCTGCAGGAACGGCGGCTTGACGACGCGGAAGCGCGCCGCCCTGCCGCGCACATCCACGACGACCTCGTCGTCGACGGCCACGCTCGCGTCGAGGAGCGCAAGGGCGATGCCCTGCTTCAGCGTCGGCGAGAACGTCCCACTGGTCGTCTCGCCGACGAGCGCGCCCGAGAGCGGCTCGTCGTCGCCTGACGGACGGTGCACCGGCATGTGCGGACGCGGGATGCCCCGGTCGAGGGCCAGCAGCCCCCGCAGTCGCCGGGACGGACCGGCCTCCCGCTCGGCGACGACGGCTGCACGTCCGGCGAACGCGGGCTTTTCCCAGCCGACGGCCCAGCCGAGCAGTGCCTGCACGGGCGTGATGACCGGGCTGATGTCCTGTCCGTGCAACGGATAGCCCATCTCGGTGCGCAGGGTGTCGCGGGCTCCGAGGCCGGCCCGCTGCAGGCCGAGGGGTGCACCTGCGTCGACCAGCGCATCCCACAGCGGGCCCAGCACGCCATTGGGGGCGACGAGCTCGTAGCCGTGCTCCCCGGTGTATCCCGTGCGGCAGACGACCACCGGCGAGTCCTGCCAGCGCGTCATCGTCATCGACATGTAGTCGTGATCGGTGGGCAGGCCAAGGGAATCGAGGAGCTCCGCGCTGCGCGGTCCCTGCACGGCGAGGATGCCGTGGGTGAGGTGCTGGTCGTCGATCTCGATCGACTCAGGAACCCGGGCGCGCAGCACGTCGAGCACTGCGCCGGCGTTCGCCGCATTGGGGATGACGAACACCCCGTCGTCGGACCACCGGTAGACGATGAGGTCGTCGATGACGCCGCCTGCGTCATTGAGCAGCATCGAGTACTGCGCCTGCCCCGCCGCGATCCGGTCGAGGTCGTTCGCGAGCACGGTGTTGAGCCAGGCCGCTGCCCCCGGGCCGTGGATCGCGAGCTTGCCCATGTGCGAGACGTCGAAGATGCCGACCGCCTCGCGGACCGCGGTGTGCTCGGCCACAGTGCCTGCGTACTCGATGGGCATCTCCCACCCGCCGAAGTCGGCCATCTTCGCGCCGGCGTCGACGTGGCGTGAGTGCAGTGGCGTGTGGCGCAGGCTCATGGCGGGCACGCTACCGCGGCACGGTCAGCCGGAACGGGCGTCCTCCCACGCCCGCGATGCACGATCCCCACGAACGCGACCCACGATCGCCCCACCCACCAGCGCGGCGATGGCGACGACGGGTGCGATCAGCTCCCACCCCGACGGCACCGGGAACAGCTGCAGGGCGATCACCGCCATGAGGATGAGCACGCCCGACGCCGGCAGCGCCACCCACCGCCGACGTGTCGGGCTGCGCCACAGCACCACGCCGGCCGCCGCGCACGCGGTCGCGTATGCCCCGGCGAAGATCACGCCCGCGGTGTCGCTCGTGAGCTCGAACGCCGAGAACGCGCTGAACCCCGTCACGAGGGAGGCGAAGGCGGTGAAGACCAGGCACGCAGCGCCCACGGCGTTCGTGCCCCGGACCGGCGTGCCGCGCGCTGACAGCCCACCGAACCGTGATGGCAGCACTCGGGCCCGTCCGAACGCGAACAGGATGCGACCCCCCGCGACCTGGGCCCCGATCATGCAGGCGAAGGACGAGACGGCGCCGCCCAGGGTGATGAGGTCGCCCAGCGCATCCCCGACGTAGGCGTTCGCGATGTCCGCCGGCAGGGAGCCGGCGGCGGTGAACTGCTCCAGTTCGTTCGGCTTCACGCCGAACGCCCACACCGCCACCATCGACACCAGGATGAAGAAGACCGACGTGACCACCGTCGTCCAGACCAGGGCACGCGGGATCGTGCGCTGCGGGTCGTCGGTCTCCTCGCCGGCCGCGGCTGCACCCTCGAATCCCGAACTCGAGAGCAGTGCGAAGGTCAGCGCAAGTGCCACGGCACCCGCGGAGACGCCGTCGAACCGGAACACTGCCCAGTCCACCGTCTGCCCCTGAGGACCCCCCACGGTGACGAGCCGCGCGAAGGTCAAGCCCATCACGACCACGATCGCCGCCATCGTCAGGCCCTCGAGGGCGAGCAGGATGTGCCCGAGGGTGCGCATGGTGCGTCCGGCCAGGAACGTCGTGACGGGGATCATGACGAGGGCGAGCACGATGGGCAGGGCCGCGGGCGTGGCGCCCATGCCGAGTTCCTGCATCAGCGTCGTGGTGAAGATCCCGAACGACAGCGCGGTGATCGCGACGGCGGCGACGTAGCACCCCACCAGCCACAGCCCGGCCGCCGTGCCGGTCCGGGGCCCGATCTCCGCCCCCACGAACCCGAAGAGCGATCCCGCCGACCCCCGCCGTCGGGTCAGCACGACGAAGGAGAACGTGATCAGGGCCAGGGGCACCGCCGCTAGGAGGAACACGGTCGGGACCGCCGGGCCCACCTGCTCGGCAATCGCCTGCGGGTTGAGGGAGACCGCCATGCTGGGGCCCATGACGGCCAGCGAGATGGCCACGGCTCCGACGAGGCCGAGATTGCGCCGCATCGATGCCACGTCAGGACCGTAGCGGCGTGCGCGACCGGGGTGTCGACCGCGTGGGCCATGGCTAAGGTGCCGCGCATGACCACTCTCGCCCTCGCGACCGCCAACCCGACCACCTTCGCGACCGACGCCCTCGT